>Ga0075366_10000630_pt1 | contig 16571 bp, 17 predicted proteins | sample EndMethybrTD3031_FD_72351 | JGI IMG/M metagenome (GOLD analysis project Ga0075366, IMG submission 72351) | Populus endosphere microbial communities from Tennessee, USA - Endosphere MetaG P. TD hybrid TD303-1 | ecosystem: Host-associated > Plants > Roots > Endosphere | place: USA: Tennessee...
GCCGCCCCACATGATCAGCAGCATGCCGGTGCCGAACAGCACCACCAGCGGCACGAGCGGGATGCCCAGCTTCATGGCCGGGCGCGTGGCGCCCTTGTAGATGGCTTCGCCTTGCATGGTCGCACCCGCCGGTCAGGTCACGATGTAGCTGGCGAAGGCCGCCGCGCCGCCGACCAGCGTGCCGCCGATCAGCACGTTGGCGACGTCGGCCAGGCGGGCACCTTGAAAGATCATCTTGAAGCCGGCCCAGATGATCGCGATGGTCACCACCGCGATCGAGATCGTCACCAGGATGGTGTTGACGTTCGTGACCGTGGTGTTGATCTTGTCGAAGCCCTGGGCGAGGGCCGGCTGCGACAGCAGGGCCGGCACCAGGGCGGCCAGGGTCGGCGCGGCGAGCCGGATCGATGCGAGGGTTGTCATACCTTCTCCTTCGGTTGGGCGGTGGGAACGGCGCGTGCGGCAACCACGACCTTGCGCACGTAGCCGTGGCGGAAACCGGTGTCGAAGTTGCCGCTGTAGTAGCAGGACAGGGCCTGGCGCAGGGCGACCTGATCAACCGCCTTCGACGCCGATCCGCTCGCGCGGTCGAAGCATTCGGCAAGTACGGCCTGCATGGCGGTCAGGTTGGCGCAGGGCTCGAAGGCGGATTCCACGGTCAGGCCGAGCCGATCGAAGTTGCCGACGTTGATCTGCCCGAGGCCGACGCTGAAGTTCCAGCCGGCATCCCGCAGAGCCTTGGCCGTGGCCAGCGCCTCGGCGCGGTGTCGTGGCTGGCGCACGAGCGCACCACCCACCACGCCGATCGCCCACGGGTTGAAGGCGCTCTCGACGCTGACCAGGGCCCGTGCCGTGTTTGCGTGCACCTGGGGTGCACAGGCCAGCGCCAGCGCGAGGAAGACGGACGCATCCATGGCGCGGTGCCTCAGTAGCCGGAGTCAGCGACCGGCGCCGGCGGTGGAAGTGCAGCGAACCACGCCGCGTAGTCGTCGTCGAACTTGGTGTCCCAGGTGCCGAGCTGTGCCTTGGCGGCTGGGGTGAACTCGGTCACCGTGTCGCCGCCCATGTTCCACCAGGTGCGAGTGAAGGGCGCGCCGTTGATGTTGACCGTGACGGCGCCGGCGTAGTCGCAGGAGTAGATCGGCCCGCTCTCGCCGTCGAAGACGCGGGTGTATTGCGGGGGGCAGTAGCCGGGCGCGCTGGCCCAGGTGTTGTTCGCCGAGTTTCCGGCGCCGGCCATCGAGCAGACCGGGAAGGGCTTGCCGCGCGCCAGGTCGCGGTGCAGTTGCCTGATCGTCGGCACGCACTCGGGGATCGAGCGCCAGCTCGGGGCGGCGAGGCACAGCAGGACCTTGCAGCCATCGACCGCATGGGCCGTCCTTGGGGCGCTGGCAAGGATCAGCGCCGCGACGATCAGCAGGACCGCCGCGATCCAGCGTCTGTGCAACCAGGAGGCTGCGGAAGTGGGGTGGGGCAGTGTGGTCGTCATGTCGCGGCTCCTTCAAAGAGCGCAAGGACTTGGCGGGAAGTCCGGGGCCTTGCAGTGAGTTCACTCTAGGAGCCCAGCCAGCGGCTTCGACTGCGTGAAATGCGCGACTTTCTTGCGCGGGCGCCGAACGTCAGAGCAGGCCGTATCGTTTGCAGAGCCTGACCGCATCACGACGGTTGGCCACGCCGAGTCGCACGTTGAGCCGATGGAATCGGCAGTCGATGGTCTTCGGCTCCGCATGCAGCGCCGAGGCAATCCGCTTCGAGCCGTGCCCGAGGGACTCAAGTCGAAGCAAGTCCAGGTCTCGGTCCGTCAGGTGGGCGCGTCGAACCAATTCGTCGCGGCCACGACGCTGGAACCAGTCTGTCAGTCCAAGGCCAAGGGCCCGGTAGACGGGCAGCAACTGGCTGGTGGCGTCGAGTCGATGCTCATCGTCGCCCGCCAGCACCAGAAGCCCGAGCGCATCGGAGTTGGTCGCGGTCGGTGCGGGAATCAACCAGACTGCGCGAAGTCGGCTCGTGTCGGTGCCAGCCCCGTCGCTTCCGAACTCGTGTTCGGCGCTGCACTGGCCGACGAATAGCGGCTCACTCGATCGTGCAGCGTGGGCGAGCCAGGTGCACGGTCCGCTGTGCAAGCGCCTGAGCGCGTGCGCGCTCCAGTCGGGGTCGAGGGCAGCGATGGACCTGTACCAGCCATGCCCTTCGTCCTCGCGCGTCACCCAGACGAACAGCGCTGCGTCGGCGCCACCCAGGCGCGCGGCAAGTTCCAGCGCCGAGATGGCCGTCGCTTCGTCGGCGTCCGAGAGCGAGCTTGCCAGCTGGCACACATCGAAGGCTGCGTCGCGCGCAGCGGCCGCCAGCCCGTCGCCGGGTTTGCCGGAATCATCGAGTGAGGGTTCCATGGGCAAACCTCCGGACCTCTTCGTGCGCCACGGGGTGATCGAACTTTGTTGGCGCGTGGACGAACCACTGCTCGAATTCGGCCAGGGTGTGAATGAGGAAGCACTCTTCCAGAGCTGTGCCAGCGCGAAGCCAAGTGTTCTGTCTGACCTGCAGGCCCTTGACGTGGCACGCAACCACCAACTCGAAGCGACCGTGCTCGGAGGTCCACGACGCACGGACCTGTTGGACGTCGCGCATGATGGACGCGCATGTCGGGGCAACAGGTGCGGCTGCGGACGTGCGCCGGCGGCCAGGTTCTCGGCGCCCGCTGGATGCTCGTCGCCGTCGATCCTGGTCGACGGCTGCCGCACCGGACAAGTGGTCGAACCCTGGAGGCTGAGGCGTGATCATGGCGGCACTCCCATGGAATCCGGCTCCTTGGGATTCGTCGCACGTAGTCGCGAGCAAGACGATCCGAGAACTGCCGGGAGTTCAGCCTAGAAAAACGACGCGGAGCTTGTCAACGCTTCAGCGAGGAGTTGCGCAAATTTGTGGCAGCGTCAACTTCGCTAAACGGCGCACTTTGGCGCCACCGTGCGGTCGACACGTGGGTCAGCTTGACCCAGTCTCTGCGGCGACGCCGCGCAGGACCTGAAGCGCCACCTCGGCGCGGGATTGCGGCACGAAGAGGTGGTCGTGGTGGTACCCAGCCACTGCGTTGCAAGCGATGCCCTCACGCGCGAGCCGTTCTGTGATGCAGGCCAGAAAGCCAACCGCATCCAGCGACGAGTGGACAGCGAGGGTGATCAGGCGACAAGGGAACGTGTAGGGCACCCCGTATGCCTCGGCCTGCGCCAGGCTCACGATGGCGGTCAGACCTTCGTCTTCGCGGAAGGTGCAGATCGGCTCGAGTCCCTGGGGGAGCCGAAAGTCGCTGAAGCTGCAGTACACGAAGACGCCTTCGACCATGCTCGGCGTCATCCGCCGGCACAGGTCGTGCAGATCGCGAACCCCCGTCATCTTGATGTCCCCCAGCGCGTTGTGCCCCATCCCGACGGAGATTATGGGCATTGCCGGAGCCCAGGGAACCCAGAACCAAGCCGTGTGTCGGGGAATGGCTCGCGGCGCTGTTTAGCACGGCTGACGCGAAGCGAAAGTTCCTAAACGGCAATCAACGACGGCGCCGGCTTGGTACCTTGGGAGAGCGGCTGGGACGTTTGGGACGGGCTCTCAACACCGGCCCGACAGCCGCGAACAAGGAGGTCAGCCGTGGCCACCCGACCAGAAGTGCTCTCCGACATCGCGCTGCTCCGGCAGTCTCTGCGCAGCGCCGGCAGCCCGCACCTGCCGCTGCTGACTCTCCAACTCTGGCGACCGGTCAAGGACGTGGCGGTCGACCTCGCAACCATCGTGGCCGTGCTGTCAATGGCACTGCTCGAACCCTGGACGTCGCCGCTTGCGCTGCTGATCCTGGGCAATCGCCAACGCGCGCTGGGCAACATCCTGCACGATGCGGCGCACCGCAATCTGACGCGGGACCGCCAGGTGAACGATCTCGTGGCCCGAGCGCTGATCGCGCCGCTGCTGTTCCTGAGCCTGTCGCACTACCGCGATCTGCACTTTCGCCACCACTTTGACCTCGGGGCGCAAGGCACCGATCCCGATCTCATTCCGATTCCGCCGGAGAAGGCGCAGTCCTGGACGATCGCCGTGGCTGCGAACACGCTGTCGGTCCGCGCTGTCCTCGGCTCGACCTTCGGGCACCTGCTAGACCGGGCCGTACCGCGGGCGGAGCGGCTCTACATCGTCGCCTGGTGGGTCATGCTCGTGGTGGCCGTCGCCGCGATCACGGGGGCGGGCCATGTCGTCGCGCTGCTCACCCTGTGGCTTGCCGCCCGAGCAACGTTCTTCCACCTGATCACGACCTTTCGGGAGATGTGTGACCACCATGGCCTCGCCCCTGGCGGCGTGTTCAGCTTCACGCGGGACATCACGTCGTCGGGAGCCTGGTCGCTGCTGATCCATCCCCGCAACAACGCCTACCACCTGACCCACCACCTGCTGCCGGCGGTTCCGTACTACCGCCTGCCCGAGGCGCAACGCCTGTTTGCAAAGCTACCCGAGTACCAGCGTCGAGCCCAGGTCTGCCCCACGTACCTCGCTGGCCCGGCGCGGGCAGTCCAGGCATGGCAACGGGAGCCTTCGCGGTGACGGAGCGCACGCTCGGCGCATTCCAGGTCGGCGCGCTGCTCATCTCCGCCAGCTACGGCATCGGGTTCTTGTTCGGATCCGGCGAGGACGCATTGCGGTACGGCATGGCGGGCGCCATGTACGGGGTGGCGACCGCGGTGGGAATGCTTGCGATGGCGGCATTCGCCGGCCGGCTGTGGATTGCGGGCCGTGCCGTCTGGGATCTGCTCGGCGACCAGGCCGGCGAGCGGGTGCGGCGGCTGGTCGCGCTGCTGTCCGTCGTCTGGATGGCCGGAGTGTTGGCGGCGCAGATTCACGGTGCCGTTGCCGTCGTCCACCTCCTCGGCGCGGAGTCCGTGACAGCACACGCAGTCGCCATCGTTCTCATCTTCGCGGCCTCCCGGTTCGAGCTGCGAGCGGCGTCGCTCGTCTTCGCGACGTGTCTTGCTGCAAGCGCCGTTGTCCTGGTCTTCGCATTGGTCACGACAGGCGGTGTTGACCTCTACGCCGCCTCGCTGCCCGCGTTTGCCCAGGCATTGCCTTCTGTCGGCGCGACGCAGGTCATCACGATGGCCATCGGGGTCGGGCTGCTGGTGTGCACGGGCGCGGACTATCACCAGTTCGTGCTCGCCGCGCGAGGACCGGGCGCAGCGGTCCGCGGATGTCTTATCGCGGGGTTCGGTCTCATCCTGCTGGCGTTCCTGCCGCCCGCGGTCGTGCTGTCGGCGGTGGCTCAGCCGGCATGGCCCGGAGTCGCAGATCCCAAGCAGGTCGTGCCGCAGGTACTGGCTCTTGCCGCCAGGGATGTCTCTGCGGTGGCGGGTCCGTTGATGCTCGGCGTTCTTGGCGCTGCAGCGCTCGGTTCCGGCGCCGCAGTCCTTCGCGCCATGGTGTCGGCGCTGCAGGCGGCGGAGCTGGCTCGCTTGTCCGCATGGCCTTTGCTCCTGGCGGGCATAGCGATGGCCGCGGCGACGGCCTTGACGAGCAGTGGGCTCTCCATCGTCGACACGATGGTGTCCGTCAACGTCGTCTACATCGCGAGTGTCGGCGCCAGCCTCTTCTCACTGCTCCGCGGCAAGGACGACCATTCCGTCGATGAAGCCTGGGTGATCGCCGCGGGGTTCGTCGCCTCGGTCTTGATCTACGTGGCCAGGTGGCTGGGGTGGCACGTTCCGAATGTCGAGTTGGTCGCGCTCGTGGTCGGACTGGTGTCGGCGGTTCTGACGCGCCTCGTACTACATCGACGTCACGGAAACCTCACGTGCCGCGCGATGCGCCGGTAGTGGTGCATGGGAGCGCCGAGTCGGCAACTTCTGGGCCGGGCGCCTCGGTTGAACCAGCCGCGCTGCGGCGTGGCTGATGATCAACCCGGTGATCGCCCGCGCGATCGGTGGCTCCATCTCCCAGTGATGCCAGTACAGGTTGACCTGCACGGACTGGCCTGGAGCCAGTTCTTCGAGGACACCCTCCTGAACCAGGCCCTGCGCCTGCGTCGAGGGCACCAATCCATAGCCCGCCCCCATTGCGATGCCTTCGAGCAGCGCCGATGGCGACGGCAGGTAGTGACGCGGATAGCGGTCAATGCGGATGCCGAATCGTTGCTGCAGGAACTCGTCGTGCAGCGCGTCCTTGCGATTGAAGAGGACCGCCGGGGCGCGCAACGCATTCGGTACGGTCAACCCTTGGGCGAGATATTCAGCGATGAATCCCGGCGTGGCGTAGCAGCGGTACTCCATGGCTCCGAGGGGCTCTGCAAGGAAGCCTGACGCAGGCTTGGAGTCGGTCGAGATGCATCCGACGACCTCGCCGCGCAGCAGGCGGCCCGAGGTGTGGTCCTGGTCGTCGGTGACGATTTCGAGCGCAACGGCCCGCATCGCGAAGAGTTCGCGCAGCAGCGGCGGGAACCAGGTGGCCAGCGAATCGGCGTTCACCGCGATCGCCAGCGGCACGGGGCTGTCGTGGTCCGACGAGGGTGTGAGTTCCCGCAGGGACGAGGCCTCGAGCAGGCGCAGCGCCTTCACGTGACGCAGCAGGACCTCGCCGGGTGGCGTCGGCGTGACGGGCTTCTCGCGCAGCAGAAGGATAGTGGCGAGCGACTCCTCCAGCGCCTTGATCCGCTGCGACACGGCGCCCCGGGTCACGTTTAACAACGCGGCGGCCCGCTCGAAGCTCTGCTGCTCGGCGACTGTGGCAAACGTCTCCAGTTGATCTCGGTCCAGCATGATGCGACCTCCTGTCGAACGACTCGCGAGACGGCTACCCGCTCACAGCCGCGGTAACGGTGGTCCCGTTGCCAATGGCCTGGACACGATCTGCGTCGGTGCCAGGGCTTGCGCGTCGAATCGCTCGGACCTGCGTCGTCGCTGGTTCGGGTGCACCCCGGTTTTGCCAAGCGAGCCACATCGGACGACGGGTGCTCGTTGGACCGCTTCGGTGGCGGCTTCGTGCAATGCGCTATTCATGTTCACCCGCGGCACTCTTGTCCATAGTCGTTACGTCACAAATCGTGAATGCAACCTAGCTTGCGTGCGTGCTCTTGCACGCACGAGGGCATCGGTCTGCGCTGCGGCAGCAGGCCTTCGCTGGCCCGTCTCCCTCGTCGCCATGAGGTCGCCAGTGCCACGCCTCGTCGGTCGCAATTCCTGCGGACCGTAGCGCCGCACGCTCAGCCGCAAGGGGCTTGCGCGGCATGAACGGCCTGCGCCCCGCTGGCGCGGGTCCCCTCCATTAAAGCCGCGGTCCCCTTGCCGCTGCGCTCGTTGGCGGCGCTCTTGGTGCCGCACGGCGACCGACGAATGCGGGGCAGGCATCAGCTCGACGGCCTGGCTTTCTCCGAGGGATCAACCGCCACGAACGGCTCCCTCGGAACTTAGGGCAGGGGCTGAAGGGAAGGCCGCACACGGCAGTGGCGCGGATTGAAAGGGCACGAAGTGCGAGTACCTGGGCGCTTACGGAAAGTTGCCATGCGGGCCAGACATGGCGGCTGCTGGCATGCGGGCGTGCCGCCCTGAGGCGGGCGAGTCGTCCCGGATCGTCTCAACCACTCATGGAGTCCGCTATGAAGCACACGAAGGAAATGCTTTTGATCAAGATCGAGGACCTGGTGCCCTCGCCGTACAACGTGCGTCGCTACTCGGCTGGCCAGGTCGAGGAACTGGTGGCGCTGATCGCCTCGCAGGGGCTGCTGCAGAACCTGATCGTCACCGAGCAGGTGGTCGGTCGCGGCAAGCGCCAGGAAACGAAGTTCGGTGTCGTCGCCGGCGAGCGGCGCCGGCGCGCGCTGGTGCTGCTGCAGCAGCGCCAGCAACTGCCAGCCCACCACGAGGTATTGTGCGAACGGGTCGGCGGCGAGCGCGCGATGGAGATCAGCCTTGCCGAGAACAGCGGGCGCGAGGCCATGCACCCAGCCGACGAGTTCGAAGCCTTCCACGCGCTCGTCCAGCAGGGTCGTGGTGTCGAAGACGTGGCGGCGCGCTTCGGTGTCTCGCCGATGGTGGTGCAGCGCCGCCTCAAGCTGGCGGCGCTGTCGCCCAAGCTGCTGGCGCTGTACCGCGAGGACGGCATCAACCTGGACCAGCTGATGGCGCTGTGCCTCAGCACGGACCACGAGGCGCAGGAGCGCGCGTGGTTCGAGGCGCAGCCCTGGGATCGCAGCGCGGCGGCGCTGCGCAAGCGGCTGACCGAAGGCGAGGTGCTGGCGCACCAGAGCGCGCTGGCGCGGTTCGTCGGCCTCGATGCCTACGAGGCGGCGGGTGGCGTCGTGCGGCGCGACCTGTTCGACAGCGACCAGTCGTGCTGGATCGGCGATTCCGAACTGCTTCGCCGGCTGGCCGGCGAGAAGCTCGACGAAGAGGCGCAGCAACTTCGCGACGAGAGCTGGGCCTGGGTCGAGGCGCGCATCGAGCTGGAATCGGGGGCGCTGCGCGAGTTCTCGCGCTGCGAACCCGGGCTTCGTGCGCCGACGCCCGACGAGAAGCGTGCGCTGGCCGAGTTCGACCAGCGAGCCGCTGAACTGGAGGCCGAGCAGCAGGCGCTGGACGACAACGACACCTGGACGCCGGCCGATGGCGAGCGCATCGACCTGGAGGAGCAGGACATCGAGGCGCGGCGCAAGGCCATCCAAGTGGCGCGACAGGTCTGGCGGGAAGCAGACAAGGCGCATGCAGGCGTGATCGTCACCGTGGGCCGGGACGGCACCCTCGAAGTCATCCGCGGGCTGATCCGGGTCGGCGACCTGCGGTCTGCGAAGGCTTCGACGCGCAGCCAGCCTGCCCGCAACCACGCCGATGAGGGCGGGAGCCTCGAGGGTGCCACGAGCGAGCCTGCCGAGCCGCGCACTTCGTTCAGCGAGACGTTGTTGCGCAGGCTCGCCGCGCATCGGACTGCTGCCCTGCAGGCGGTGTTGTCGCAGGGCAGCAGTGCAGCCCTCGTGGCGCTGACGCATGCACTGGCGTTGCCGGTGTTCGAGCGCTTCGGGTTGGAGGCACGCTCGGCCTTGCAGATCACGGCCCGGCCGCCCCGGCATGAACTGTTGCGAGCTGCGGACGACCTGCCTGCCGCTAGGGCGTGGACCGAGTTGGAGGGCCGTCGCGCCGCGTGGCTTGAGCGTTTGCCCGAAGCAGAAGGCGAGTGGCTGGGCTGGCTCGCGGCGTTGCCGCAGGCGGACCTGCTCGTCCTGCTTGGCCTGTGCGCGACCAGTCTAGCGCTGGTGCCGACTGGACTGGCGAGCGCGGCCGATGGGCTGGAGCGGCTCGCGGGCCTGGACATGCGGCAGTGGTGGGAGCCGACGCCGGAGGCGTTCCTGAATCACGTGTCGAAGGCGCAGATCGCGGAGGCGATGAAGGAGGGCGGTGCCGGATCGGAGGTCTCGGCCATGGCCGGGATGAAGAAGGGCGAACTGGCATCGCTCGCGGCGTCCAAGCTGGCTGGCCGCGGATGGTTGCCGGAGCCGTTGAAGGCAGTGGCCTGCACGTAGCAGGCGAGGGTGGGCAGGAACGATTCAGTGCCTGTCCATGAGGAGTTCGACATGCCGTGGGTGATCTTTGCGCGCGCGCCACCGCCCGACGTTGCATTGTGGCCGGGTCGGCGCGCGCTTGCGTTCGTCGATGCTGTGGCATGGCCAGCGGCGTGGGCGAGTCTTGTTCTTGGTGCGACGATGCCCCTGGGGCTGTTGGGACAGTGCGCGTTGGCCTACTGCGGTATCGCGGCAGTCCAGCGCGCCTATAGGGCCGTGATCCACAACCACCGCTACCACTTCACAACGTGGCGCTGGGGGCGTTGGCTCGTGCTCGTGCTCGCCTTCGGATACGCCCTGAAGCTGGCGGTGTGGCTCAGTGCGTAGCGGCTGGGCGCGCCTCACTCCATTGGTCCAGATCGGCACGCCGCCAGGCGACGGCCCGGTTGGTGATGCGAACCGGGGTCGGGAAGCGGCGCTCGGCGACCATGCGGTAGATCGTGGATCGGCCGAGGCCTGTCAACTTCATGACCGCAGGTAGGCGCAGAAGTAGCGACGGCGCGTCGTCGCTGGCGATGCTGGCGTTTGCTTGCAGGGAGCGCTCCATAGGTGTCCCCGGATAGGTCGATGGAAAGACTCTAGGTCAACTGATCGGTCGCAGCGGTGCTTGATTTGCCTGCAAATCTCGCAGTGACGAGGCGCCGAAGCATGGCGTCTACGAGGGACTGAAGCCTATGCGTCAGACCAATCTGCCCATCCGCCCCAGACTGTCCCTCGACCTTTGATCTTCAACGGCGAACGGCTGCACTGGCAGCAAGCAGTCATCGGCTCCGTCCGAGTCCGACGAAGCAGACCAAATCGGAACCATCCGTTCGTCAATCAGTGACGAGCATCGGTACGGCAGCAATCGATGGCCGCTGCACCAATCCTCGTGTCAGGTGCTCTCCCTGCGCTCGCTAAGTCTCCATTGGCGTACGCCCGAGTTTGAGACGCTCCATACCGCCAGACCTGCGACATTCCGTGCTCGCCCGACGATAAGCATCAGCAGCGAATTGCTGTTCAGTTGCGAGCTAGCAATCAAGCGGTGCATGGCGTCGTCATCCAGTACCGAGGCGCTCGGGTGGTCTTCCGCGTGGGTGTGCCATTCACCCAGGTACAGCAATCCCCTCCCGTGGTGGTCATCGATGGCGCGCTGGGCGGCTGCCGGGTTGGAGCGATAGCGGTATCTGGATCGTTCGTCGCCAGCGTAAGGGCCGGAAGCTTCGACCACACAGACTTGCTCAGCGTTGATGGTGCCAAACAACTGGCCACCGGCCTCAGTTGCCCAGGGTGTCGACTGGCGGTGCCGCCCCAAGTGCTGCAATGCCGGCCTGGTGATCGACAGCGCTTGATGGACATCGTCAAGATGACCATGGACCGAATACCTCGACATCGACTTTGCAAACGAACAGATCATGGCCAGACAAACTCGCACATGGTCAGCCGGTCGGTGAACGTCTCCCGCAGTATGCCGCCATTGGCTTCAACGACGGCAGGGTCACCCATCCACACACGACGGCACGAGGCCGGAACCTTGGCCAGCAGCGTGTCGAGCGCCAACCCGGCTGCCATGCCAGTAGTGGGATGCAGATCGATCACGCCATGCGGCTGGAAGGCGTTGCCGCATCCGGCCTCGACGATGAGTGCTTCGGCTTCATCCGGCCAATCCGTCAAACGAAAGCTCGGCCTTTCTTCAGCGTCGAAGCCAGCCAGGATCGACGCCCCGCCGTAGAGCAAGACTGCATGACCGGCGGCCGCGTAGGCCTCGGTCCACGTGCTGAGGTGTGCTGGCGGGCGCGCCAGGTCCCTCCGCCAATGGTCCAGAGCTGCTTCGCCGTCGAAGTCGATGCCCGCCGATATGATCAGATCGGCGCTGGCAAGTTGATCGAGCTCCTTGGTAGCCAGCCGCTCAAAGCGGCGCTGATACGCACATTCAAACGTCAGGTGGGGGAACTCACGCCGCAGGTGTTCTTGCAAGGCGGATGCCTTGTTGAAGCCAACGTGGAACATGCCCAGCGGATGCCGAGAAACGTTGGCCGTGGTCAGGCTGTCGGCGTCAACAAAGATCTGTTCGCCGACGCCGGCCTGTGCGAGCAGACGCGCCACCGCCGCACCGAGCGCGCCGCAGCCGATGACGGCCACCTTGCGGTTCTTGACCAATGCATAGCTCGAAGCGTGATCCCGACCATGAACCCATGCCCCGTCGACACGTGCGACCTTGCAGCGTTCGACAGGCCGTTTTGCATAGGAGTTGACGATGCGTGCCGGCGGCACCTTCGACATGTGCCGAAACCCTCGCATCACTTCACGGCGCTCGGCGCCTCGCAGCACCACCGCCGCGAATGCGGTGCCGGTCTTGGTGTCGACCTCGAACAGGAACGGTGACTGCACCCCGGGCTCCAGACACTTGCGGACCATGTCCGGCGGCAGCAGCTTGGTGATCTCGTCACCGGTTTCCGGAAACTCGCGTGGCGTCCAAGGCTGCGACAGACGGAACAGCCACGTCGGGTAGATCTGCTTGTCGCCAGGGTTGGCGCCTGTGTTGCGAACCCAGCGCTTGAGCGACTCCTTGTCGTCGGCTAACACGTGGCGATTGGACCGTGCGTCGAAGAAGTACGCCACTTCGCGTGTCAACCCGCCAGGGGTGACAAGGCTCCACACGCGTGCTCGGTCAGAGCTGTTCGTGGCCCGATGCGACCAATAGGCTGTGAACTCCCGCTCGAACTCTTGGCGCCGCTTGGTCTCGGGAAAGTTGAGCAGTTCCTCTGCATCGATGAGGTGTGTCACAACCCGGTCCGCGATCGGTGCGGCGCTCTTGCTAGACCGCAAGCACAACAAACCGGCCTGTTCAACGTGCGGCCAACTGTAGTCGCTGCCCGCCGCGGGCGCGAAGACCCGGGGCTGCGAGTACGGGAATGCGGCGTCGATGGCCAACACCAGGTGGTCAGCCTCTTGCAGTTTGAACGATCCGGCTGGGATGTTCACCCGCCAGCCCACCACGAAGCCCTTGTGGATCTTGTTCAGTTGGTCGGCGCCCAGCCGCTGCCACTGGCCCGGGCGGTACCGCTCAAGGCCAGCTTCAACCTCACCTGCAATTTGGGCGCGCTCTGCCTCGGTCCTCAGCCGAACCTCCCGCCACCATCGTTGCGCCGTGCCGTCTCAACCGACGTGACCTTCATGGCGGAACCCTTGCCACTGCCGTCCTCGCCGTTGTTGTCAGGCTGCTCTGTGAAGAAGTCGGTGTCGAACACCTCATCCCACGCTTCGCGCGCCTGCTTCCGCGTGCAGTCAGAGTTGTCCAGCACCTCGAGCGTCTTGAGAGCACTGCTCAAGCAATCGCGGAAGAACGTGACCGCATCGTCGCCCACCGCCGCGAGCTTCGTGTCGAGCACCGGGTGGTCGATTTCGGTCGATTTCTGGAGCTTCTTGTCGATCGCTTTCCACGTTTCGCGCAGCGCCTTGTCGTCCCGATCGGCGCTGTACTGGAAGTGGTCGACGACCAATCTTGTGATGCAGATCCCGCTGGTCGTCTTGTTCTTCCAGCCCGCGCGGCGAGCGAACTTCTTGGTCAACTTGGTGATGCGCCGCATCTGGCTGCCGTCCGATTCTCCGGCGTTCAGTTCACCCACCAAGCCGTTGAACCAACGGGTTACGGCCCGGGCGTCGGAGCGTGTCCAATCATCACCGCTGGCCAGCTCGAAATGCTCCACAGGCTCGTCGTTCTCGTCTTTGGTGGTGACGATGCGGTACACCGGGATGTCGATGTGGTAGCCGGCGGAGTAGACCTGCCGAACGCAGTTGCGTTTGACGGTGGCCTCCTGCTTGAGTCGGCCGTCCCACACCAGCGCATCGCAAACCCGCTGGCGAGCGGCCACCGGCGTCAGCGCGACGCCGGCGCCATCTTTGAGGTCGTCCGAAGCGAAGTAGGCCCCGTCGTCGATGTCGTAGTCGTTGTCATCGTCCTGCACCATCGTGCGCATCTGGTACGACCCCTGCGACCGAACCTCCTTGGGCTGAGCCTTCTTAGCCTCTTTGAGACCGTTCTCCAGGCGGGTTCGCCCGGCGTCACGCCGCGCGCGCATCTCGCCCTGCTGCTTGTTCGAGAGCGTGACGTTGTCCCGGTGGAATCCCGTCATCTCGCTGTGGCAGTCGATATCAGCCATTTGTCTCCCTCCTTACTCGGACGGTGGTTTGAGGCCTGGCTTCGGCCAGGGCGGAACGGAAGGCTTCCATTTCCTTCGCGCGGGATGCCCACGCGAAATCGACATCGGAGATGGCCTGACGCGCGAGCGCATTGAGCACCTTCTGGCGTGCGTCATCCATGTTCTTGAGGTAATCGCGCAGTTCGTTCGACGGGCACTGAGCAGGCAGGCGAAACGCGAAACTTCCGTCGCCCCGCATCTCGGCCATCTTGGATGTGAGGTAGTCGTACCCCACGGCCTGGGCGTTCAGGCTGGCTGCGATGGCGCGAAGCCCAAAGCTCCATCCACTGGCTCCGCGGTGGAGGGAGCTGTTGCTGACCTCTTCGCCGCCTTGCGACGGCAAGGTACCGAGCATGAACAGGTGGATCGGGCGCTGTTCACCGCGGTCGTTCAAGATCTCGATCGCCTCCATCATGCCGATGAGGCCAGGGTTATTGGCCCAGAGTCCGCCATCCACGTAGGTCGCCTTGGCCCCCTTGCCGCCAGGCTCGTCCAGCCTGGCCATCGAGCGCAGGATCGGAGCAGCACTGGTGGCCATGCAGATGTCGACCAGCGATCGGCCGTTGTCCCGTCCGTTCAGTCGCTTGAGGTGCTGCGTCTTGAAGACCACGGCCGCATGGCGATTGATGTCCAGCGTCGGCACGGCTAGCGCAATACCGCGCTCCTCGTACACCGACTTGACCGTCTTGTCGCCGAGGGTGCCTTCAAGCGTGGTGCGCAGCGCCGCATCGCCCTTACGTAGTCCAACGCCGAGCCCCTTCACCAGCATACCGATCACCGGCAGCGGCCGGGCCCACTGCATCGGGAAGATCTTGCGGCCGGCCTCGGAGTAAAGGTTCTGGATTTCGAGCAGCGGCACACCGGCTACTAGGCCGCAGGCAACGATACCGCCCGTGCTGGTGCCGACGATCAAGTCAAAAGCAGTCCCAATGTCGAGTAGCTGCTCACGCTTCTGGCTCCCCTGGACGCGATCCCCATAGGTCGCGAGGTAGGCTGTCTGGTACGCACCGCGCATGCCGCCGCCGTCCAGACAAAGCACCCGGAAGGGCTTCGTCTCCTCCACATTGACTCCCCTGGTCTGTGTTTATTTCCAGCAATGTGAGGCGAACTGTAGTCCCTTTCAAGAGGCGGTTGCCTCGCCTTCAACTGCGAGGTTTGCAATGGGCATAGGCCTCGAATCAAGCGCCGGCGGCTACGAAGCGGTCATCGTGGCGACTAGACGAGGTTCTTGCCAGTCTGGCGGCTGCGCAACTTCGCATCGCAGCCGTTCGGGGCGACGGTGGCAGGACATGCTGAGGACTGGTTGCTGCCCGTGAGGGTAGGTAGGCTCGCCAGCGGTCCCGCTAGCAACCGCTTGAGCGGCGCCGACTACTTCGACGAAGGAACCACTACAGCGCCAGCTTAGCCAAGGCGCTCGCTGCGACTTCGCTTCGTAGGTGCCCGTAGTGGCGTTCGATCATGGCAACACTGGTTCCGGAGATCTGCGCCACGGTCAGCAGATCCAGGCCGTCGTGGACGAGGTCGCTGATGACGCTGTGACGCAGGGTATAGGCCGTGGTCCCATCGGGGAGCTTGGCCGCCGCCACGGCTTCCTTCACCGGGCCCTTCCAGGCGTCCTTGTTCCAAGCCTTGCCATCCGCACGCGCGAGCAGCGGTGCCGATGGCAGCTTGTCCTTGCAGGCCTGTTCGAAGAACGTCGCGGTGACATCGGGGATCTTGATTCGCCGATCCTTGCCCGCCTTGTCCTGACCGACCTTGAGCACCTTGAGGCGCTTGTCGTAGTCGCCGGCCGCGAGCTTGGCCAACGCCCCTGGTCGCAGTGGAAGCTGGCAGAGCCCGCGGAGGAATGCCGCGAGATCTGGCGGCGCCTTCTCAATGAACTTGAGGCGCTGTGCGCGGTCGAGGTACAGCTCGCGCCTGCGATCCGCGTTCTTGATCGGCCGCAGCTTGCTCCGCCAGGCGAAGTCACTGGTGACGAGGCCGTCCATGAATGCCAGGTTCAGCGCGGCACGGAAGCAGGTCATGTCCCGGTTCAGCGTGCTCTCGGATCTCAGCTCACCGCGGCGCCCACCGCTCCGAGTGGGCAGTTCCTTCAGAGCCTTACGCCAGGCATCGAGTTGCAGGGGCGTGAGCTTGGTCAGTTCGGTAGACGCCAGCTTTGGGTTGTTAAGCACGTAGTTGTCGAACCGCGCCTCGGCATCGTCGGCTGCCCGGTCTGTCTTGTGCGTGCGCAGGTGCTTGACGTACCGAGAGCAGGCCTCCTTGACGGTGGCACCGCCCGTGGTGCCACCACGCCCCAGGTGTTCGAACCATGTCTGTGCCGCCTTGGAGGCGGCATCGAAGCGCTGGTGGTCGGGCAGGGCGCCGAAGTCTCCTAGGGACTCGTAGATCTGCTTGGTCGGACCGGCTTCCTCGTCCCGTGCGCGAGCGATCCACACGCCGGCACCGTCGCTGGTCATCTTGCGGAACCCGAGGTAGCAGCCACGGCGCAGCCGATGCCAGTAAGGCTCGCGCCGTGGCTTCAGCTTGTCGCGCGACGCGACCGTGTCGATGCGGGTGGCCATGGAACCCCGGCTCTCCAAGTACGGAAAAAGTACGGAAAAACGGGGTGGATTTTAGGGGACTTCGCGGGACCTCCGATGTCACTTTCTCCTATGAAAGTTGCGTCTCTGGAGGTCCCGGATCGTCCCGCTTTCCCACCTTGACATGGTGGGGGTCGTTGGTTCGAGTCCAATCGCGCCTACCAAATTCGGTAGAGAGAACAAGCACTTGGCGGAGACGCTAGGTGCTTTTTTCTTGCGGACGGCGAACGCCGG
>Ga0075366_10000633_pt1 | contig 16535 bp, 16 predicted proteins | sample EndMethybrTD3031_FD_72351 | JGI IMG/M metagenome (GOLD analysis project Ga0075366, IMG submission 72351) | Populus endosphere microbial communities from Tennessee, USA - Endosphere MetaG P. TD hybrid TD303-1 | ecosystem: Host-associated > Plants > Roots > Endosphere | place: USA: Tennessee...
GGCGAGATGTACCCCGACCAGTCGCTGTACTCGGTGGACTCGGTGCCCAAGGTCGTCAAGAAGATCAACGCGACCTTCAAGCGCGCCGACGAGATCCAGTGGAGCGAAGGCAAGAACGACGTCGACTACTTCGCGCCTATCGTTGCCGATGCCGAAGCCGGCTTCGGCGGCGTGCTGAATGCCTTCGAGCTGATGAAGGCGATGATCGAGGCGGGCGCCGCCGGCGTGCACTTCGAAGACCAGCTCGCGTCGGTCAAGAAGTGCGGCCACATGGGCGGCAAGGTGCTGGTGCCGACGCGCGAGGCAGTCGCCAAGCTCGTCGCCGCGCGTCTCGCGGCCGACGTGATGGGCACGCCGACGATCCTGCTCGCGCGCACCGATGCCGAAGCGGCCGACCTCGTCACCAGCGACGTCGATCCGATCGACAAGCCGTTCCTGACCGGCGAGCGCACCGTCGAAGGCTTCTACCGCAGCCGCAACGGCCTCGAGCAGTCGATCGCACGCGGCCTCGCGTACTCGGAGGTCGCCGACCTGATCTGGTGCGAGACCGGCAAGCCTGATCTCGCGTTCGCGAAGGCCTTCGCCGATGCGATCCACAAGAAGTTCCCGGGCAAGCTGCTCGCCTACAACTGCTCGCCGTCGTTCAACTGGAAGAAGAACCTCGACGACGCGACGATCGCGAAGTTCCAGCGCGAGCTCGGCGCGATGGGCTACAAGTTCCAGTTCATCACGCTCGCCGGCTTCCATAGCCTGAACTACTCGATGTTCGAGCTCGCGCACGGCTACGCGCGCAACAACATGAGCGCGTTCGTCGAACTGCAGGAGAAGGAATTCGCCGCCGCCGAGAAGGGCTTCACCGCGGTGAAGCACCAGCGCGAGGTCGGCACCGGCTACTTCGACGCGGTCACGACGACAATCGAGCGCGATGCCTCGACCGCCGCGCTGAAGGGCTCGACCGAAGACGAGCAGTTCTTCGATCGGAAACACGCTTGATGTCGCGTTGACGCACCCGGGCAGTCATCGCCCGTGAGCGGGGCCCGCGGCCACAAGCTGCGGGCCTTTTTGTTTGTCCGCGCGGCGTCGTGCGCTATCGTCCGGCCCATGGCCGACGACATCACCGAGCTGCGCCGCATCCTGAAGAGCTGCAAGACGATCGCTGTCGTCGGGCTCTCGGCCGAGTGGCACCGGCCGAGCTACTTCGCCGCCAAGTACATGCAGCAGCACGGCTACCGCATCGTGCCGGTGAACCCGCGTTATGCCGAGGTGCTGGGCGAGAAGAGCTATCCGAGCCTGACCGAGATCCCGCACCCGGTCGACCTGGTCGACGTGTTCCGCCGCACCGACGACGTGCTGCCGGTCGCGCGCCAGGCGATCGCGATCGGCGCGAAGTGCCTGTGGCAGCAGATCGGCGTCAAGAACCTCGAGGCCGACCGGCTCGCGCGCGAGGCCGGACTCGACGCCGTGATGGACCATTGCGTGAAGATCGAGCACGCGCGGCTCTTCGGCGGGCTGCACTGGGCCGGCGTCAACACGCGCGTGATCTCGGCGCGCCGGCCGGTCTGACTCCGAGGTCCGACGCATGGCCGACCACCGCTTCAAGCCCGAGACGCTCGCGATCCACGCGGGCCAGATCCCCGATGCCGCAACCGGCGCGCGGGCACTGCCGATCTACCAGACGACGAGCTTCGTGTTCGACAGCGCCGACCATGCGGCGTCGCTGTTCAACCTGCAGACCTTCGGCAACGTCTATTCGCGGCTCTCGAACCCGACCGTCGCGGCGCTCGAGGAGCGTGTCGCGGCGCTCGAAGGCGGCCGCGCCGCGGTGGCGTCGGCGAGCGGCATGGCGGCCGAGGCGATGGCGCTGATGACGATCCTCGAGCAGGGCGACCACGTCGTCGCTGCCGGCGCGCTGTACGGCGGCACGGTCACGATGCTCGCGGTCAACCTCGCGAAGTTCGGTGTCGAGACGACGTTCGTCGACGCGACCAAGCCCGATGCCTTCGCCGCCGCGATGCGGCCGAACACACGCGCGGTGTTCGCCGAGAGCCTCGGCAACCCGAGCCTGGTCGTGCTCGACATCGCTGCCGTTGCCGAGGTCGCGCACGCGCACGGCGTGCCGCTCGTGATCGACAACACCGTGCCGAGCCCGTTCCTGTGCCAGCCGTTTGCACACGGCGCCGACATCGTCGTGCACTCGGCGACCAAGTACCTCGGCGGCCACGGCACGACGCTCGCCGGCGTCGTCGTCGAAAGCGGCAAGTTCCCCTGGGACAACGGAAAGTTCCCCGGCATGACCGAGCCGTCGCCGGGGTACCACGGCGTCAGGTTCTACGAGACCTTCGGCGACTTCGGCTTCACGATGCGCTGCAGGATGGAGACGCTGCGTGTCTACGGCGCGGCGCTCGCGCCGACCAGCGCCTGGCAGATCCTGCAGGGCGTCGAGACGCTGCCGGTGCGCATGGAGCGGCACAACACGAATGCGCTCGCGGTGGCGCAGCACCTGCGTTCGCATCCGCGCGTGAGCTGGGTCAACTACCCGGGCCTGGAAGACCACCCGCAGCACGCGCTGATGAAGCGGCAGATGAAGGGCGCGTCGGGCTTGCTTGCATTTGGCGTGAAATCACGATCGGCTGGCGCCGAGGGCGGGCTGGAGGCAGGCGTCAAGTTCATCGAATCGGCCCAGTTCATGAGCCACCTCGCGAACATCGGCGACACCCGCACACTCATCATCCATCCCGCGTCGACGACCCACCGGCAGCTCGACGAGGCACAACAGATCGCCGCCGGTGTGCTGCCCGACATGATCCGCATCTCGGTCGGGCTCGAGCACATCGACGACATCCTGTGGGACATCGACCAGGCGCTCGCCAAGGCGAGCGCGTAGCTCGGATCGATACCGATCAGCGTCCGTAGACCTTTCCGAAGAGATCCCAGGACTTGCCGTTGAACTTCATCAACTGCTCGCGCTCGATCGGATAGAAGTCGTCCGGCCCGGTCTTGATGTTGACGCCGGGCAGCAGCATCGGCAGGTTGATGTCCAGGGTCGCGGACTGCTTCATCACGTTGTCGCGGGTGAGGTTGTCGCCGCATTGCTTGAGCACCTGCTCGAGCGTCTGCGCGACGGTGTAGCCGTAGACGTTGAAGTTGTCCTTCAGATCGCCGGACGGGTGGTACTTCCTCATCCACGCGAGCCAGTCGTCGTACTCCTTGCCCTTCTGGAACTGCGGATCGGTCGGGTCCTTGATGTAGGCGGCGGTGAAGATGCCGATGCCGTTCTCCAGGCCGGCCGGCGTCATCACCGAGCCGACCGCGTTCGAGACGCTGTTCAGGTAGTGGGTCGGCTTCCAGCCGATCTCGGCCGCCTTCTTGATCGCCTGCGCGGCGAACTTCGGCGTCGTCACGTTGAAGAAGGTGTCGGCGCCGGAGGACTTGAGCGTGACCATCTGGCTGTCGACCGTCGGGTCGGTGACCTCGTAGCTGACCTTGGAGACGATCATGCTCGCCGCCTTCGCACCCAGGCCGTCTTCGAAGCCCTTCAGGTAGTCCTTGCCGTAGTCGTCGTTCTGGTAGAGCACGCCGATCTTCGCGTTCGGCTTGGTCTCGAGGATGTGCGCGGCGTAGATCTTCGCCTCCGACTGGTAGTTCGGCTGCCAGCCCATCGTGTACGGGAAGTTCTTCGGATCGCCCCACTTGGTGGCGCCGGTCGCGACGAACAACTGCGGCACCTTCTTGGTGTTCATGTACTTGTGGATCGCCGAGTTCGACGGCGTGCCGAGCGGCTGGAACACCAGCAGCACCTCGTCCTCCTCGACCAGCTTGCGTGCCTGCTCGACCGTCTTCGCCGGGTTGTAGCCGTCGTCGAGCGAGATGAACTTGACCTTGCGGCCATTGATGCCGCCCTCGGCGTTGACCTTGTCGAAGTACGCGCCGATCGCCTTGCCGATCGCGCCGTAGGCCGACGCCGGCCCCGAGTAGGGGTTGAGGTGGCCGACCTTGATCTCCTTGTCGTCCGCGCCGGTGTCGTACTTCTTCTGCGCGAACGCCGTGCCGCCCGTCACCGCCAGCGCGACCGCGAGTAGCGCGAGCCTGAAATGCCTGGTGTCCATGATCGTCTGTCTCCTTGTGATGTCGAACGACTGCCGGAACCTCATCGAACCGAGGGTTGCGCGGCGCCCGGCCGCCAGCGCAACCACGTTCTTCGCAGCATGCCCATCACGCCGGTGGGCATCAGGACCATGAAGACGATCAGGAACACGCCGTAGATCGCCCACGGCGCCGATTTGGAGATCTGGTCGGCGAGGTTCGGCACGAACTGGATGAAGATCGCGCCGAAGACCGCCCCGGGGATCGATGCGAGCCCGCCGATCACGACGCCGACCAGGAAGCTGATCGACAGGAACACCGTGAAGCTGTCGGGCGACACGAAGGCCACCACGATCGCACCGAGTGCGCCCGCGACGCCGGTGAAGCCGGCCGAGACGCCGAATGCGAGCGACTTGAACATCGGCAGATTGATGCCCATCGCGGTGGCCGCGATCGGGTGGTCGCGCACCGCGACGAGCGCGCGCCCGACACGCCCGCGCAGCAGGTTCCAGGCGAGCAGGAACATGATTGCCGCGACCACGAGCGTGAAGAAGTAGAGCCAGCGGTCGGCCGACAGCGGCTGGCCGAACAGGCTGAACGAGAAGGGCGGCTCGGGCTTCGTGAGCACAATGCCCTGCACGCCGCCGGTCCAGCCCTCGATCTTCTTGTACTTGAGCAGTTGCGGGACCGCGAGCGCGAGCGCGAAGGTCGCGAGCGCGAGGTAGTGGCCGCCGAGTCGCAGCGCCGGGAAGCCCATCAGGAAACCGAGCGCGAAGCACAGCGCGGCGGCGAGCGGCAGCGTCGCCCAGTACGGCAGGCCGGCGTGGTCCATCAGCATCGCCGCGACGTAAGCGCCGATCGCGTAGAACGCGCCGTGGCCGAGCGAAATCTGGCCGTTGTAGCCGGTCAGGATGTTGAGCCCGAGAACCGCGATCGCGTAGACCAGCACCAGGTTGAACTGGAACACGCGGTAGTTCTTGACGAGGAACGGCAGCACCAGCAGCACGACGGCGAGCAGCACGCCGCCGATCCAGAGCCACTTGCGGTTGGCGGGTTTCATGGTGCCCCCGTGGCGCTGCGCGCCGCCCCCCCCGAGGGGGCGCGAGCGCCTTGGGAGCGGCCCTGCGGCGCTCATACGCGTGTCACCACGTGCTTGCCGAACAGCCCGCTCGGCTTGAGCGTCAGGATGCCGACGATCAGCACCAGCGCGACTGTGAGCTTCAACTCGGTGCCGATCACGTAGGCGCCGAGCAGGTTCTCGAGCACGCCGACGATGAAGCCGCCGACCACCGCGCCCCACGGGTTGTCGATGCCGCCGAGCAGCGCGGCCGCGAAGCCGTAGAGCAGGATGCCCGACATCATGTTCGGGTCGAGGTAGACGATCGGCGCGACCATCATTCCGGCGACGGCGCCGATCGCCGCGGCCAGCCCCCAGCCGACCGCGAGCATCCACGAGACGCGGATGCCGACGAGGCGCGCCGAGTCGGGGTTCTGCGCCGCCGCCCGCATCGCGAGCCCGATCGGCGTGAAGCGGAAGAACGCGTAGAGCGCGCCCAGCACACACAACATCACGCCGATCGAGCCGACCTCGTGGGCCGAGAAGAAGCGTGTCCTGAGGAACGACTCCTGCGGGAACGGGCTCGGGAACGCCTTGATCGTGTGCTCGAAAATCCAGCCGGCGAGCGAGTTGAAGATCACCAGCAGACCGATGAAGACGATCACGTTGGTCAACACCGGTGCCCGTTCGACCGGGCGCAGGATGATGCGCTGGACCACGAGACCGCCGGCGAACGAGACCACGACGGTCGCGACGAACGCGGCCCAGTACGGCCAGCCCGACTGGATCAGCGCCCACGCGATGAAGGTGCTGAAGGTCGCCATCTCGCCCTGGGCGAAATTGATGTGGTGGGTGGCCTGGTAGATCATCACCAGCGCGAGCGCGACCGAGCCGTAGATGCAGCCGTTCGCGAGGCCGGAGAAGATCTGGTGGAGGAGGGCGTCCATGTCGGTGCTATGCATATCGAGGTCGGCGCGGAAGCAGGCCGGCGGGGCACTCTGCTCCGCTCATGTCCCCCGGCGTCGCCCTGCGGCCGACGCCTCCTCCTTTACTTCGCTGCGCAGAGTGCCCCGCCGGCCTGCTTCGGAACCACTGGGGTGTTCGACGGTCGTCCGCCACCACGTTGCTGGAGATCACAGAGCTCGGCCGGCGTCCCATCTCAATACCCCAGGTACGCTCGCCGCACCGACTCATCGTGCCGGATGCGTTCGCTCGGCCCGGCGAGCGCGACGCGGCCGGTCTCGAGCAGGTAGGCGTGGTCGGCGAGGTCGAGCGCGAGGCTCGCGTTCTGCTCGACGAGCAGCATTGCGACGTGCTCCTCCTCGTTGATGCTGCGCATGATCCGGAAGATCTCGGTGACGATGCGCGGCGCGAGGCCGAAGGACGGCTCGTCGAGCAGCAGCAGGCGCGGCGCGAGCATCAGCGCGCGGCTGATCGCGAGCATCTGCTGTTCGCCGCCCGAGAGCGTGCCGGCCTGCTGGCGGCGGCGCTCGCCCAGGCGCGGGAAGCGTGTGTAGGCTTTGTCGATGTCGCGCGCCACCGCGCCCCGGTCGCGCCGCACGTGGGCGCCCAGGCGCAGGTTCTCCTCGACCGAGAGCGCGGCGAAGGTGCCGCGGCCGTCCGGCACGTGCGCCACGCCCATGCGCACGACACTCTCGGTCGCTTTGCCGACGAGTTGCTGGCCGTCGAACAGCACGCTGCCGGCGCAGCGCACGGTCTGGCAGATCGCGCGCAGCGTCGTCGTCTTGCCCGCTCCGTTGGCGCCGAGCAGCGCGGTGATGCGTCCGGCCTCGAGCTCGAAGTCGATGCCGTGCAGCACCTGCGTGGCGCCGTAGCCGGCGCGCAGGCCGCGCACTTCAAGCAGCTTCGGCGCGGTCATGAGGGACAGGCGCGCCGAGGTAGGCCTCGATCACGTCGGGATGGCTCTGGATCTGCGCCGGCGTGCCCTCGGCGATCTTGCGACCGAAGTTGAGCGCGACGATGTGGTCGGAGACGCCCATCACCAGGCTCATGTGGTGCTCGACCAGCAGCACGGTGATGCCGCGCGCCGCGCGGATATCGCGGATCAGCGCGGCGAGCGCCTCGAGCTCGGCATGGTTCAGCCCGGCGGCGGGCTCGTCGAGCAGCAGCAGCTTGGGCTGCGCGGCGAGCGCGCGACCGAGTTCGACGCGCTTCTGGATGCCGAACGGCAGGTCGCCGGCGGCGCGGTCGGCGGCTGCGGCCAGGCCGAGGTAGTGGATGATCTCGTCGGCCTGCGCGCGCAGCCGGCGCTCCTCGGCACCGACCCGCGGCAGGCGCAGTGCGCTCGACGCGAAGCCGCAGGCCGAGCGCGAATGTGCGCCGACCATGATGTTCTCGCGCACCGTCATGGTCCGGAACATCGCCAGGTTCTGGAAGGTGCGGCCCATGCCGAGCGCGGCGATGCGGTGGGTCGGCAGCGCAGTGATCGAGCGGCCCTCGAACAGGATGTCGCCGGGCTGGTAGGCGTAGAGCCGGCTCAGGCAGTTGAACAGCGTCGTCTTGCCGGCGCCGTTGGGGCCGATCAGGCCGCAGACCTGGCCGCGCGCAACGTCGAAGCTCACGCCGTCGAGCGCGACGATCCCGCCGAAGCGCACCGTCACCCCCCGCACGCTCAGCAGTGCCTCCGCGTCCTGCGCCATCGTCCTGGCCTCGCCCTCGTGGTGGTATTGAGTCGGCGCGCGGCACGCCGCGGTCGCCTGCGTTATAGGTGCGAGTCCGCCGCCGTGACAATCGGAGCTTGCCCTGTATCGCCCGGGACAGGCGAGCGGCAAGGTGGACCGGTGGAACGCCCAGGTGGAGGCCGACATGCCAAGCATCTACGACCAGCAGCTCGACAGAAACCGCGCCAACCACGTGCCGCTGTCGCCGGTCAGCTTCGTCGAGCGCAGCGCCGAGGTGTTCGGCGACCTGCCCGCGGTGATCCACGGACAGCGCCGCCACACCTGGCGCGAGCTGCGCGACCGCTCGGCGCGCCTGGCCGCGGCGCTGCGCGCGCTCGGCGTCGGGCGCGGCAGCACGGTCAGCGTGATGCTGCCGAACACGCCGGAGATGGTCGAGGCGCACTACGCGGTGCCTGCCCTCGGCGCGGTGCTGAACACGCTCAACACGCGGCTCGACGCGCCGCTGCTCGCGTGGCAGATGAACCATTGCGAGGCCGCGGTCGTGATCACCGACCGCGAGTTCGCGCCGGTGATGGGCGAGGCGCTGCGCTTGCTGCGCACGCAGCACGGCCGCGATCCGCTCGTGATCGACGTCTGCGACGGTGAGTACACCGGACCCGGCGAGCGCCTCGGCACGCACGAGTACGAGGCCTGGCTCGCCGCGCATGCGCCGCTCGAGCGGCTCGAAGGCCCGGCCGACGAGTGGGATGCGATCGCGGTCAGCTACACCTCGGGCACGACCGGCGACCCGAAGGGCGTCGTGACGCATCACCGCGGGGCCTACCTGAACGCGGTCTGCAACGCGGCGACCTGGACGATGCCGCACTTCCCGCGCTACCTGTGGACGCTGCCGATGTTCCACTGCAACGGCTGGTGCTTCCCGTGGACCGTCGCGATGCTCGGTGGGGTGCACGTGTGCCTGCGCCGCGTCGAGGCACCGGCGATCCTCGCGGCGATGCGCGAGCACGGCGCCGACCACTACTGCGCCGCGCCGATCGTGCACAACCTGCTGGTCGCCGCGCCCGACGCGCTGCGTGCCGGAATCACGCAGAAGGTGCGCGGCATGGTCGCCGGCGCGGCACCGCCGGCCGCGATGATCGAGGGCATGGCAAAGATCGGCTTCGAGATCACCCACGTCTACGGCCTCACTGAGGTCTACGGCCCGGCTGCGGTGGCGGTCAAGCGCGCCGCGTGGGACGAGCAGACCCTGTCTGAGCAGACGCGCCTGAACGGCCGCCAGGGCGTGCGCTACGTGCTGCAGGAAGGCATGACGGTGCTCGACGCCGAGACGATGCACGAGACGCCGGCCGACGGCCAGACGATGGGCGAGATCATGTTCCGCGGCAACATCGTGATGAAGGGCTACCTGAAGAACCCGGCGGCGACCGCAAAGGCCTTCGAGGGCGGCTGGTTCCACACCGGCGACCTCGCGGTGATGGAGCCGGACCGCTACGTCAAGATCAAGGACCGCAGCAAGGACATCATCATCTCCGGCGGCGAGAACATCAGCTCGATCGAGGTCGAGGACGCCCTGTACCGCCACCCTGCGGTGATGGCCTGCGCGGTCGTCGCGCGGCCGCACCCGAAGTGGGGCGAGACGCCGCTCGCGTTCGTCGAGCTGCGCGAGGGCGCGAACGTCGGCGCCGAGGAGCTGATCGCGCACTGCCGCGGCCTGCTCGCCGGCTACAAGGTGCCGCGCGAGATCCGCTTCGAGGCGATCCCGAAGACCTCGACCGGCAAGATCCAGAAGTTCTTACTGCGCGAACGTGCGAAGAGCGCGAGCGCGATCGAGTAGCGAGCCAGGCATGAGCGACGAACCCGCCCTGGTGCTGCGCGAGCGTGATGCGCGCGGCGTGATCCGCCTGACGTTGAACCGACCGCTGGCCTTCAACGCGCTGTCCGAGGCGATGCTCGCGGCGCTGCAGGCCGAGCTCGATGCTGTCGCGCAGGACGAGTCCGCGCGGGTCGTGGTGCTCGGCGCGGCGGGCAAGGCCTTCTGCGCGGGCCACGACCTGAAGGAGATGCGCGCCGAGCCGTCGCTCGACTACTACCAGCGCCTCTTCGCGCAGTGCACCGCGATGATGCTCGCGGTGCAGCACCTGCCGGTGCCGGTGATCGCGCGGGTGCAGGGCCTCGCCACCGCGGCCGGCTGCCAGCTCGTCGCGATGTGCGACCTGGCGGTCGCGAGCACCGAGGCGCGCTTCGCGGTCAGCGGCATCAACGTCGGCCTGTTCTGCTCGACCCCCGGCGTCGCGCTGGCGCGCAACGTCGCGCGCAAGGCGGCCTTCGAGATGCTGGTGACCGGCGAGTTCATCGATGCCGAAACCGCACGTGCGCAAGGCCTCGTCAACCGTGTCGCGCCGCCGCTCGGGCTCGACGCCGCGGTCGAGGCGCTGGTCGCCGCGATCGTCGCGAAGCCGCGCGCCGCGATCGCGATGGGCAAGGCGCTCTTCTACCGCCAGCTCGAGAAGGGCATCGCCGCAGCCTACGAAGACGCCGGCGCGACGATGGCCTGCAACATGATGGACGAGAGTGCGCTCGAGGGCGTGCAGGCCTTTATCGACAAGCGGCCGCCGCGCTGGTAGCTAGCGCTCGTGTGGTTCCGCGCCAGGTCGGGCCCGGCGCTTGCATCGTGTTTCATCGACACGCGGAACCGCCCTTAGCCTAGCCGCTCTACCGCCGTTTGTCGGCGGCACCAGCGATGCGAAACAACACCAACACCCACCTGAACCTCTTCCCGCGCGGCGCCTTTGTGGTGCTGGCCTGCGGCGCCGGCCTGTCCGCCGCAAACGCCCAGGAGCCGCCCAAACTCGACGGCCGCTGGCACACGCTGCTCGGTGCCGGCCTCACGTACGCGAAGGGCAACACGAACGCCTCCACCGTGACGGCCAAGGTCGACGCGACGCGTGCGACCCCGGAAGACAAGTGGACGCTCAACGGCGAGGGCTTGCGGGCGCGTTCGGAGGACGAGACTACCGGCAACCGGCTGCGCATGAACGGCCGCTACGACTGGAACTTGACGCCGCGTGTGTTCTCGCTCGCGAACCTGGAGCTCGAACGCGACACGCTCGCCGATCTGCGTCTGCGCACGGCCATCACCGGCGGCCTCGGCTACAAGCTGGTCGATCGCGAAGACCTGCGCTCGAGCGTGTTTGGCGGCGTGGGCTACACCGAGGAGCGCTTCCTCGCGCCGCAGGTGCTCGACGGCGCGGAACGGACGCGCTACGGACGCCCGACCATGATGATCGGCGAGGAATCGGGTCACAAGCTCACCGCCAACACGTCGGCGAGCCAGCGCCTGGTCGTGAATGCTGATCTCAAGGACACCCGCGAGTACCGGGCCCAGTGGGATGCGAATCTCGGCGTCGCGATGACGAGCACGATCAACCTGACGGTCGGCCTGAGCGTTCGTTACGACAGTGCACGCAGCGCCGGCATCAAGACGACCGACACGCTGTTCACGACGGGCGTCGCGATGAAGTTCGAGTGACGGCGCGGTCGAAGCTGCCTACATTCCCGCGTAGTTCGGCCCCCCGCCGCCCTCGGGCGTGACCCAGACGATGTTCTGCGTCGGGTCCTTGATGTCGCAGGTCTTGCAGTGCACGCAGTTCTGCGCGTTGATCTGCAGCCGGTCGCTGCCGTCCGCGTTCTTGACGAACTCGTAGACCGCAGCGGGGCAGTAGCGGCCCTCCGGCCCGGCGTACTTCGCGAGGTTGGTCGCGACCGGCACGCTCGCATCCTTGAGCGTCAGGTGGGCCGGCTGGTTCTCGGCGTGGTTGGTGTTGCTGACGAACACCGAGCTCAGGCGGTCGAAGGTCAGCTTGCCGTCCGGCTTCGGGTAGGTGATCGGCGCACAGTCGGCCGCCGGCTTCAGGTAGGTGTGGTCGGCCGCGCTGCGGTGCAGCGTCCACGGCGGCGCGTTGACGCCAAGCTTCGGCAGCAGCCATTGCTCGATGCCGGTCATCAGCGTTGCGACCGTGCGGCCTTTCTTGAACCACTGCTTGAAGTTGCGCGAGCGCTCGAGCTCCTCGCGCAGCCAGCTCTGCTCGAAGGCCGCGGGGTAGGCGACGAGCTCGTCGTGCCGGCGCCCGGCCTTGAGCGCCTCGTCGGCCGCCTCGGCGGCGAGCATGCCGGTCTTGATCGCCGCGTGGCTGCCCTTGATGCGGCTCGCGTTCAGGTAACCCGCCTCGCAGCCGATCAGTGCGCCGCCGGGGAACACCGTCTTCGGCAGCGAGAGGATGCCGCCGGCGGTGATCGCGCGGGCGCCGTAGCCGAGCCGCTTGCCGCCTTCGAGCACCTTGCGGATCTCGGGGTGGGTCTTCCAGCGCTGGAACTCCTCGAACGGGCTCAGCCACGGGTTCGTGTAGTCGAGCCCGACCACGAAGCCGAGCGCGACCTTGCCGTCTTCGGCGTGGTAGAGGAAGGACCCGCCGTAGGTGTCGCTGTCCAGCGGCCAGCCGGCGGTGTGGATCACGAGGCCGGGCTGGTGCTTCGCCGGCTCGACCTCCCACAGCTCCTTCAGCCCGATGCCGTAGCTCTGCGGGTCGCGGCCGGCGTCGAGCTTGTAGCGTGCGATCAGCTGCTTGCCGAGGTGGCCGCGTGAGCCTTCGGCGAACAGCGTGTAGCGGCCGTGCAACTCCATGCCGATCTGGAAGTCGGGGCCCGGCTCGCCGTCCTTGCCGATCCCCTGGTTGCCGGTCGCGATACCCTTGACCGAGCCGTCGTCGTTGTAGAGGACCTCGGCGGCCGCGAAGCCGGGAAAGATCTCGACGCCCAGCGCCTCGGCCTGCTGCGCGAGCCAGCGCACGACGCTGCCGAGGCTGACGATGTAGTTGCCGTGGTTCTTGAAGCAGTCGGGCAGGAAGAACTCGGGCGTCGCGGTCGCGCCGGTCTCGTTGAGGAAGAGGAACTTGTCGGCCGTGACTTCCTGCGTCAGCGGTGCGCCCATCTCGTTCCACTTCGGGAACAGCTCGGTGATCGCGCGCGGGTCCATGATCGCGCCCGACAGGATGTGTGCGCCCGGCTCCGAGCCTTTCTCGAGCACGACCACCGAGACCTCGCGCTGCTCGAGCGCCGCGAGCTGCTTCAGGCGGATCGCCGCCGCAAGGCCCGCGGGCCCGCCGCCGACGACCACCACGTCGTACTCCATCGCTTCGCGCGGGCCGTACTGGGCGAGGAGGGCGTCAGGGCTCATGAGGTGTCCGTTCGAGTGGGTCGCGCCGGATTCTACGGGGCGATCCGACGGAATCGCACGGTCGTTCTTTTCGATGCGCGCTGCGAGGCAAACGCCGTTGCGCGCGTGCTATCGTCGCCGCGAAAATCCAATCCGCGGAAGGCAGCTCATGGCATACAGCATCGATCTTTCCGGCCGCGTCGCGCTCATCACCGGCGCCTCCAGCGGCCTGGGCACGCAGTTCGCCAAAACGCTCGCGGCGGCCGGCTGCGGCGTCGTGCTCGCCGGCCGGCGCGTCGAGCGGCTCAAGACCCTGCGCGCCGAGATCGAGGCCGGCGGCGGCGACGCCCACGTCGTCGCGATGGACGTGACCGACATCGTCAGCATCAAGGCCGGCATCGCGCACGCCGAGACCGAGATGGGCACGCTCGACATCCTCGTCAACAACTCGGGCGTCAGCACGACGCAGAAGATCGTCGACGTGACCGAAGAGGACTACGACTACATCTTCGACACCAACACCAAGGGTGCCTTCTTCGTCGCGCAGGAGGTCGGCAAGCGCATGCTGGCGCGCGCCAAGGGCTCGGCGCCCGGCACCTTCACCGGCGGGCGCATCGTCAACATCGCCTCGATGGCGGGAATGCGCGTGCTCGGGCAGATCGGCGTCTACGCGATGAGCAAGGCGGCGATGATCCACATGACGCGCGCGATGGCGCTCGAATGGGGCCGCTACGGGATCAACGTCAACGCGATCTGCCCCGGCTACATCGACACCGAGATCAACCATCACCACTGGAAGAGCGAGCAGGGCAAGAAGCTGATGGAGATGCTGCCGCGCAAGCGGGTCGGCCAGCCGAAGGATCTGGACACGACGCTGTTGATGCTGGTGGCCAACGAGAGTCACTTCATCAACGGCGCCGTCATTCAAGCGGACGACGGCTTCGCCGTTTGAGGACGACGGCCGCACGATGAGATCGCTCTCGGTGCTCGAGGCGCGCGTGCTCGGCGTGCTGGTCGAGAAGGCGCATACCGTGCCCGACAGCTACCCGCTCTCGCTCAATTCGCTCACGCTCGGCTGCAACCAGAAGACGGCGCGCGATCCGGTGCTCAACGCGACCGAGTCCGAGGTGCAGGGCGCGATCGACGCGCTCAAGTCGCTCAGCCTGGTGTTCGAGTCGAGCGGCTCGCGTGTCGCGCGCTACGAGCACAACACGGGGCGCGTGATGGGGCTGCCGTCGCAGTCGGTCGCGCTGCTCGCGGTGCTCGCGCTGCGCGGCCCGCAGACCAGCGCCGAGCTGCGCGCCAACTGCGACCGGCTGCACCGCTTCGCCGACATCTCGTCGGTCGAGGCCTTCCTCGACGAGCTCGCGGCCCGGCCCGACGAGAAGGGCGGCGCGCTCGTGATCAAGCTGCCGCGTGCACCCGGCGCGCGCGAAGCGCGCTGGGCCCAGCTGCTGTGCGGCCCGATCGACCTGGCGGCGTTTCCGGTCGCGCCGGCGACCGACGACTTCGTCGCGACCGGCGAGATCGCGGCGCTCAAGGCGCAGCAGGCGGCGATGCGATCCGAACTCGACGCGCTGCGCGGTCTGGTCGAGCGCTTGTACAACGAACTCGGCATCGCGAAGAACGACTGACCGTCGCATGCGATTCGAACTGCCCGAGGCGAAGAAGCTCACCCACACGACGGTGATCCCGATCCGCTGGGGCGACATGGACGCGATGGGCCATGTCAACAACACGATCTACTTCCGCTATTTCGAGATCGTGCGCATCGAGTGGTTCGAGCGCATCGGGTGCACCCCCGACCCCCAGGGCCAGGGACCGGTGATCGTCAACGCGTTCTGCAACTTCATCCGCCAGCTCGAGTTCCCTGGGGAGGTGCTCGCGCGCCACTACGTCGCCAACGCCGGGCGCTCAAGCTTCGATACCTTCATGACGCTGGAGCGCACCGATGCGCCGGGCGTGATCTACGCGTCCGGCGGTGCGAAGACGGTCTGGACCGACTTCCCGAACCAGAAGTCGGCACCGATGCCCGACTGGCTGCGCGAGCTGATCACCTGAGCGGCACAGAGCCGCCGGGCCTCAGCCGGGCACGCGCGCCAGGATCGCATTCATCTCGTCGCGCGTGTAGCTGCGCAGCGTCTGCGTCCGCACGTTGCCCTGCACGCCGATCGCCAACCCGAAGGCAGTGATGGTCTGGTCGTCGGGCGCTTCGAACTGGCACACCAGGTCGTAGGCGCCGAGCGTCCAGTGGATGCTCTTGACGGTCACGCCGGCCTTGCGGGCCGCCGCCTCGACCGCCTCGGCGCGGTGCGTCGTCTCCTTGACGTTGCGGATGCCCTGGTCGGTGAAGTTCGCGAGCACGGTATAGAGCGCCATGGTTGTCTCCTGGGGTGGGCTCCATGTGCGCTTGCGCAGCGGTTCCCCTCGGACCGGGCCGTGCCGGAGCCTGTGTCGCGGCCCGTCGGAAAGCATAGGCGCCGCCCGGGGCAAAACCAGTCGGGAAAGCGCCCGGGATGCCGCTACGCGCTCAGCAGCTTGTGCACGAGCTCGGGGGTCGTCGCCGCGCCGTACTTGCGCATCAGCCGCGCCCGGTACACGTCGACGGTGCGCGGGCTGATCGACAGGCGCTTGCCGATCAGCTTGCTGGTCAGCCCGTCGATCAGCAGCGCGGCGATCTCGCGTTCGCGGGCGGTCAGGTCGACGGTGAGGTGGCGGCGCGACGAGAGATCCTCGAAGCTCCAGATGCCGGCCGCATGCGGCGCTGCCGGATCGAGCGCGCGGCCGGAGACGTGGCACCAGAACAGCTCGCCGCGGTGCGCACCGTCGACGCGTTTCATGATGCGCTCGTCGGCGTACCATCCGCTCGTGTCCAGGCTCGCGACGATGCGCTGGCCGGTGCGCTCGAACTCGTCGTGGGTGGGGTAGAGCACCTCGAAGCTGCACCCGACGAGCTGCTCGCGATCGGCGCCGAACATCTCGAGCAGCTGGCGGTTGCAGTCCACCATCAGCCGGTTGCGCGACAGCACCAGGCCGATGGGCGCGAGTTCAAAGGCGGTGCGGTAGTCCAAGGGGCTCGGGGGTGCGGCGGTGCGCGCAGGTCGTGTCGCCTGCTTAGGCGATTCTACGTAACGACTACGTAATGGGATACGTAGTACGCTGCGCGGCTTGAACTTGGACGCGTCAGGAGGCAGCGCATGAACAAGGTCTACCCGAGTGCCGCAAAGGCGCTCGAGGGCATCGTCCGCGACGGACAACTGCTCGCGGTCGGCGGCTTCGGCCTGTGCGGCATCCCAGAGGCGCTGATTGCCGCGCTGCGCGACTCCGGCGCCAAGAATCTGACCGTGATCTCGAACAACGCCGGCGTCGACGGCTTCGGCCTCGGCCAGCTGCTCGAGACGCGCCAGATCAAGCGGATGATCTCGAGCTACGTCGGCGAGAACAAGGAGTTCGAGCGCCAGTACCTGGCCGGCGAGCTCGAGCTCGAGTTCACGCCGCAGGGCACGCTCGCCGAGAAGCTGCGCGCCGGCGGCGCGGGCAT
>Ga0075366_10000634_pt1 | contig 16518 bp, 18 predicted proteins | sample EndMethybrTD3031_FD_72351 | JGI IMG/M metagenome (GOLD analysis project Ga0075366, IMG submission 72351) | Populus endosphere microbial communities from Tennessee, USA - Endosphere MetaG P. TD hybrid TD303-1 | ecosystem: Host-associated > Plants > Roots > Endosphere | place: USA: Tennessee...
GCGTTCGGCAGTGTGCCCGCCTCCTGTAGATGCCGTCGCGGACTTTGGTTGCAAAACACCAAAATCAACGGATTGGCACTCAATCCAATCTTTGTGTGAATCATCGGTGGATTCACCCTTAATGCCATCAATCTGCAAATATACGTCAATTGCCATAATTTACCTTTCGGTTATGTTGTATAAAACAACGGTTAAGACTTGGAGGACTGAGGCAATTCAGCCACCAAGCGGAGAGATACTGACAATTCATCCAGCTGAAAGTGCGGGCGTAAAAAAGATACTGCACGGTAAACACCCGGTCGGCCTGGCACTTCAGAAACCTGCACAGACGCCTCCCGTAAGGGGAATTGTGCTTTTGCCTCTTGGCTAGCGTTGTCATCCAGCAGCACATACTGCGCAATCCAACGATTCAAGAAATCCTCCACATTGGATGCTGCAGCAAAACTGCCAATCTTGTCGCGCATCATGGATTTCATGTAATGGGCAATACGAGATACCGCAAAAATATATTGCAACTGAGAAGACAATACCGCGTTGGCGTTGGCTGATTCTGTGTTGTAGCTTTTTGCCTTTTGCGTAGATTGCGCACCAAAAAAAGCCGCGTAATCGGTATTTTTGCAATGCACAAGCGATATGAAACCAAGATCGCTCAGTTCTTTTTCGCGCCGATCCGTAATTGCAATTTCAGTCGGACACTTTAAAGCGACTTCACCTTCATCAGTTTTAAAAGTGTGAGTTGGCAAATCCTCAACCAAACCACCACCCTCAACGCCACGTATTGCGGCACACCAACCGAAGTCTTCAAAGGCTTTGGTCAGTTTTGTTCCGAAAGCATATGCTGCGTTACACCACAAATATTTTTCGTGGTCTGTCCCATCTACATCCTCTACAAAGTTAAAACCTTCCACAGTTAATCCATCTCTGGGATTAAATGGCAGTCGCCCCAGAAACCTCGGCAAGGTCAAACCCACATAACGTGAGTCTTCTGATTCACGAAAGGATTTCCATTTTGCATATTCAACTGTATCGAATATTTTTGCCAAATCACGCGGCTTACCTAAATCGCTATATGTTTCCAGCCCAAACAGTTCGGGTGACGCAGCAGAAATAAACGGAGCATGAGCGGCCGCGGCTATACGCGACATTTGCTCAATAAAATACATGTCTTCTGGCTGTCGCGTAATTTCGAAATCACCAATCAGGCTCCCAAATGGAGCCCCACCAAAAGTGCCAAACTCTTCCTCATACACCTTTTTGAACATCGTACTTTGATCAAACTCCAAAGCCGAATTGAAATCTTTGATCAATTCTTTTTTGGTGGCATTTAAAACTTTTATTTTTAAATTTTGACCAGTTGACGTGTTTTTTACTAAGTAATGCAGTCCGGTCCAGCTACTTTCCAGCTTTTGGAATTCGGCTGCGTGCATGATCGCACTTACTTGATTAGAAATTAGTCGATCAATTTCGGCAACACGCGCATCCAAGGTCGCCATCAAATTCTCTGACACCACCACAGTGCCGTCCATGACCTGATTTACCAGCTCAGAAATAATATCTTTTGCCCGGGTGTGCTCGGCACTTGACTTGGCAACCTTACTTTGCTCAACGATTTGATCCAACAAACCAAGCTCAGTCTGCACTTCAACGGCAGCCTCTGCTGTATTTTTTTGTTCAGACATAATTACCCCGATTACTTGGTAGTTTTTTGACTTAGTTCCGCTAGCTTTTCCGTATTGTTAAGCACATCATTGAGAATATCTTCAAGCTTCTCACTGCCAGCCAATTTATTACGTAAATCAGCCAATTTTGTACGCGCCTCTAATAGTTTTTGGAGGGGGTCCACCTGCCTCACCACCGCTTCTGGACGAAAATCCTCCATGGATTTAAATTTCAGATCCACAGAAAATTCACCGCCTTTCTCGCTCAATTCATTTTTTACGCGATATGCAGCTCGCGGCTCCAACCCCTTCATAACCTCATCAAAGTTGTCCGGGTCAATGTTAATAAATTTGCGATCCTTTAACTTGGCCATGGCAATTTCAGAGTTACCACTGAAATCTCCAACAACACCGGTCACAAATGCCAGTTCTTTCTTTTCAATAGCATCACCAATTTCGACGTCATAAGTCATTTGCACCCGTGGTGGACGCACTTTTTGAAGTTTCTTTTGAATGCTTTCACTTTTAGCCATGTTCACTCCACAGGTAACAAAAATTTAAAATGCTGCGGGGAGCAATGTATCTCTTGCAGCGGGCAACCGAACTACTTTAATCCACCAAATGGATTAGATTTCCCCGAGTCTGGAGTGTCGACCTTGGCCGAAGCGCTGGTAGGCTTGGAGCTCGCCGCCACCGGCTTCACCGCAAGGGGGGCCGATACACGTGGCCGGGGAGCCGTAGCTGCTGGAGGAGGCACCAAAACAGTTTCACCAAGATTTTCGCGAAGCAACTTGGCAAGGTCTTGAGCTTCATTTTTGACGGTACCAGACAGCGCATTTTGGGTACGTAAATCGGCGAGAGATTTTGTTGCGAGACGTAAACCACTCACGGTCACAATACTATTGGCAATCTTATCTGAAGGATCTCGCTGCAATGCCTCCAGCGCATTTATGATGGCTTCGCCATAGATTCCACTATCAAATTTAATCTGCGCCATGCGTAACCATGGTGTTTTATCAGTAGGAAATTTATTGGCAGCATCTTTAAATAAACTTAATGCCTGATCCGTTTGCCCTGCTGCCTGAGCAGCATTTGCATCTGTTACTGCAGACTCCAGGGTTACTTTGACAGGTTCGGGCGTTTTAACTGGTGCGGCACACCCCCCTAAAAGAGATGCCAGCAACAAAAAATAAGCAGAATTCAATTTACGAATATGCACGCGTAATGCTCCTAGTACAAAACAATGTTTTCATTGTTGAAAATGCGAATCTGTCTATGTTAGCGCAGGTTGCATGCGAAATTTTCGGATCTTCCATCTTGCAACTTCGTTTTCAGAAACCTTCAGAAGCTTTCAGTTGATCAATGAAGCGCTGTTGCCCCCCCCCCTAGAACTGCAAGCAAAGATGTACTGGGACGGCATAATTTGCTTGGTTTAATCGATAAAAAGCACACATCACTCTTAGCATTGGATCAATACAAGTGCGCGAATCCGACTTTCGACAAACATCATTTTCTTCATCAAAATTGTGGAAAAAATTCTTTTATCAGATCCTGATGATTCTTTCTTTTTTGGGGGTCGCAGGATGCTCGGCCACATCTGCTGTCTCTGTTTTGGGGGCAGTAGCTAATTCCGCACTCGAGGCCACGGGCCTTAAAAAGCCGGATGCCCCCGAGGTACCGGATGCCTTAAAGGTGCCTCGCAATGTACCGATTAAACTGCACGCCAGTGATACTTTGAACCTGGATGCATCCGGACGTCCACTTGCGGTTATTGCAAAGATTTACAAACTCAAGCAAAACACTGCATTTTCTCAAGCCCCTTATGACGTTTTCTTGAATTCTCAAAAGGAAAAAGAGACGCTAGGTGCTGATTTATTGGAGGTTCGAGAAATTACACTAATACCAGGCCAACGTTATGAGGCAATTGAAAAAGTCAGCTATGAAGCCGGATATATTGGCGTTGTTGCATTATTTAGAAACCCAGTCCCATCACGCTGGAGGGTTGATTTCCCCGCGGCACAGGCAGAAAAATCCGGCATCGTTCTAGGATTGCATGCTTGCGTTCTGACCGTGGGGGTTGGCACTACTTCGACCGACACACAAAGCAAAAATCCCATGCTGGCGCCAGTACGGTGTCCACAATAGTTTTACTGAAAAACGAATATATAAAAGAGATCCATACTGTGAATCAATCTGACAAGGTTTTGTGGGGCGAGGGCTTGTTCCTGCGTCCACAGCATTTCCAGCGCCAAGATAGCTACCACGAAAGTCGTCTGCACCAGACCGCTACAGCGCTTAACCCTTATGCCTGGGGTGTCCAGCAACTCAAAATTGACCGGGATGCTTTGGCCAATAACTCTTTTCGGTTGTTAGACCTGTCCGTTATTTTTCAGGACGGTGAAATTTACCGCGCGCCTGACGGTGACGATTTACCAGAAGCCGTTGCTTTGACAGATCTGCCACCCACGCTGCAAACCATTACCTACTATGCGGCACTGCCAGCGCTCAAAAGTTTTGGCGGCAACTTCGTGGCAAATGCGAATGGTCAACAGTCGTCCCGCTACACCCAGGCCAATCATGAGACACCCGACCTTTTCACGGATGCGGCCAAAGCCGAAGTGGTTTACCTCAAAAAGTCGGTGCGACTTATTTCCGAACTGGAACCACGTGACGCCATGGTCTGCCTGCCTATCGCTCGATTACGCCGTTCCAGCCAAGGCGGCTTTGAATTGGACCCGCATTTCATCCCACCCAGCCTATCTGTTGGCAGCGCGCCGCACTTGGTACTCAGGCTACGGCGCCTAATGGATGCGTTACAAGCCAAAGTCAGCGCGCTATATGGACACCACAGGGAACCCAGTAAGAACGTAGTTGAATTCCGCTCTGGAGACATTTCGTCTTTTTGGCTTCTACACACTGCCAGCACGGCCTATGCTGCATTGAGCCATTACCAAAACAATCCTCTGTTGCACCCCGAGCGACTCTACGAGCAACTGTTGACTCTTACAGGCTCGTTAATGACCTTCTCCAAAAACTACGCGCTGAGCGATCTGCCACCCTATGTACACCAGGATCCGGGCCCCGGTTTTGCCAAGCTGGATGGCATCATCCGAGAGCTGCTGGACACCGTTATTTCATCGCGCTATTTTGCAATCGCACTGTCAGAGGCCAAGCCGTCTTACCACCATGGCATGCTGGATTCCGGAAAAATCGACGACAAGACGGCCTTGTACCTCGCGGTCGGCGCCGATATACCCGCGGTTGAACTAATTGACATCGTGCCGCTTCGCTTCAAGACCGGAGCGCCAGATGATGTGGAGAAGTTTGTGCTGGCGGCCATGCCAGGTGTGAAACTGGTGTACTCACCCCAGGTACCAGCTGCCGTACCGGTGCGACCTGATACTTATTATTTTGCAATCGACCCCAAAGGGGCCATGTATGAGCGTATGTTGCAGGCCCAGTCCATCTGCATTTACGTACCCGCAGGTATTCGTGGACTCAAGCTTGAACTTTTGGCAGTAACCGCATGACCTCATCCGCTCCCTCCCTGCTAGGTGCATCTGCAGCGCCATCCTCTAGCCCATTCTTTGCTAGCGAAGCCCCTGTGCATGCAAACTCCCTATTGGATTTGATGTACGACGGTTTCTACGCACTCTTCTTGCTCAAAGGTGGCAGTGCTCCGCAAGATAGCGAGACACTGCTGGCAAGAATGCAGAAATTTTTAACCGTCGTGGAGCAAGGAGCCAAGAAACTGAATGTCTCTGCCGAAGATGTACACGCAGCCAAATATGCTTTTTGCGCTTGCGTGGATGAAATCGTTTTGCGCTCGCAATTTGCCATCCGCGATGCATGGGAACGCCGGCCTCTGCAGTTGGCGTTGTTTGGCGATCAGCTGGCAGGTGAAAACTTTTTCAACCAGCTGGAAGCCATGCGGGCCAAGGGTGCCGCGCACATTCATGCATTAGAAGTATTTCATATGTGCTTGCTGATGGGCTTTCAGGGCAAATACGTCATTGAGGGGCTGGAAAAGCTGAACTACATTACGGCTCGCCTGGGAGACGAAATCAGTCACATAAAGGGAAAAAGCGCCGGTTTCGCCCCCCATTGGGCTCGCCCTGACGCTATTGCCAATCGGCTTCGCAATGACGTTCCGGTATGGGTGATAGGCGCCATATTTGCCTTGATGGCTTTGTCCGCCTACGGTGTTTTAAGCTGGATGCTGCAACGCTCCACACAGGATGGCATCAACGGCTACAACGACATCGTGCGCTTGGCCCCACGCCCAGCCAACCTCACGATTACCCTCCCCTGAGGTTTCATCGTCCAGCATAAACAAATATAGCCGCTGACGCAGTAAACACCTGTGCTGGCAGCTACAAAATAAATAGCATCAACGCTTAGCCTTGGCCTGGGCGTAGCGCGCAGCAGACAGTACGCTCAAAATTGCGGTCGTAACCATCTCCGGTCGATCTTGGTGGATGTTATGCCCGCTGTCTTCGCATACCCGCATGCGACCCAGCTTAGACATCTTGGCCAGGTTGCGCTGGCTGGCGTTCCAAACCTTGCCCAAGCGCTCGGGCCAGTTCGATGTGGCCTTGCCTTGCGAAAGAACAATCAAAGGAATAGGGGGGAAAGGCCCTGCCCGGCGCGCTTGCCGCATGGTCAAGGCCGACGCCGCCAGCTCCGCGCGGGTCGCTCGTGAAGAAAGCGCAAACAGGAGCTGTGGAGGCTGGTAAAGCAAGCGGTGCACGCCCTGCTGCCTACAGCGTTTGTCGAATTCAGAATGACGGGCATCGACTAACACCACTCCTGCCACGTCACCAGGATGCATGCGGGCGAACAATTTGACAAATGTGCCACCCAAAGAATGCCCCACAAGAATATAAGGCGGCTTGATTTCCTCCGCCTGCAGCAATGCCCGCAACTCTTGCACCACCTGGTGGCCGTCACGTTGCAAGTTGGATGGGTCACTGCCGCCATAGCCGGCCCGATCATAGGCAAACACTCGGGCGACAGCGCTGACTTCATTAAAAATATTGCCCCAAATCTCCTTGCCGTCACCCAGGCCAGATTCGAAAACGACGGTAGGCCCGCCCTCGCCTGCACTGATGAATGAGCGCATGCCCATGGGCGTGTATGCCAGCAAAGGGGCCGGTAAAGCCTGGGAGCGCAAGGATGGATCTACACGAAGACGCTCCAATTGGGGTTCGGCTTGCTGTGAGGCTTGCTCGGGATGCTGTGCGACAGGTGCCCCGACGGTATAGCGAGTCCGCGGCTGCAAAACCGGCGCCAAGCTGCCGACCGCCGATCGCACCACCGTAGTGCGCCGACTAGGAGGCAATGCATTCAAAGACGGCTGTGCCTCAAGCTTGCTTTTGTCGTCAAACTGGAGGGAAAAAGCTCTAACCATTTTGGAAAATCAAGGAAGACGCCATAAAAGTCATGAATTTACCAAGGAGACGATAGTGGCATGGTGCTGCCTCGCCGCATTTATAGATTATCAGATCGGCGTGGCAACTTGAATAAGTGCGGAAGGCAGTGAAGCCAGGGCATTTCACCGCCACCCCAAAAGCAAAAAACCGGCCTTGACACCGACATCGCCCCGCTGCATGGACAATAGTGGGGTGACTATCCCCCATACCTTCATCCAGGAACTGATTGCCCGCGCCGATGTCGTCGAAATCGTGGGCCGCTACGTGCAACTCAAAAAGGGGGGCGCCAACTTCATGGGCTTATGCCCTTTTCATTCCGAGAAGTCGCCGTCTTTTTCCGTCAGTCCCACCAAGCAGTTCTACCACTGCTTTGGCTGCGGTAAAAATGGTGATGCCGTTCGGTTCCTGATGGACCACGTGGGCATGACTTTTGTCGAGGCCGTGCAAGACCTGGCCCAGCAATACGGCATGCAAGTGCCGGAAGACGAGGCATCGCCGCAAGACCGGGCCCGTGCGGCGGAACAAAAGCAAAAACAGGCCACGCTGACAGACGTGCTGGAAAAAGCATGCCTGGCCTATAAAAAGCACTTGAAAGAATCGTCCCGGGCCATTGCCTACTTCAAGGGCCGAGGCTTGTCCGGAGAAATTGCCAAGCAATTCGACCTGGGTTACGCCCCGGAGGGCTGGCGCAGCCTGGCCAGCGTATTCCCGCACTACGACGACCCGCTGCTAGTGGAAAGTGGGCTAGTCATTACCGGAGAAGATGGGGAAGACAAGCGCTACGACCGCTTCCGGGACCGGGTCATGTTTCCCATCCGCAATGTCAAGGGCGAATGCATTGGCTTTGGCGGCCGGGTGCTGGGCGACGACAAGCCCAAGTACCTGAATTCGCCCGAAACCCCGGTATTCAGCAAGGGGCGCGAGCTGTATGGCTTGTTTGAAGCGCGCAATGCCCTGCGCGACGCCGGGTATGCCCTTGTTACAGAAGGCTATATGGACGTCGTGGCCTTGGCCCAGTTGGGTTTTCCCAATGCGGTCGCCACACTGGGTACAGCCTGCACCAGCGACCATTTGCAAAAGCTGTTCCGATTTACCGATTCAGTCGTTTTCAGCTTCGATGGAGATGCCGCTGGCAGACGCGCTGCGCGCAAGGCGCTGGACGGCGCACTTCCCATGGCGACCGATGTACGCAGCTGTAAATTTCTATTCCTGCCGCCAGAGCACGACCCAGACAGCTACATCCGAAGCTTTGGCCAAGATGCATTTGCCCGCTATATCGCCGAGGCCATTCCGCTGAGCCGCTTCCTGATCGACTCGGTCCGTGAGGGCTGCGAACTGCATACCGCTGAGGGGCGAGCCCATTTGGCCAGCAATGCCAAGCCGCTGTGGGGACAACTGCCTGAGGGCGCACTCAAACGCCAACTGCTGGCAGAAATTGCCGATCTGGTACAGCTCAACAGCAACGAACTCAACGATGTATGGCAAGGCAAAGCCATCAGCAGCACCCGCACCGAAGTTAAGAGCTACAAAAAAAGTAGCACTCCATATACACCCGGCCGGCGCTACGAGCCCAAACCACCCCCTGTTGGATCGGATCGCCAAGGCCGTCGCCAACCCGCGAGTCGTTCCGACCATGCGGCCCGGCTGCTACTAGCCAATAGCTCGGCCTGGAATGATCTTTCCCATGAGGAACATGCGCTGCTCTGCGACCTGCCCCAGCCCCACGGCGCGCTATTTGTGTGGCTAGAGATACAGCAACACGAGCACGGGCCCCAAACCTGGGGCAATCTACGAGAGAGCCTACGCGAAGAAGCATTCGAAAGCCTGGCGCTGAAGCTCATGTCTGGGCTGGAAGCCGGCCCTCCGCCCGAGCCCATAGACCCCGGCGCCACGCCTGGGCGCGAGGCCTTGAACGAATTGAAGGCCTTGTTGAACCTGATGCTGATCGACCAGCTCAAACAACAGGAAACGGAAGCTCTTGCCGCCGCGGCCTCTGATCCCGAGGCCTTGGAGCGCTATCGGGCCATCAATCGGCGCCGCCTGGAGCTTATGGCCACCAAAGTGACATAAACCGCAATTAGCACTTGAATTTAAGCCAGCAGGCTATAATCTAAGGCTAACTGCTCGGCAAGAGCGACAGCAGCACCTCCGGACACCGCCAATCGGCGCCACAGCGCGCGCAGGCTCCTCCGCAAGGACTGCATACCAAATGATCGCCCAGACATCTTGCCAACGAGAAACTCTCTCTCCCACGCGCCCGCGCCGGTAACCTGCGGTTTCCGGGTTTATTTCGTTTGTTTGCTGTTGTCCTGAGGTTTCTGCCCATGCCCGCTCAAAAGTCCGAGAAGCCCGTCAAATCCGCTGCAGCACCCGCAGCAAAAACCAAAAGTACGGCAAAAGCCGCACCCGAGGTCGTGGCCAAGTCCGCCTTGAAAGTGAAATCCGTGCCCGCATCGAAGACCCCTGCCGTAAAAGTAGTAGCAGCCGCTGAAGACTCCGCAGCCAAGAAAAAACCTGGCCGCCCCCCCAAGGTCGTAACCCTTCCTGCAGCGACCGCCAGCACTACCGCGGCAGCGGCCAAGCCCAAGCCGACCGGTGCCAAGCGCGGCCCCAAGCCCAAGGGCTCCATTTCGACGGAAATCAATCTGGACGATCTGATCGAAATCGAAGAAGACCCGGTGGAAGAAGCGCCGGTTCAACTCAGCCCCACCGGTGAGAAGATCAAGCCACTGCGCATGAAGATCAGCAAGGCGAAAGAACGCGCGCTGATGAAGGAATTCGGCCTGGACGAAACCGTCCTGTCCGAAGAAGACATGGCCAAGCGCCGCATGCGCCTGAAGGCCCTGATCAAGCTGGGTAAGACCCGCGGCTATTTGACGCACGGCGAAATTTCCGACCACTTGCCCGACAAGCTGGTCGATGCGGAAACGCTGGAAGTCGTGGTCAACATGTTGAACGACATGGGCGTAGCGGTGTACGAGCAAACGCCCGATGCCGAAACCCTGCTGCTGAACAACACCGCACCGACTGCGGCGACCGAGGAAGAAGCCGAAGAAGAAGCGGAAGCAGCCCTGAGCACTGTGGACAGCGAATTCGGCCGCACCACCGACCCGGTACGCATGTACATGCGCGAAATGGGCACAGTTGAGCTGCTGACCCGCGAGGGCGAAATTGAAATCGCCAAACGCATCGAAGGTGGTCTGATGCGCATGATGGAAGCCATCAGCGCAAGCCCCGCCACCTTGGCCGAAGTGTTTGCCTTGGGCGAACAGATCCGCGAAGGCAAAGTTGTCATCTCCACCATCGTGGACGGCTTCTCCAACCCGAACGAAGCCGACGATTACGTGGCCGAAGAAGACTTCGACGAATTCGACGCGGCCGACGATGACGACGGCAAGGGCGGCTCCAAGGCACTAACCAAGAAGTTGGAAGAGCTGAAAAACGAAGCCCTGACCCGCTTCGACCGCCTGCGCGAGTTGTTCGAGAAGGTCCACAAGATCTACGACAAGGAAGGCTACGGCACGCCGCACTACGTCAAGGCCCAGGCCGCTTTGAGCGAAGAGCTGATGACCATCCGCTTTACCGCCAAGACGATTGAAAAGCTGTGCGATCTGCTGCGCAGCCAGGTGGACGACGTGCGCAAGAAAGAACGCGAGCTGCGTCGCATCCTGGTAGACAAATGCGGCTATCCGCAAGAAAACTTCATCGCCGACTTCAGCGGCCGCGACAAGATGGGCAACAAAGTGCCATCGCATCTGCTGGACCTGAAGTGGATCGAAAAGCAGACCGCGGCCAACAAGCCGTGGAGTGCGATCATGGGCCGCAACATTCCGCCCGTGCAGGATATCCAGCAAAAGCTGACCGACCTGCAAGCCCGTGTCGTGGTTCCGCTGGACGAACTGAAAGGCATCAACAAGCGCATGAACGAAGGCGAAGCCGCCTCGCGCGATGCCAAGAAGGAAATGATCGAGGCCAATTTGCGCCTGGTGATTTCCATCGCCAAGAAGTACACCAACCGCGGCCTGCAGTTCCTGGATTTGATCCAGGAAGGCAATATCGGCCTGATGAAGGCGGTGGACAAGTTCGAATACCGCCGCGGCTACAAGTTCTCGACCTACGCCACCTGGTGGATTCGCCAGGCCATTACGCGCTCGATCGCGGATCAGGCCAGGACAATCCGTATTCCGGTGCACATGATCGAAACCATCAACAAGATGAACCGCATCAGCCGCCAGCACTTGCAAGAGTTTGGTTTCGAGCCCGATGCATCCATCCTGGCTGAAAAGATGGAGATCCCGGAAGACAAGATCCGCAAGATCATGAAGATCGCCAAAGAGCCGATCTCCATGGAAACGCCGATTGGTGACGATGACGACAGCCATTTGGGCGACTTCATCGAAGACGGTGCCAACACCGCGCCTATCGAAGCGGCCATGCAAGCCGGCCTGCGCGATGTGGTGAAGGACATTCTGGACAGCCTGACGCCACGCGAAGCCAAAGTGCTGCGCATGCGCTTCGGTATCGAAATGAGCACCGACCACACGCTGGAGGAAGTCGGCAAGCAGTTCGACGTGACCCGCGAGCGCATCCGCCAAATAGAAGCCAAGGCACTGCGCAAGCTCAAGCACCCCAGCCGCTCGGACAAGCTGCGCAGCTTCATCGACACGCTGTAAGAGCACTGCCCATAAAAAAGCCCCTGCCGGTTCACGCTGGCAGGGGCTTTTTTTATGTGCGCCCAGCTTAGGTCGCGGGCTCCATCAACATCAAACCAGCGGCGGTGTTGGAGATGGGAATGTGATAGTTCGAATGCAGAAGCCGTGCCTGCCCAGGCAAAGCAGCCCGCGTGGTCAGCCACATCAGCAGCTCAATACCTTGGGTGCCCACCTTCTCGACTAACTCATGGATGCTGAAGCGGGTCGCCCAGGCCGGATCGCTGACCAGGCTCTGCATGAACTGCAAATCAAATGCCTTGTTGATGAAGCCAGCGCGCTGGCCGTCGAGTTGATGGCTCAGGCCACCGGTGCCGATGATGACCACCCGGGCGTCGCTGTCCCAGGACGCCACGGCCCGTCCTATGGCTTCGCCCAGCTTGTAACAGCGCGCGGCGGTAGGCAGCGGGAACTGCACCGTGTTCAAACACACCGGCACGGTGGTGACGGGCCAACAGCCCTGGGCGTCTGCATCCGGCCACAGCAGTGCCATGGGCAAGCAAAAAGCATGGTCTACCAGCATCTCCTGGCAGCTGGTGATATCGAACTCGTCGCTCACCAAGCTGTTGATCAAATGCCACGACAGATCCTGGTTGCCCTGGAACGGCGCCATATCAGCCAGGCCCCAGCCCTCATCCGCATTGCGGTATGTGGGTGCCGCACCCACTGCGAAGGTTGGCATTTTGTCCAGAAAGAAGTTCAGACCATGGTCGTTGTAGATGACCACGGCCACGTCGGGTTTGACTTCATTGAGCCACTGGCGTACGGGTGGAAAACCGTCAAAGAATGGTTTCCAATAAGGATCGTTTTGCAGATCCTTGGCAATCGCACGGCCGATGGCCGGTACGTGGGAGGTGGTGATAGCGCCAACGATATGTGCCATGGTCAAGCTCCCGCTGCCAGCAAACGGGCCTTGAAGGCCTCTTTGCTCAAACCAGTTTGCTGTGCACCTATGTCCTGCATATCCAGGCCAAAGATGCCCGCAAATTTGGCCAGGTAGTAGGCGTTGCCCCCAGCCTCTATCAGTGCCAGCACATTGCGCTGGCGAATCGCCTCGGCCTGCTCGGCATTCAAGCCAAAAGCCCGCATATAAGCCTCTTCGTCCTGCTGAAAAGTTGCGCGGGCTTCGGCGGTGTTGAACGAAAAGCACATCTTGTTCAGTGCGTAACCCTTGCTGGCCTGAACGCCATCAAACAAGGTGGTGCCGGGTATATCGACGTGGACCATGGTTGTCTCCTGTGAAGTGGGTGATGGGAAGTATTCCCGCCGCCACACATTCAATAAAGTCGATAATTAAGATCAAACCCATGAGCAAATTCGATTACTCACACTTGGATGGCCAATTGCTGCAACTGCTGCTGGCGGTACTGGAAGAAGGCTCGGTCACCCGTGCCGCCCAACGCCTAGGCGTGACGCAATCGGCCGTCAGCCATTTGCTCGACAAGCTGCGCGGCATTACGGGCGACCCGCTGTTCGTGAAGTCGGGGCGTGGCATCGTCCCCACCGCACGGGCCGAAGCCCTGGCCCAGCCAGCTCGCCTATTGCTGGAAGATATGCAAAGGCTCGCCACCGCCGAGCAATTTGACCCTGCTGCCCTGCAAGTCCGCTTCACCATCGCGGCCAACGATATGCAGCGCGATCTGCTGCTCCCCCCGCTGCTGCGCAAACTGCGCCAGCAAGCACCCATGGTGAGTTTGCACACCATTCCCTCGGGCGTTCCCAGCGCGGAAATGCTGCGCGATGGCAACTGCCAACTGGTACTGTCCCCCCGACCTCCCGATGCCACGGACATCGTACAAAAACGCTTGTTTGAAACGCCCTACCGGGTGTTTTATGACGCGACCGCGCGTGCCGCACCGAACACGCTGGCTGACTACCTGGCCAGCGAGCATGTGAGCGTGCTGTACCAGCCGCGCCGCACACTAGACATAGACCAATGGCTACAAACACAGGGCATACAACGCCGCATGGCGGTCACCGTGCCTGGCTTTGCCGGAATTGCCGCCTTTCTGCAGGGCAGCCCCTGGCTAGCCACCATGCCAGGGCTACTGGGCCGGGCTATGCTGCGCGACTTCAACAGTTGCGCGCTACCACTGCCCTGCCCCAATTTGCCCATGTATATGCTGTGGCATTTGCGGCACCAGCATGACCCGGTACAACGCTGGCTGCGCCAGTCCCTAGAGGCCATCGCCATAGAAGTATTGCAGCCATAAACTTCGACCTAAAATCACCCGCTAGCGCAATCAGAATCTATGTCACAAGCTATTAAATCCATAGTAAGCAACTCTTCGTTATGGGTGGCTTGCCTGTGTGCTGATTGGTGCGGCAGCTGCCGCGAATACCAGGCCCGGTTTGAGCAGATGAAGGCCAGCTTTCCCGGCGCCGAATTTGTGTGGATTGATATAGAAGACCAGGCTGATCTGGTAGACCCGATTGAGGTAGACAACTTCCCCACCCTACTGGTTCTGGTCGACCAGCAGGTGCGCTTCTTTGGCAGTGTCACGCCACAGGTCGAAACCTTACACCGCCTGATCCAGGCGCAACTGGAGGCGCCTGCGTCTCCAGCCCCAGCAAAATCCGCAGTGGCCGCGCTAGCGCAACGTTTGCGCGCGTTGACCTAACCCAGACTCAGTGTTCTACACCCGCTTTGGGTGGTTTTGTTGCAGGCTTGACAGCGGGCTCGTCGTCATCATCGTCTTCCTGGTCTTGCACCAGATAATGCTGCACCAAGGAAAAAAAGCTATCGTAGAACGTTTCAGAAGCGATAGTTTCACTGCTGACTTTGACCATGGCGTCGCTACTTGAGCTTAGTGGCAGCGAAAACGACCCTAGTGCACCCACCCCCAGACTGGCGGAGGCGTTGGTCTTTTTCAATGCGTAACGGTCTTGCAGCGCGCTCACAAAACCCAGGCTGATACGGCCGTTTTTGCTTTCCGAGACACACACCACGCGAATATCCACCTGTACATGAATTTCGTTTTCAGGCTGGAAGCTTTTTTGCCCTTGAATCAGTTCCTTACTCGCGGCTGAGATGATGTAGCCCTGGCTCAGCAAAGCCCTCCGAGCGGCCTCACAAGTTTGCGCAGGCGAGGCATCAAACATACGAGAAAACTGCCCCTTGGAGTTGAAGTTTTCTTGCTGTGGAATGGACCGCATGGGAAGCGAGCATCCTGCCAAGGTACCCAAACCACCAACTGCCAGCAGCCATAGAACCCAATGCTTAGAAGTCGGCATCGTTAATCTTCAGGAAGCTCATAGGTAGTGTCCGAGCCTGAAAGTACCGACAAGTTCAGCGGCCGGACTGCGCCCATCCACATCGCATAGTCCCGATGGTCAATAAGATCATTACCGGTGATGGGGTGGATGAACACCACCAAGCCGCGCCGATGCAATGCCAGCCAAGGGATCAACTCGGCAAATACCGAGGGAGCAAATGCGAGTTGGCAGCTCCAGTCAGGGTGCGGCCCTACAGCCTGCTCATGCACCCGCCCCATCGCTAACTTGAACTTGCTGGCAGCCTCAAGGCACAGGGCGCGGGCCTGCTCCAGCGTGCTGGCGTCGAAATACACGTGGGCGTGAAAGCCCCGAATGCGCGGCGTATCGACTTCAGCCACGGTTAAGGCGCCCGGTGCAGCCGTGGGCTGGCCAATGCCACAGCCTGCTCGTCCAGCGCTGTATCGACGTTGGGATGCCGCGCGGGTGCATTAGGCAGTTGCAGCTGCGTGCGCAGCTGGGCCACATCCTTGGCACTGTGCGCGGCCTTGATTTGTGCAATTGCCGCCGTCGCATTGCCGCTGCGGATCAGCGCCAGCATTTTCGTCACCCATTCGCTAGGACCGGATTTGTGTTTGACCATGGGCTGATTTTGCTTGAAATTGATCGACCGGAAACAACAACGCCGCGTAGGCGACCCATACAGGCCCGCCTACGCGGCGCTGTTGCCACCTGGATGGATTAACCGCCCTTGTGTGGACGCTTGCCAGGGTTTTTCTTGCTGCGTGTTGCAACACCGCGTTCCAGGCTGCGCTTTTGACCGCGGCTGACGGGGTTGGTGTAGCCGGGCAGTGGCGTGGGCTTGGGGGAAGCGCGACGCTCTGCTTCGGTGCGGGGTTCTTTAGCCATCAATTACTCCATTTAAAGTTGGTTAACCCGCAATTAGGCCACAACCGCGAATGCAGTTTGCCGTAACAGGGGTCAGGTGTTGGATTTAGCTGGCGGCTTCATCCATCGCTTGGCACGAGGGAGAGCAAACCGCCTGGGACTTGCCGAGCACCTTGCGGGTACCCATCAGCGAACGGGTACGGTGCTTGCCGCACAAAAAGCACGACATGGTGGCGCCACCAAACGACGCAGCAGCCGCAAAGGGCGAGCCGGAAGCCTTGGACTTGTAACGCAGTCCGTCGGCCAGCATGGCAGTTTTGGATTCAGCTTTCGCCATGGATAAAACCTTTTATCGGGATGCCCTGAGGCATAGTCATACGGCACGCAGGCCACACAGGAGGCTACATTATCCTCCTGAATGATGTCCTCCTTCGGAATAAGGGCGTGTGCGGGCATACAGCAGGCTCTTGTTCATTCTCAACTTTAGGGACATCTGCCGGGTTGCAGCCTTCCATTTCAGGCTGGATATGTTCATAAGCAGACCACCTGAGCTGGCGTCCTGATCTGCGACGCCAATGCTGCATTTTCGATAGCACCCAGCTAAGTATTTATCTGCAC
>Ga0075366_10000636_pt1 | contig 16506 bp, 14 predicted proteins | sample EndMethybrTD3031_FD_72351 | JGI IMG/M metagenome (GOLD analysis project Ga0075366, IMG submission 72351) | Populus endosphere microbial communities from Tennessee, USA - Endosphere MetaG P. TD hybrid TD303-1 | ecosystem: Host-associated > Plants > Roots > Endosphere | place: USA: Tennessee...
CATGTGGCCGGTGCTGGTGTCGATCATCGCGATCCTGATCCCGCTGTCGCGCGCGTTGCCGCCGCTCTACCAGTTCCGGATCCGGCGCCGCATCTTCCGCTGGTATGCGCAGCTGCGCGACGTCGAAGAGGCGATGGGGCGGCAGCCGAAGGACGAGTTGCTCGGTCGGCTGGGCGAGATCGAAGCGCGCGTCGAGCACGTGACAGTGCCGCTCAGCTACGCCGACGAGCTTTATTCGTTGCGCAGCCACATCCAGATGGTGCGTGCGCGGTTGATGAGCGCCGCGCCAGTGGCAGGCTGATCGGCGGGAGATATTTTTGCGAGCGTGACGTGAGTCACGTTCGATCTTGCACGCGCGCTCAAGGAATGAATTCGTCGCCTGGCCGTCATTGTCGATCAAGGTGCCACCGCGATCATGCCGCCCACTTTGGGCTACCGGTTGAAGCTGGTCATGAACGCGCCAATCTCGCTCTCGCTGCTGGGTTTCTCGGCATTCGAGCGCTCCACCATCGAAGCCTTCATTCGAACCGCCGAGGCGCGTCGTCTTCGTCAGGCAAGCCCGCAAGCGGCGCGCTTCGTCTTCACGGAAGATGTCGCCGCCGCGCGAGTCGTCCTCGTGAACGCCACCAGCGATGTGCTGATTGAGCCGAGCCGTTGCATCTACATCGGCGGCAATGGACACCCGGGTCAGCTGGCGCACTTGCCGCGCCCCATCAGCCTGCCCGCACTGCTGAAGACACTGGCCACCTGCGCCGACCACGTGCTCGGCAGGTCGATGAACCCGCAGGACTCGCCCAGCCCTGTTTCGAGGCTGGTCGCACCCACGGTCTTGCCTCTTTCCGATCGATCCTCGAGCAGCACGCAAGCCAGGCCCGCCAGCACGGTGGCCTTCGATCACGTGTCGACATCGGCGCGCAAGCGCATTCTGGTGGTCGACGACAGCGACGTTGCGCAGCGCTTCATGTCCAACAGCCTCGGGCAGCTCGGCTTCGACGTGCACCAGGCCCGCTCTGGCGAAGAGGCGCTGTCGTGTGTGGCCGCCGAGTCATATGCATTCGTGTTCATGGACGTCAACATGCCTGGCATCGATGGCTACCAGGCGTGCAAGCTGATCAAGAAGCGGCCATACCCCGCCGGACAGTCCACGCCCGTGGTCGTGATGCTCACCAGCCGTGACGGGATGCTGGACAAGGTGCGCGGCACCTTGTCCTACTGCGACGCGTACCTCACCAAGCCGTTGCAAATGCAGGCGCTGATGAGGATTCTCGGCGACGGGATCGCCAGCGCCTTTGGTGACCAGGATGCGGGCGGCTCCGCCGCGCGCGTCATCCAGTGATTGCCCAACAACGGATCAACATGAAAAAAGTACTCGTGGTAGACGACTCCAGCGTCGACCTGAAGAACCTGGAGCGCATCCTCAGCGATGCAGGCGCAGTGGTCGTCACTGCATCCTCGGGCAATGAGGCTCTGCTCAAGGCCAAGGAGGCGCAGCCGCATCTGATCATGCTGGACGTCAACATGCCGGGCCTCGACGGTTTTTCGACCGCACGCCAGCTCGGCGCCGACGCTGCGACCCGTGGCATCCCGGTCATCTTCGTCACCAGCAAGGACCAGAAGGCGGACCGCGTCTTCGCGAAGATGCTCGGCGCCAAAGGCTATGTGACCAAGCCCTACGCGCCGGCGGACATCCTGGCGCAGCTGTGACGCGCGACGAAACCGCACCCGAGCCGGATGGCGCGCCCGACAGCGTGGTGTCGCCCGAGATCGAGGCGGGCTCGCCGGCCGAACGCGCTCAGGCCGTGCGCTGCGGCTCGCGCTGGATCGCCTTCCCGTACGGCTGGGCCCGCGGCGCGGTCGAGCGTGTGCCCCTGTCGAAGGTGCCCGGCGCACCGGCGTGGCTGGCAGGTGCGGCCAACGTCGAGGGGCGCATCGTGCCGGTCATCGACCTGCTCGCGTGGAGCCTGCCTGGGCAAGCGGTCGACTCCGAGTCCAAAGGCGCCCGACTGCTGGTCGGAGGCGACGGTGAAGACACGGTCGCCGTTCTGTTCGAGGGGCTGCCGCGCGCGGTGCACGTCGTGCGCCAGGCGGCCTTGCGCGCCGACGGCGACCGCCTCGCAGCCTATGCGTTCGGATACGAGCTCGACGACGCAAACACCCTGGCACTCGACGCACCCCGCTGGGTCGAGGCCTTGATCGAAGAACTGGCTCCGCGCTGACACGGTCGCAAAGCCGAGCAACACCCCGTAAAGGAACAACCCCTTGAAGATCGGTCAGAAACTGCTCATAGGCGCTGCGGCGCTGACCTTGCTGCCGCTGGCGCTGACGTCTGCGCTGTTGTGGCAGGGCGCGACGTCGCTGTCCAGCGACACCGTGAAGAACCAGGTGGACCTGCAGCTGGCCGCATTGCGCGACCAGAAGGCTCAGCAGCTGAAGGACGAAGTCGACTATCGGCTCAACGCGCTGCGCGCGCTCGGGGCCAATCGCGTCACCATCGAGGCCATGTCCAAGTTCAAGGCGGCTTTCTACAGCGCCGCAAAGGACTATGCGAAGTCCGCTGCGGTAGAGCCGCAACAACGCCAGGAAATGCTGGCGTACGTGGCCTCGCAATTCGGGCCCGAGTTCGCCAGGCGCAACCCGTCGCAGGCACCCGATCTCAAGGCGATGATCGAGGGGCGCGACAAGAACGTGGTCCTGCTGCAGCACGAGTTCATCGTCGAGAACCCCAACAAGATCGGCGAAAAGGAAAAGCTGATATCCGCGGATGCCTCGTTCCCCTACAACGACATCCATGCGCAGTACCACCCAACATTCGAACGAGCACAGAAGCTGTTCGGCTTTTATGACATCTTCCTGATCGACACAGCCACCGACCAGGTCGTCTACACGGTGTTCAAGGAGCTGGACTTCGCCTCGCGCCTGACCGACGGCATCGCGGCGAAGAGCAAGCTCGCCGAAGCCTACTTCCGCTTGAAGAACGCGAAGAGCCGCAACGATTCCTACCTGACGGACTTCGAGCCCTACCTTGCCTCGTACAACGACCAGGCCGCCTTCGCAGCCGTGCCGGTGTTCGACGGTGACACGCAGATCGGTGTGCTGGCCATGCAGTACCCGATCGACAGGATCACGTCGACGATCAATTCCGCCAAGTCGTGGGAGAAGATCGGACTGGGTGCGACCGGCGACGCCTATTTGGTGGGCGCAGACAAGCTGGCGCGCACCGACCTGCGCGACGTGCTCGCATCCAAGGCGAAGTTCCTCGCCTCGATGGGTGGCCGCGTAAGCCCGGTCGCGCGCGCGCTGATCGACAAGAAGGGCAGTTCGATCGGCATGATCAACGTCGACTCAGCGGTCGTTGCCGACGCGCTGGCAGGGCGCACCGGCGTGTCGCGGTTCGACGACTTCCGTGGCGTGTCGATGGTCGGCGCGTACGCGCCGCTTTCCGTGCAGGGACTGAACTGGGGCATCGTGACGGCGATCTCGCAGGCAGAAGCCGAGGCGCCGGTGGCCGCACTCTCGCGCAGCACGTTGTGGCGCTCGCTGTTCGTCGCGACCGTGGTGCTGCTCATCGTCGGCGGTGTGATGGTGTTCGTGCTGCGTCGGTTCATGCGTCCGATCCATCGCCTGCACGAGACCGTCAGCGCCGTGGCCAAGGGCAAGACCAGCGCGCGTTCCAAGCTCGCACAGCAGGACGAGATCGGCGAACTCGGCCGGGCGTTCGACAAACTCCTGGACGATCGCATCGCGCAGCTCGAAAAGGGCCACGAGGAAAACGAGCAGCTCAATGCCTCGGTGATTGCCCTGCTGCAGACGGTGTTCCAGCTCTCGAACAAGGATCTGACCGCACGCGCGGAAGTGACCGAGGACGTGATCGGAACACTGTCTTCGTCGATCAACCAGTTCTCCGACGAGACCGGCCGCACGCTGCTCCAGGTGAACCAGATCGCGCACAAAGTCCGCGAGGCCAGCGAGTTCGTGAACCAGCAGGCCAACCGCGTGGATCAGACCGCGCAGGACGAGCGGCGCGCGCTGGAACAGATGTCGACCAGTCTTGAACGTGCGACGCTGCAGCTGGTGCAGGTGGCTCAGCTGTCGGAAGACTCGAGCAAGGTGGCGGAGAAGGTATCGTCGGCAACCGAGGACGCGCTGCGTGCGGTATCGGCGACGGTGGACGGCATGGACGAGCTGCGCGAATCGATCTCCGAGACCGAAAAGCGCTTCAAGCGCCTGGGCGAGCGCTCGCAGGAAATCTCCTCGGCGGTCAACCTCATCGGGACGATCTCGGAGCGCACGCACATGCTGGCGATGAACGCCTCGATGCAGGCCGCCACGGCCGGCGAAGCGGGCCGCGGTTTCGCGGTGGTGGCCGAGGAAGTGCAGCGCCTGTCGGAGAGCTCGCGCCAGGCCACCACGACGATCGCGCAGCTGGTGCAGAACATCCAGCTCGATACCAACGAGACGCTGCACACGATGAACCGGCTGATCTCGCAGGTGGTCTCGCAGTCGCGCCAGGCACAGGTCGCCGGCAAGCAAATGACGATCACGCAAACGACCACCACGCAGTTGGTGCAACTGGTGCAGCGCATCGCGCAGTTCTCGGAGCAGCAGTCCCAGCTCGCGCGTGAGCTGCAGACGTCGGTCACCCGGCTGAACAAGGACTCCGAGTTGACGGTATCGGCGATCTCCGCGCAGTCGCGATCGACCGTCACGCTGGTCGACTTCTCGCACCGGCTGGCCGATGCCGTGTCGCAATTCAAGTTGCCTCAGCTCGCCTGAGTGCGAGGCCGCACCGTGCGACTGGACGATCTGCTGACCGTCGTCCGCGATGAGTTCGCGAGCGCTGCCGACGACATCGATGCCGCGCTCGCGGCCTGGATGGGCGAACCCAGCCACGCCGGCTCGCATTGCGATTCGCTGTGCTCGATCTTCGACAGACTGGCCGAGGTGTCGCGCCTGATCGGGCTGGAAGGCCAGGCGCAGGCCATCGAGCTACTGCGCGACGGCGCCCGCCACATCGCGCTGGCCGACGGTGCCGCGATGGCCGAAGGCCTGGGTTGGCTGGCGATGTGGCGCGATCCCCTGGCCGGCAGCCTCGCCGATCCGACGGATGCCACCGCGGCGCAGGCGCTGCTGGACCATCTGGCCGACAGCCCGCTGCCCCCGACCGACGATGCGATGGATGCGCTGCGCGCCTTGCTGAGAGCCGCGCCGTCGCTGCCCGACGATCCCGAGGACAGCGCCGAATTCGACGCGCCCACGCAGGACGACGTCTCGATCGCACTGCCTGAGGACCTCGACGCCGGACTGCACGAGACCTTCCTTGCCGAATCGCCTCAACAGCTGGCCAGCCTGGGCGACACGGTGCGTGCGCTGACGCGCGGTCCGGTGGATGTCCAGCGGGTGATCGAGGCACAGCGTGTGGCACACACCTTCAAGGGCAGCGGCAACATCATCGGCATTCGCGGCATCGGTCGCCTGGCGCACCGTATGGAAGACGTGCTCGAGCTCGCCGTGGCGGAGAACGGCGTGCTGCCGGTGCCGATGGCGCGCGACCTCGAAGCCGCCGCAGCGACGCTGGATCAGATGGTCTACGCGCTGCGGGGCGAGGAAACGGCACCGATCGACGCGCTGGAGCGGCTCGGCAGCCTGGTCGAATGGGCGCGCGCGATAGACGACGGCAGCTGGCCCGAGCGCGCAACCGCGCTCGAGCGAGTTGTACCCGAGCCGTCGAGCAAAGGTGCCGCCGCGGTCGCGCCGCAGGCCGTGCAAACGCCCGACCTCGAAGCGCAGGTGCGCGTCGCCGCGTCGCGCATGGACCGCCTGGTGCGCCAGGCGGGCCAGAGCCTGGTGCAGCACGGCCGCTTGGCCGAACGCACGAAGCGCCTCGATGAGCGCCTCGCCGCGATGGGCGTCGCCCAGGCGAGCCTCGCGGCGCGGCTGCGCGAGCTGCAGACGCAGATCGACCGCCAGGGTGTGAGCCTGCGCGAGAAATCCCAGCAGGACGGCGGCTTCGACACGCTCGAGATGGACCGCTACAACGAGCTCCACGCGTTGATGCGCTTCGTCGTCGAGACGGCCGCCGACGGTGACGACGTCGCCCGCAGCCTGCGCGAAGAAGTAGATGCCACCGCCTTGGATCTGACCGAGCACGAGCGCGCGCTGAAGGCCCACCACGGAGAGCTTCTGCGGGCACGTCTTGTGCCCTTCCTCCAGATCGTGCCCCGGCTGCGGCGCAACGTCTCGCAGACGGCCACCGCCACCGGCAAGCCGGTGCAGCTGCTGGTCGAGGGCGAGCAGGTGCAGCTCGACAGCGACGTGCTCGAACGGCTGACCGAACCGCTGCTGCACCTCGTGCGCAACGCGGTGGACCACGGCATCGAGAGCGCCGAGCAACGCGCCCTGCTGGGCAAGCCGGTCGAAGGCACGGTGCACCTGAAGGTCAGCCGCGATGGTCAGACCGTACAGGTGCATTGCAGCGACGACGGCGGCGGACTGGACCTGCTTGCGATCCACGCCAAGGCGGTCTCGCTCGGCTTGATTGCGAGCGATGCCCAGCCCGATGCCGACACGCTGGCGCGCCTGATCCTGCTGCCCGGTTTTACGACCCGGGACGCAGCCACCGACATCTCCGGCCGCGGCGTGGGCATGGACGTGGTGGCTGCACGCATCCGTGCGATGAAGGGTCACCTGGACATCCGTTCGACGGCGCTGGAGGGAAGCACGTTCACGTTGCGTGTGCCCGCGACCACGGGCTCGGCGCATGCGCTGGTCGTCGAAGCGGGCGGCGAGCGATTCGCGTTGGCCACCGAATCCGTCGTCATCGGCCTGGCTGCCGGTCAGGGCGACATGCGTGACGAGGGGCGCCTGCACTGGGGCGAGCGCAGCTGGCCGGTCGCGGTGCTGGCCGACAGGCTGGGCTTGCCCGATGACAAGACGCGAACGGCGCTCCAGCCGGTCGTCGTGCTGCGTTGCGCACAGGAGCAGATCGCACTACAGGTCGACCGCGTGCTCGAGGCACGCGAGCTGATCCTGCAAGACACCGGCCGCCTGTTGCGTCAGCTGCGCGGCATCGGCAGCGGCGCGTTGCGCCCCGATGGGCGAGTCATCTTCATGCTGGACGCCGACGCGCTCGGCACCGACAACGGCCTCGCACTGGCAAGCGACGCGGCCACACGGCTACGCCGGAACACGGTGCGCCGCCGCGCCCTGGTGGTCGACGACTCGCTGTCGGTGCGCAAGACGCTGTCGCAACTGCTGGGCGATGCCGGTTTCGACGTGTCCACTGCGCGGGACGGCTTCGATGCGCTGGACCAGCTTTCGCGGCACGACGTCGACCTCGTGTTGACCGACCTCGAAATGCCCAACCTCAACGGGCTGGATCTGACGCGGCGCTTGCGCGAGTCGCCCTCGTGGCACGCGCTGCCCGTGGTGATGATCAGTTCGCGCGGCACCGACAAGCATCGCGCCCGTGCCGCACAGGCCGGCGTCTCCGACTACTTCACGAAGCCCTACTCGGAGATCGACCTGCTGGCGCGCATCAGGACCCTGGTGGCCGCCTGAACGGCCGGTCGCGCCGTCCGCGGCTGAACCTCGCGCGTCGTCAGGTACGCGTGCGCGAGCCGGATCATCTCGCGCGTCGCCGCCTTCACCGACACCGAGCCCGGCCGGTCGAGCACGACCGCGTGGATCATCCCATGCAGTGCGTGCATCAGCGTGAACGCGGCGAGTTCGGGGCTCGTGATCACGAGCTCGTCACGGTGCGCGATCAGGATGTCGCGCAGCAGCTGCTGGATCTTCGCGTGCGCCTCGTCGTGAGCCTCGTCGTCGGGCAGGCCCAGCTCCTCGCACTGCTGGAGCGCACGGTGCAGGTCGGCGTCGACCTGGTGGGCGAGCACGGAGGCCTGGATCACGCGCGTCAGCGTGGCGCGGAAGGTTTCACCGGGGCGGCGCTGGAACTCGCGCTCCATCGAGGCCGTCATGTCGCGCGCGTGGCGCGCCCGCAGCGCGTTGATCAGCGCGAGCTTGTTCGGGAAGTACTGGTACAGCGAGCCGACGCTGACGCCGGCGCGCTCGGCCACCAGGTTGGTGTTGGTGGCCGCATGGCCGCGCTCGACCAAAACGCGAGCCGTCGCGTCGAGGATCGCGTCGACGGTGGCCTGCGAACGCGACTGGCGCGGCGATTTGCGGGGAGCGAGCGCGGTGGTCATGGGATTTCCGAATGCGAGTAGGCAATGCGAGTAAAAGCTCGCATAGTGTGAACCACATCGACGAACCACGTCAATCGCGAGAGTTCTTCATGCCACGCCGCTACACCTTCTTCATGCTGCTGCAATCGACATCGCGCTGGCGCGCCCTCGGGCTCGACGAGCAGCATGCCCACCACGATGCGCTGCTCATGCGCGTGTTCGAGGCCTACCCCGAGCTCAGTCTGCGTCGCTTCGACAGCACGGCGTTCGCCGGACGCTGCAGCGACGTGCTCGTCTGGGAGACGAGCGAAGTGGCGCAGTACCACGAGGCCGCGCGAGCGCTGCGCGACGACGGGCCGCTCGGCGCAGCGTGGTTCGAGGTGATCGACGTGATCCCCGCTGTCGAGGACGACGGGCACGACGTCGATCCGCTGCTGCCGCTGCGGATGTGCACGGTATAACCTACGGATGAGCAGCAGCAGCGCGAATACCTCGTCCCGCCCCCAGGTCGTCATCATCGGCTGCGGCTTCGCAGGCCTCGAGGCCGTGCGCTCGCTGTCAAAGGCGGCGGTCGAGATCACGGTCGTCGACCGCACGAACCACCATCTGTTCCAGCCGCTGCTCTATCAGGTCGCAACCGCGGGGCTGAGCGCACCGGCGGTCAGCGCGCCGATCCGCCACGTGCTCAGGCGCGAGATGAAACGCGGCAACCTGACCGTGCTGCAGGCCGAGGTGATCGGCTTCGACATCGCCACGCGCCGCGTGCTGCTCGACGCCGGGCAATCGCTCGCCTACGACCACCTGATCGTCGCGGCCGGGGCGACCCACAGCTACTTCGGTCACGACGAGTGGGCCGCTCACGCACCCGGGCTGAAGACGCTCGCCGACGCGTTCGCGATCCGCTCGCGCGTCATCGGCGCCTTCGAACGCGCGGAGCGCCTCACCGACCCGACGCAGCGCGAACCGTGGATGACCTTCGTGGTGATCGGCGCCGGGCCGACCGGCGTCGAGATGGCCGGCACGATGACCGAGATCGCGCAGCACACCCTGCCGCAGGAGTTCCGGCGCATCGATTCGACCCGCACGCGGGTCGTGCTGATCGAAGGCTCCGATCGCGTGCTCGGCGCATTCGTGCCGCAGCTCTCGGAGCGTGCGCGCGAACAGCTCGCGAAACTGGGCGTCGACGTGCTGACCGGCTGCCGCGTCACGCAGATCGACGCCGAGGGCATCGTCTACGCGACCGGCCAGGGCGATGCCGTGCAGGAGCACCGCCTCGCGAGCAAGACCGTGATCTGGGCTGCCGGCGTCGCCGGTTCGCCGCTCGGCCGCGAACTGGCCCAGGCGACCGGTGCACAGCTCGACCGCGCCGGCCGCATCGTCGTCTCGCCCGACCTGAGCCTGTCGGGCCACCCCGAGATCGCGGTGATCGGCGACCTCGCGAATGCGATGAGTCACGACACGCGCGAGCCGCCGCTCGACAAGCCGAAGCCCGTGCCCGGCGTCAGTCCGGGCGCGAAACAGATGGGCCGCGCCACAGCAGCGAACCTGCTGCGCCGCCTGCGCGGCGAGGCGACGCGGCCGTTTCACTACATCGACTACGGCAACCTCGCGACGGTTGGCCGCAAGGCCGCAGTCGTCGACCTGACGGTGCCGGTGATCGGCGCGTTCCGCTTCTCGGGCTTCTTCGCCTGGCTGTTCTGGCTGTTCGCGCACATCTACTTCCTGATCGGGTTCCGCAACCGGCTGATGGTGATGGTCGACTGGGCGGTTGCTTACTGGACGTATGAACGTTCGGCGCGCGTGGTGGCCGAGCCGGCCTCGGCGCCGGAACACCCGGGCTCCTAGAATCGCCGGACCTGATTCACGGGACTGCCCATGGACACCCGCACTTCCGCCTTCCGCCTGCGCATCGAGAAGGTTCGCGACGCGCTGAAACGCCACGGCCTCGCCGCCGTGCTCGTGCCGTCGAGCGACCCGCACCTGTCGGAATACCTGCCCGAGCGCTGGCAGGGTCGGCAGTGGCTGTCAGGCTTCACGGGCTCGATGGGTACGCTGGTGGTCACGCTCGACACTGCCGCGGTGTTCGCCGACAGCCGCTACTGGGTGCAGGCCGAAGCCGAGCTCGCCGGCACCGGCACCGAGCTCGTCAAGATCGCCACCGGCAACAGCCCGCAGCACGTCGACTGGCTCGCCACGCACGTGAAACCGGGCGAGACGGTCGGTGTCGACGGCAGCGTGCTCGGCCTGGCCGCTGCGCAGTTCCTGCACGACACGCTGGAGCGCGCCGGCATCCGGCTGCGCACCGACTTCGACGCGCTCGCCGAAGTCTGGCCCGAGCGCCCCGGGCTGCCGCAGGCAAAGGTCTACGAACATCAAGCGCCGCAGGCGCCGCTGCCGCGCGGCGCGAAGCTTGCCGCGGTGCGCGCCGCGATGGCCCAGCACGGCGCCACTCACCACTTCGTCTCGACCGTCGACGACATCGCCTGGCTGTTCAACCTGCGCGGCGCCGATGTCAGCTTCAATCCGGTGTTCCTGGCCCATGCGCTGATCGATGCGAGCGGCGTGCGCCTGTTCGTCGCCGAAGGCAAGGTCGATACGGCATTGCAGGCGGCGCTCGCGAACGACGGCGTGCATGTCGAGCCGTATGCACAAGCCGGCGCCGCCCTCGCGGCGCTGCCGGCATCGGCCGTGCTGCTGATCGACCCGCGCCGCGTGACCTTCGGGCTGCGCGCGAACGTGCGCGATGCCCTCAAGGTTGTGGAGGCGATCAACCCGAGCACCTTGCTGAAGAGCCGCAAGACCGACGCCGAGGCCGCGCACGTGCGCGACGCGATGGCGCAGGACGGCGCCGCGATGTGCGAGTTCTACGCGTGGTTCGAAAGCGCGCTCGGCAAGGAGACGATCACCGAGCTGACGATCGACGAGAAGCTCAGCGCGGCGCGCGCGAAGCGGCCCGGCTTCGTCGGCCTGAGCTTCAACACGATCGCCGCGTTCAACGCGAACGGGGCGATGCCGCACTACCGCGCGACGCCCGATTCGCATGCCGCGATCGAGGTCGCCCCTGGCGAAGGCGGGCTCCTGCTGATCGACTCGGGCGGCCAGTACCTCGGCGGCACGACCGACATCACGCGGGTCTGGCCGATCGGCGCGGTCACGGCTGCGCACCGCCGCGACTACACGCTGGTGCTGAAGGGAACGCTCGCGCTGTCGCGCACCCGCTTCCCGCGCGGCACGCTCTCGCCGATGCTCGATGCGATCGCGCGCGCGCCGTTGTGGGAACAGGGCCTCGACTACGGCCACGGCACCGGCCACGGCGTCGGCTATTTCCTGAACGTGCATGAAGGGCCGCAGTCGATCTCGCGAACGATCCCCGACGCGAACATGGCGATGGAGATCGGCATGATCACGAGCATCGAGCCGGGCGTGTACCGGCCGGGCCGCTGGGGCGTGCGCATCGAGAACCTGGTGATGAACGTGCCGGCCGCGTCGATCGGCACCACCACCGAGTTCGGCGAGTTCCTCGAGTTCGAGACGCTGACCCTGTGCCCGATCGACACGCGCTGCATCGATCGCGGCCTGTTGCGCGAGGATGAGATCGACTGGCTCAACGGCTACCACGCGACGGTCCGTGCGCGGCTGCTGCCGCTCGTCGACGGGGCCGCGAAGGCCTGGCTGCTCGAGCGCACCGTGCCGTACTGAGCTCCAACCGGCGCCGTTCGTCGCGCTCCGGCGCGGCTCATCCGCGCTGCAGCGCAACTCATCGCATTCGGATTGGCGCCTTGTGAAGGCGCTCCTAGAGTTCGTTCCAACGCAACCGGAACAAGCACCAAGGAGCCCATCATGATCAGCCGCCTCACCACCTCCGCCGCCATCTTCGCCGTGCTCGCCACCGCCTCGATCGCGTTCGCGGCGAGCGCTCAGCACGAGAACCTCGGCCACACCGCTGCCGCCAAGCCGCTGCCGGTCGTGCAGTTCGAAACGATCGTCGTGACCGGTCGCCGCGCAGACCTCGCCGACAAGTAAGCCGAGCTCATCACGCGCCTGAGGCCCACCGGACTCCGGGCCTCGGGCGCTTTTTTTTGCGCGGTCACGGCATGGCCCTAAGCTCTAGTCCATGCTTGCTTCTCCAACCCCTCCCCTGCACATCGGTGTCGACCTCGGCGGCACGAAGATCGAGGCGATCGTCCTCGACGGCGCCGGCCGCACGCTGTGGCGCGAACGCACCGCGACGCCGGCCGGCGACTACGACGCGACGCTCGCGAGCGTCGCGTCGCTGGTCGCAGCGGCCGCGGCGAGCGTCGCCATCGGCCCCATCCCGATCGGTGTCGGCACGCCCGGTAGCCAGACGGCCGACGGCACCATCAAGAACGCGAATTCGACCTGCCTGAACGGCCGGCCGCTTGCCGCCGACCTGGCGCAGGTGCTCGGCCGCCCGGTGCGGATCGCCAACGACGCCAACTGCCTCGCGCTCTCCGAAGCGAGCGACGGGGCGGGCGCTGGCCAGCCGGTCGTGTTCGCGGCGATCCTCGGCACCGGCGTCGGCGCCGGCATCGTCGTCGACGGCCGCCTGCTGACCGGGCCGAACGGATTGGCCGGCGAGTGGGGGCACAACCCGCTGCCCTGGGCCGATGCCGACGACGGCCCGCCCCTGGCCTGCTACTGCGGACGCCGCGGTTGCATCGAGACCTGGCTCAGCGGCCCCGCGCTCGCGCACGACCACGCGCGCCGCACCAAGCAGGCGCTGAGCGCCCGTGAGATCGGCGAACGGGCGCTGGCCGGCGATGCGGCGTGCGCGCTGACGCTGCAGCGCTACGAGTCGCGCCTGGCGCGGGCGCTCGCGCAGGTCATCAACCTGCTCGATCCCGACGTGATCGTGCTCGGCGGCGGGCTCTCGCTGCTGGCACGCCTCTACGACAACGTGCCGCGCCTGTTGCCGGCGCACGTTTTCAGTGCAGGCAGCGCCGAGCCGCCGCGCACCGCGCTGCGTGCCAGCCTGCACGGCGACTCGTCGGGCGTGCGCGGCGCCGCCTGGCTCTGGCCGGCACGCTGAAGGCGCTGAAACCCGTCCGCCGCTGCCGCAGGTCGGACTTAAAAAACTGCAGCTCGTCGGAAGTTGGTATCACAAAGGGGATCCACCTCCTAAAGTTCAGACAAGCGCAACGGAGCTTGCGCCTGCAACACCAGGAGTACCCCATGATCGACCGCATCTTCTCCGCCGCCCTGACGTTCTGCCTGCTGATCGCGGGCACGCTGGCCATCGGCTCGGCGCTGTTCGGTCACGACATCCGCGCCGGCCGCACGCCGGTGGTCGAGCTGCCGACCGTCACGGTGATCGGCCAACGCACTGCCATGGCGGTGGACCCCGGCCCATCCAGGGTGGCCGCTCGGCCGGCGACCGTCGCTCACATCTGACGGAACACGTGCACGAAGCTGCGGCTGACCGGCAGCACGTCGCTTCGACCCTTCAGGTGCACCTCGGCGGTTTCGTTGATGCCGCGCTGCACCTGCGCCACCTGGTGCAGGTTGACGATCACCGAACGATGAATCTGCGCGAACTTCTGCGGATCGAGTTCGTCGACCAGTTCGCGAATCGTCTTGCGGATCAGCGCTTCGCCGCCTTCCCACGCGACCAGCGTGTATTTCTCGTCGGCACGCAGGTAGATCACCTGCTCCACCGGAATCAGCCGAACGCTCGCGCCGACCGAGGCGCGGATCCATTGCAGATGCGCGCGGCCTGACGGCGTCCCGCGCCGCTCCAGTTCGGCGGCCAACCGCTCCAGCGCCGCGTCGATCGCCGCGCCGCTCTCGGGGTTCGGGCGCACCAGCCCGCTCTTCAGGCGCTCGACCGTGTCGGCAAGGCGCGTCTCGTCGTACGGCTTCACCAGGTAGTCGATCGCGCCGTGTTCGAACGCCTCGACGGCGTAGCGGTTGTGCGCCGTGACGAACACGATCTGCGCCTTGCGCGCGATCGCGCGCGCCGCCTCGATGCCGCTCTGCCCCGGCATGTGAACGTCGAGAAAGACGATCTGCGGCGCATGCTGCTCGAACAGCTCGATCGCCTCGCGTCCGTTGCGGGCCTCGGCGACGATCGCCAGCTCGGGCCACAGGCGCGCGAGGTGGCTGCGCAGGCGCTCACGCAGCAAGGGTTCATCGTCGGCAATCAGTGCCGTGGTGTTCAACGTCGCGATGGCTGTCATCCTTGGAACGAGATCGTCGCCAGCACGCCGTGCGGCCCATTCTCGGCCAGCTCGAGCCGGGCCTCGCTGCCGTAGAACACGAGCAGCCGTTCGCGCAGGTTCGCCAGGCCGGTGCCCGGGGTGGCCGTGTCGAGCAGACCGGCGCCGGTGTCGGCCACGCTGACGCGAACTTCGCCCGAGGCCAGCCGCTCGGCCCGCACATCGATTCGGCCGCCCTGCTCGGCCGGGTCGATGCCGTGGCGGACCGCGTTTTCGACCAGCGTCAGCAAGGCCATCGATGGAAAGCCCAGCCCGGCCAGATCCGGCGGGACGTCGATCGCGAACGCGAGCCGGTCGGGCATGCGCAGGTGCATCAGCTCGAGGTAGGCGCGCACCAGCGACGCTTCAGTCGCGAGCGTCGCATCGCGGTCGTCGAGCAGCGGCATCGCGGCGCGCAGGTACGCGATCAGGCTCCTCAGCACCGGTGCCGCCTGGCTCGAACCCGATTCGACCAGTTCCTGCACGTTGGCCAGCGTGTTGAACAGGAAGTGCGGCTCGATCTGCGCGTGCAGCAGCTTCAGCCGCGCGTCGAGCGCCTGCTTTTCGAGCTGGCTCTTCTCGAGCGCGAAGGCCAGCGCATCATGCTGGGCCTGCGCGTCCCGTTGCCGGTACAGCGCGCCGAGCGCCATCGACGGCGCGAACACGAGCACCAGGACCGTGACGACGAAGAAGCCGTGCACCATCCCGCGATGGCCGACGAATGCCGACCAGCTGCCGCCGACCAGCGCAAGTTGCAGCAGCAAGGTCGCGAGGGGCCCGGCCAGCACCACCGCCAGCACCTGGGCGACCCAGCGCGGCACGCCCGGCAGCGCCCAGTACTCGCCGGCGCTGAATGCCACCTGCACGAACAGCGCCACCGCGAGCAGCTGCCACACCAGTTCGTGGTACGGCGTGATGAAGATCGGCTGGACCAGCGCGGTGATGACGACGACCGTCACGACCGTGAACAGCAGCCGTTTCCAGGTGAACACCGAACGCAGCAGCGCTTTCGTGCGCGAACCGAAGGCGATGGCGGCGGCAGTCATGCGGCAAGCGTAACGCGGCGTCGGGGCCGCAGAGAGGCGCCACCGGTGTCGGAGCGATGAACGACGGGATTCGCGGCATGGGCCGCGAATCCCGGGTCGATCTCGTTCCGGTTCCGGCTCAGGCCCCAGCGCGCTGCAGCCGGGCCGAGAGCGCCTGGTTCAGCGTATCGGCGCTGTCTTGCAGGTGGGCACGCGCATCGGCACTCAGCGAGCCGCGCTGCAACGCGCCGTTGATGCGCGACAGCAGGCTCTGCGCCTGCACGCGCACGAGGCTTCGGGTGTCGACCCGGCTCGCCGCGCCGGGGCGCAGCAGCAGCCCGGCGACGCGGTTCAGGTGCTCGCGCTGCAGCTCGCGGCGGATCGGCGCGATGTCGCCGCCGCTGGCCAGCTCGCTCCAGATGTCGCGGTCGAGCCGGCCGTACAGCTCCGACAGCTGGAACGCGCCGTTGCGCGCCGTGCCGTTCGTCGCCTGGTTGTCGACGATGCGGGCGGCGACGGTGTCGCTCATCAGCTGGTTCAACAATGCGCGCTGCACGGCCAGCACGCGCTGCGGGATCGCGAACTCGGTGGCCACCTGGCCGCCGCCGCTTTGCAGCGCCTCGCTGCGCTCCTGGAAGTCGGGCGCAAGACGGTGCTGCAGGCTCGGCGTGACGCTCAGGCTGTCGGCCGCGAACAGGCCGCGCGACAACACATCGAGCGCCTCGCGCTGGGTTGCGGCGGAGACGGCCTGCAGGGGCTCGCGCCCGCTGCCGGGGAAGTCGCGCAGCGTGCGCACGCCGCCGATCTGGCGCGCCAGCACACCAACCGAACGGGCGACGTCGTTGATCGCGTAGTTCAGCGAGCGGCGCAGCACCGCGTAGTCCTGGTCAGGCGGCAGGCTGCGGGTTTCCTGGCGCTTGAACAGGTCGCGGGCGATCGCGAAGCGCTTCTTCGCGAACACGATCGGGTCGGTGCCGAGGTCGAACTGCAGCGCTTCCGGATCGATGCCGAGGAAGTTGTCTTCGTCGGTGCCGTACGCCAGTTCGGGTTCGCTGTTGCGCGCCGCGATGCGTTCCAGATCGG
>Ga0075366_10000637_pt1 | contig 16502 bp, 17 predicted proteins | sample EndMethybrTD3031_FD_72351 | JGI IMG/M metagenome (GOLD analysis project Ga0075366, IMG submission 72351) | Populus endosphere microbial communities from Tennessee, USA - Endosphere MetaG P. TD hybrid TD303-1 | ecosystem: Host-associated > Plants > Roots > Endosphere | place: USA: Tennessee...
TTGAACGCCCTCCTGCTGGTGATGCTGTCTGCGCTCTCGCTGCAGGCCTCGGCGCAAGCCCCGGCGCCATCGTTTCCGCACACTGATCTTTCCATCGGCATGTTCCGCGTCGACGCGGAAGTCGCGGCCAGCGAAGATCTGCGCATGCACGGGCTGATGTATCGCAAGGCCATGCCCAGCAACGCCGGCATGGTCTTCATCTTCGAAACCTCGCAGCAATACTGCATGTGGATGAAGAACACGCTGCTGCCGCTGTCGGTAGCGTTCATTGACGAAACGGGCAAGATCATCAACATCGAAGACATGCAGCCGCAAACGGAAAACTCACATTGCGCCGAACGCCCCGCGCGTTTTGCGCTGGAGATGAACAAGGGCTGGTTCAAGGACAAGCACTTCAAGGCAGGCACCAGGATTGGTGGGCTGGAACGCTTCGGTGCAACAAAATAGCCTGTAGCACGCACCAGGTCCGATGATGTGTTGCATACGATAAATTCGTGTCCGCTGTCACTTATTTTATTTTTTGCAAAAAGTCACAGTTTTCGCGAATCAGTGTTGATCTGAAGGCGATTTTCATGCATTAATCGGGTTCTCGTACGATTGATATGAGAAGCGATTCGGCGTGGGTTTCAAGACCACACTGGCTCGGTTAACCACTAAATAAGAATCAGGAGACAACATGAGTTTCAAGATTAAGGCGACAGCCTTGGCTGTTGCATTGGTAGCGAGCAGCAGCGCTTTCGCCGCCAACACTGGCGGTTTCGCCACAACCGATGGCGGTAATGTTTCGGGCGCCAAATCTGTTACGGTCAATTCGATGCAAGGCATCATCGACGCAATTGCTGCTGCACGTCTTGACGCGAGCGGCAACAAGGTGACCGGTGGCGCCTATCCAGTCATCATTACCTACACCGGCAATGAAGATGCGCTGATCGCCCAGATCGTCAAAGACTCCACTATCGACGCCAATCACAACTGCCCGGCTCCACACTGGAGCGATACCTACCGCAAGGTCGAAGTCAAGGAGTTCACGAAGGGCATCACCATCATTGGCGCGAATGGCTCGTCGGCCAACTTCGGCATCCCGATCCTCAGTTCAAGCAACGTCGTGATCCGCAACATGAAGATCGGTGCGCTCGGCGGCGCCAGCAACGATGCAGACATGATCCGCATCGACTCTTCGTCCAACGTGTTGATCGACCACAACGAACTGTTTGCGGTGAACAACGAATGCAACGGCTCGCCCGACGGTGACCTGACCTTCGAGTCGGCAATCGACATCAAGAAGGATTCGCACAACATCACCGTGTCGTACAACTACATCCACGACAGCAAGAAGGTCGGCCTGGATGGTTCGAGCAGCAGCGACATCGCCGGTGGCCGCGAACTGACCTTCCACCATAACGTGTACTACAACGTGAATGGTCGTCTGCCGCTGCAACGTGGTGGCTGGACACACATGTACAACAATTTCTACGACAAAGTCACTGAGTCGGGTATCAACGTTCGCACCGGTGGCTACGCGCTGATCGAGAAGAACTGGTTCCAGAACGCCGTCAACCCAGTGACCTGCCGTTACGACGTGGTCAACTGCGGCAAGTGGGATCTGCGTAACAACAATGCCACCAGCGCAGCCAGCAACGCTACATATGGCATTACCTGGACCGACTCTGGTGGCGGCGCCAATGCCGACACATGGACCACTACTGCCGCTTTCCCGAAGACGCTGACCTACACGTACGAGCCGGTAACCCCGCAGTGCGTCAAGGACAAGCTGGCCAGCTACGCGGGTGTGGGCAAGAACGGTGCTGTGTTGACCGCAGCAGCTTGCGGCACGAGTTCCTCCTCTTCCTCAAGCAGTGTGGCATCCAGCTCCTCATCGAGCAGCGTGGCAAGTTCGTCGTCCAGCAGCAGCGTCGCTTCCAGCTCTTCGTCGAGCGCAGCTTCGAGCAGCGTAGCCTCCAGCAGCTCGTCTTCGGCCGCTTCCAGTGCTTCGTCGTCCTCCTCCAGCAGCGGCTCCACCATCACGATCCAGGAAAGCACGACAGGTTTCTGCCACGTTGATGGTGCCATCGCTACGACCAATACCGGCTACACCGGAACTGGTTATGCAAACCTTTCCAACACTGCTGGCGCGGGTGTTGACTGGTCGGTGAATTCACCTACTGCTGGCAACCGCACTGTTACCTTCCGTTATTCCAACGGTGGCTCCACTGCGACGACTTCCGGAAAGATCCTGGTGAACGGCGTCGTGGTCCAGAACAGCACCTCGCTGTTCTCCAAGACCGCTTCGAAGACGACCTGGACCACCAAGAGCTTCGTCTTGGCATTGGCAGCCGGTGCAAACCGCATTCGTGTTGAGGCAGGCGCCTCGGCCGAGTTCGCGGACATCGACTACATGTCTGCCAGTGGCGTTACCGCAGTGACTTGCCAGTAAGCGGCTTCCGATGCGGTGCTCTTCACCGCATTGACAGCTGAAAACAGCGTGTTGCACAGACCAAACCATTCGGTCTGAGCAGTATCTGAGACAATGCCCGCACCTTGGTGCGGGCATTGTTGCTTGTGACCACAGGAAAGCGGGAGACCGTGCAACCTGTTCCCGATGGTGCCATTCCCTGCGCTGAAAACGAATCGAGCCTTCCGAACGCTCAAAACACAACGCCCCGTTGCCGGGGCGTTTTCTTTGGCGCTTTGTGGGTACGACCGGTTTTTGGAGTCCGTTGGCGACCAAACGAGATCGCAAGTGACAGACATGAAAAAGCCGTCTTGCGACGGCTCGTCAAGGCGCGCCCTGCCCTGCCTTACTGCTTGCCTGATCCGCCAAGCAGGAATGCAACCGAACGGCTCTTGCTGCGTGGTGAAACCGGTGTCTGATTCGTCGGTGTCATCGACCCGGTATCGTTCGAGGTTTCCTCGCTACCCGACGCATAAGGGCGCGAAAAATCGAACCCGTCCGGCGCAATCATGTTCTGCTGCGAACGGGGGCGCTGTGGTCGTGACGCACGCTCGGGGCGCTCGCCAGAAGCACGCTCGGTAGTACGTTCAGCGCCGCGCTCACTCGAAGCGCTATCCGAGCGCGAACGGCGTGCGCGCGGCAACTCTTCCGGTCTGGTATCAGGACCAAAGCCCGGCACCAGTTCCTGGATCACCTTGATCTTGATCATCTTCTCGATGGCGTTGAGGCGCGGCTGCTCCTCAGGCGCCACCAGTGAAATCGCACGACCAGTCTTGCCCGCGCGGCCGGTGCGGCCAATACGATGAATGTAGTCTTCGGGATTTGGCGGCAATTCGAAATTCACGACGCATGGCAGGTCATCGACATCGAGTCCGCGCGCGGCCACGTCGGTAGCGACCAGCACACGCGTTTCGCCTGCCTTGAATTTTTCGAGCGCTTCGGTGCGTTGCTGCTGGCCCTTGTCGCCATGGATGGCATCGACAGAGATGCCTTCCTTTTCGAGGTGGCGCGCAAGACGGCTGCAACCGAACTTGGTGCTGACGAAAACCAGCATCTGATCCGTCGTGCCGTCAGCCAGCAGCTTGGCCAGCAACTCGCGTTTCACGCTGGTCGCGACCGGATGCACGATGTGGCTGATCGTCTCGCTAACCATGTTGCGGCGCGCGACTTCGATCAGCTGTGGCTCGCGCAGCATGCTGTCAGCGAGCTTCTTGATTTCTTCGGAGAAAGTTGCGGAGAACAACAGGCTCTGGCGCTGCTGGGGAAGCAAACCGATGATGCGACGAATGTCGGGAATGAATCCCATGTCCAGCATGCGATCGGCTTCGTCGAGTACGAGAAACTCCACCTGGCCCAGCTGGATGGTGCGCTGCTCGACGTGATCAAGCAGACGACCCGGCGTGGCCACGACGATCTCGATACCGGTGCGCATCTCGGCGACCTGTGCCCGCATGTCAACACCACCGTAGATACAGGTGCTCCGCAGCGGCACGTACTTGCTGTAGGTACGTACCGACTCGAAAACCTGCATGGCAAGTTCGCGTGTCGGTGTGAGAATCAGGGCGCGCACGGGATGGCGCGCTGGCGAGGTGCTGGTGCTGGCATGGCGCGACAGCCGATGCAGCAGGGGAAGCGTGAAACTGGCGGTCTTGCCGGTACCGGTCTGCGCTCCGCCCATGACGTCCCCGCCGGCAAGCACCACCGGAATGGCCTGGCGCTGAATGGGCGTGGGCTCGGTATAGCCAGCCTCTTCAACAGCGCGCAACAGTTCGGGAATCAATCCAAGTTCAGCAAAACTCATCGGCAGTCCGGTTCAAATCCGGCAAATCTCATTAAATCAACGCGCGAGTATAACCGCTCTGAAAGCTTTACCACAGAGACACGGAGAGCACAAAGAGCCACGGAGACGGGCCAGAGGCACTTCTCCCGTGCATCCGGTCCCCACGCCTTTCGTGTCTCCGCGTTGAAACCGCACTCGCCGACCTGAATTTTCCCGGCGAAGCGCTTTACACCAATGCCAGATAAACCGTGATCTCTTCGCGGTCATGGTAGAGGTGGCGCATGCGCATGACGTGGCTCAGCCCCTCGTCGTCGAGGCGTGCGCTGATGAGGGCGCGGCATTTTTCGACTTCGGCGTAGCGCTTCTTCATCGGCAGCTTCAGGTTGAAGATGCTGCGGCGGCAGCGCCCCGTCGTGAACCAGTCAGCGATTAGCGCAGCGACGCGTGCCGGCTGCTCGACCATATCGCAGACCATCCAGTCCACGCGCTGTTTCGGCCGCCACACGAAACCATCCGCGCGTATGTGTTCGACCAACCCGGTGGCCATCACGCTTTCTGCCAATGGACCGTTGTCGATGGCGACAACACGTACGCCACGTTGCGCGAATTGCAGGGTCCAGCCGCCCGGTGCTGCCCCCAGATCAACAGCCTTCAATCCTGCGCGCAAGGTCGAAGCACGCTCCGCTTCGCTCATCAGTGCGAAAAAGGCTTCGGACATCTTCAGCGTGGAACGGCTTGGCGCACCGATCGGCATGCGCAGATGCGCGATGCCCATCGGCCAGGGCGAAGCATCGTCGGGCATGGACAAACCGAAATCGCAGGCGCCGGAGGTTTCAAAGAAAAGGTGCAGGGTCGGTGCATCGGCCTTCATGGCCAGCATACCCTTCCTGGTCAGTGCCTTTTCGAGATGCGGCGCGAACCGGCGCAGGAAACCGGACATTTCCTTGGCTTCGTTGGTATCTGCAAACTCGCAGCTCACACGGCCGAAACGCAGCGGGGTTTTGGCGTACAACCCAACCAGATGATTGACGATGAAACCAGCGCGATCCTGCTCCGGCAGATCCTTGATGCTGCCCATCCACGCAAAACGTTCGCGCGCAAATACCCAGTCCGAAAAAGGCGTGGCCTCCAGCAGCTCGTTCCAGTCACGTGCTTGATCGAGCGTGAAGCGCACCAGCGCCGTGTCGGGCTTTGTTTGCACAGCACCCGAGATGCCATGACGCTGGCACAAAGCCATGACCTCGGTAGCAACTTCGCTCTCGAAGCCTGCACGGCAATGCATGATGAGGCCGGTGGCCTGAAGACTCATTTGAATGGCAAAGCTCGGTCTCGCGGGAGGCGCGAGTATAGCCGCTTGTCGGCAATAGCCGCGTCGCGGCTACTTGGCGCGTGCGGCGTCTCTGGCTGCGAGGGCTCGCTGTTTCCGCGCGAGTCTGGCCGCGCGACGATCGCTGGCGTCCTCTTCCACAGCAACCGACTGGCCCGCTGTCGGTTCGGCTGACGGGTCGGATTCGCTGGCAGAGCGGCGCTTGGGATTGAGCATGCCCGGCACCGGAAATTCGGGCCTCACAATCTCGATCTTGTTTTGCGTCATGTAGTCGTTCATGTCTTTCCAGCCATTGAAGACGGACGACTTGCTCGCATTCGGATTGAGGGTAAAGCAGTCTTCCAGCGCTCGGCCCGACTGACGGCAGGCACCGCCGATGGCTCTGCCTTCTTCGTCACGGGTGGCGGCTTCCTTGGCCGGATCGGCAATGCCCAGACGATCGCAACCAGTAAGGAACAGAAGCAGGATGGAGAGCAGCGATAGTGCGCGCATATCAGGAATAGCCTTGCTGTACAGGGACGGACAACCTGACAGTATTACGTCACCTGTCGGCCACAACTTGAGACCTCCTGTCCCGCTCCGAAGTCAAGCTGCCAACGCTGCTCGCACAGAGCTTTCCGCCCGTCGTGGCAGTTCCAGGACAGTTTGACTTCGACAACTATACTTCAGCACCGCCACCCTTCCGAGGCTTCCCATGCACGCTTTTCCCCGCTTCTCGCCGGGCTTTCTACTGCTCTCTTTCGCAGTTCTTGTGGGTCCGCTCCCTGTTGCGCAGGCGATTGAATCCGCTGTTGAGCTCCAGCTAGTTCACGAACTTGGAGCCGACAAGGGCGAACAGCTCTCCAAGCTTGTGGAGCGCTTCAACGCCACAAACAAGGGCATCCACATCACCGTCAGCGAGAAATCATGGGAGGAAGGCAAACCGGATCTGATGATTCTGGGTAGCGAGTCGGAGGGAAAGCTGCTGGCGCGACGCAATAGCGTCAAACCCATTTCCGAAATCATGGCAAGCGCCGGTCAGTCCGTCCGCACACTGACCGTGCCGCGCATGATGAGTCCCGCATCGCTCGACTCGAAAGGTCGTTCGATCGCGCTACCGATCGGGCTGGGCACGCCTGTCATGTATGCCAACAAGCAAGGGCTGGTGCAGGCCGGAATCGATCCCGACAAGTTGCCGAAGACCTGGCAGGACTGGCAGGACGTGATGGGCAAGCTGCGTCAGTACGGCTATACCTGTCCCTACACCACCTCCGAGCCGGTTTCGACCTTCATCGAGAACGTCAGTGCCTGGCACAACCAGCCCTACGTCTCGGGAAAGAAGGAAGAGATTTCGATCAACGGCCTCATGCAGGTCAAGCATCTGGCTTTCATGAACAGCTGGGTGCGTGGTCAGTACCTGCATCTTTTCGGTCAGGGAAACGAAGCCGAAAGCCAGTTCGCACGTGGTAACTGCCTCACATTGACCGCTCCCTCGTCAGCGCTGCCCACGCTGCGTCGTCAGGCACAGTTCGACATCCTGGTCTCGCCCTTTCCCTACCATGACGGCGCCTATGGTTCGCCGCAAAACACCCTTGCCGATGGCCCTTCCATGTGGGTTGCAGCGGGCCGCAATCCTGCCGAGTACAAGGCTGTGGCGCGTTTTGTAAGTTTCTGGCTGACGCCGGAAAGCCAGGTCGAATGGCAGGTCAATGCCGGTTACCTGCCGCTCAATCCGGCTGGTTTACTGGTTGCAACCGATTCGCGTTTGCTTGAAGAGCAATTGCTGGCCAACCGTATTGCGGTGGAAGAACTGACCCACAAGCCCGTCACCAACGCTTCTGCTGCAAGTGCGCTGTCACATGCGCCGGGCGTGCGTCGCGTACTTGGTGAGGAAATGGATGCCATCTGGGCTGATCGCAAGCCGCCGAAACAGGCCCTTGACGACGCGGTCACACGTATCCGCAGCGGCCGTATGTAATTTGCATGGCAGTTAAGAGATGCACCGGGCGGGTGACGCCAGCTGCACTGGAGAGAAAAACAGACGGCACAAATGTTGCAGCAGACGGAGCTCCGCCGGCTGAAAATGCAGAGTGGAAGATTGGAGTCAAATCATGCGCATCTTGCCTGAGTGGCCTTGGCCAGCCGTCATGGCGCATCGCTGTGGCGGTGCGCTGGCCCCGGAAAACACACTGGCCGGTCTGCGCGTTTGCAAAGCGGTGGGCTGCCAGGGCGCCGAGTTTGACGTGATGCTCACGCGCGACGGCACCGCAATCCTGATCCATGATGAAACGCTGGATCGCACCACAAGCGGTAGCGGACAGTTGCTCGAATTCAGCGATACCTCGCTATGGGCACTGGATGCGGGGAGTCATCACCATGATTCCTTCGAAGGCGAACCGATACCCCGCTTTACCCAGGCGCTGGAACGCTGTCGGGCACTCGATCTGGCGGCAAACGTCGAAATCAAACCTGCGGCCGGCTTTGAGCGCGCGACGGGCATCACCGTCGCCCAGCTCGCGATGCAGGGCCGCGACCCCGGTGCCTTGCCGCCATTGCTGTCCTCGTTTTCCTCCACTGCGCTGCTTGCCGCCGCACAGGCTGCACCACAACTACCACGTGGCTGGCTCGTCGATACGATACCCGACGACTGGAAAACCCATTGTCATGCACTCGACGTGGTTTCGATCCACACCAACTGTGCCAATCTCACCGAAGCCCAGGCCGCTGCCGTCAAGGAGACCGGCATGCGACTGGTGGTCTACACCGAAAACGACCCTGAGCATGCACGTCTGCTGCGTAGCTGGGGCGTCGACAGCTTCATCACGGATCGGCCTGATTTGATCCGCGTGTGACGCAAATGTGACCTGCAGGTAATTGCCCGCAGCGTCCGCCTGTCGTCGCGGCCTGACGCTTTCCCGTGTCGCTGCCTCTAGATGCCTGCGACAGATCCGGCTCTTTCCCTTGCTGCAACATCTCGGTTCTCCAGCCGCCGCCTTTGCCGCATTTTACAAATTTGCCAATGAGAACTATTCGCATTATTATTGCAAACACTTTAATGCAAGGACTCCGCTCATGCGCACCCCACGTTTTGTTCGTTCCATTCTGGCCGCTACGGTTTTCGCGATCGCAGCCCTGCTTGCCAGCCTGACTGCGCCGCAAGCGTTGGCTGACGAAGACATCAAGATCGTCATCGAAAACCACAAGTTCGAACCCTCCGAGATTCGTGTTTCGGCCAATCAGAAAATCCGCATCGTCATCGACAACCGGGATGCAACACCGGAAGAATTCGAGAGCGCAAGCCTGCGCGCGGAGAAGGTGATTCCCGGCAAGAGCAAGGGGCTCGTCATCGTTGGTCCGCTCAAGCCCGGCAAGTACAGCTTCATCGGTGAATTCAATGCCAAGACGGCACAGGGTGTGTTGATTGCCGAGTAGGCCGCATCACGTCAAAAGAACAACAGGGAAGTAATTCATGCTCGGCACCGCCATCATTCTTTTCCGCGAAGTCCTTGAGGCCGCACTCATCATCGGCATCATCGCTGCCGCTACGCGCGGCGTACGCAATCGCGGCTACTGGATTGCTGGCGGCATCGCACTCGGCATTGGCGGATCCTGCATCGTCGCCGCTTTCGCGAGCGGCATTTCCGGGCTGGCCGAAGGCATGGGCCAGGAACTCTTCAATGCCAGCATTCTCGGCATTGCGGTCATCATGCTGGGTTGGCACAACATCTGGATGGCGCGCCACGGCCGCGAGCTTGCTGCGCAAGCCAGCGCGGTTGGCAAATCGGTCGGTTCGGGCAGGGAGTCGGTTGCCGTGCTGCTTACCGTGATCGGTCTGGCCGTGTTGCGCGAAGGCTCGGAAGTCGTGCTGTTTCTGTACGGCCTCATCGCCCAGGGTGATACCAGCACAGGTGCCATGCTTCTTGGCGGAGCCCTCGGTATTGTCGCGGGCATGGCAGTGGGCATCGCGCTCTACTTCGGATTGCTGCGCATTCCGCTGCGCTGGTTCTTCCAGGCGACCAGCCTCCTGATCCTGCTCCTCGCCGCCGGCATGGCCGGGCAAGCAGCGCGGCTACTGACCCAGGCAGATGTACTCCCAACGCTCGTCGACCCGTTGTGGGACGCATCAGCCATCCTGCCCGGCGACTCGGCACTCGGTACGGTGCTGCGCGCGCTGGCAGGTTACGACCCCCAACCTACCGGCATGCACATGCTTTTCTATGCGGTGACTTTCACGATTGTGCTGATTGGCATGCGGCTGGCTGCGCCCAAACGATGAAAATCATGTGGACGGCAAGAAAGCGCAAGACACGAATGCAATAAGCATCCAGGACATGTGCCGCGGCAAGTTTGAAATGCGCATCAGAAAACGCGGCCCTCAATACCAGTGACTTCCCTCAACAGGGCCAAGCTCGGACATGTTGTTGTTGAACGTTGAGTCAGTTTTCCAGAGATGCAGAAGTGCTGGCGGCGTTTTCCCCAGCACGGTGTACTTCCGTATCAGATCATCGTAGTAACCCGTATCCCTTTTGTCCTGCAGGGCACACGGCGCCAGACGCGTAGAGTCGGCCATCACCGCTTTACCTCCCTCTTCAATACGCTCAAGCTGTATCTCGCACATATTCGGGCCGAGTGTTGCGCGGTAACGCACACCTGCCTGAGGGACAAACCTCACGTTTGGCTGACACATTGATCGATGGCTTTTCATCGCGGCGCTGTCGGTGTAGCCAAAATGCTCGAATGTCATGAACCTGAACGACTCTCCCGTGGCGGGGATCGGCAAAGAGAAGGAGGGATTCGACTCCTTGCCGAATTCATTTTCCATAGCTTGCGAACGCCAATCCGGTATGCGAACAGGAACCGAAGCGGGTCGATTCTTCTGTTCGCTGCTTCGCTTTAGCTCCGCATAGGGCGTCCCTCCATTGAGCAAGCCCATTACACGATAGAGCCGATTTGAGCAGATGTGGCCGAGTGGCTCTCCCTGCAACTGATAGACCGCCTGATTCACCCAGTCCGCGTGAAGGGTCCTCACCTCAAGCGTTGCAGTTGGCACGTCAGGCGGCGCGAAATACCGGTACCGCTCGGTTGGCAGCGACGCATAGTTCAGAGTGTCGCACCCGGCACATATCAAGGCCGCAGCGGAAAGAAACAACAATCCAGAGCGAGAGGCGGTTTTCATCTGAACACTACCGTGCGATTGCCATTCAGCAACACGCGATCTTCAAGATGATAGCGAAGCCCGCGCGCCAGCACTGCCTTCTCAATGTCGCGCCCGTAGCGCACCATGTCTTCGACCGAATCCGAGTGATCAACGCGAATCACGTCCTGGTCGATGATTGGGCCCTGATCCAGATCGGCCGTAACGTAGTGGCAAGTCGCACCGATAAGCTTCACGCCGCGTTCGTAGGCCTGATGGTAGGGCTTGGCACCAACGAAGCTGGGCAGGAAGCTGTGGTGGATATTGAGTATGCGGCCAGGATAACGCGCGCACAGCTCGGGCGACAGGATCTGCATGTACCGCGCGAGCACCATGCAATCACCGCGCACTTCGTCGTAAATGCGACCGATCTCTGCGTAAGCCTGCACCTTGTTGTCAGCCGTCACCGGTACGTAGTGAAACGGGATGCCATGCCACTCGACAAAACCGCGCAGTGACTCGTGATTGGAGATGACGCAGGGAATCTCGACGTCGAGCTCCTTGCTCTGCCAGCGCGAGAGCAAATCGTAAAGACAGTGCTCCTGCTTGCTGACGAGCAGCACGACGCGCTTCTTGATGGCACTGTCGGAAATTTTCCACTCCATATTCAGCTCGGCAGCCAACGGTTCGAAGCGGCTGCGGAATTCGGCGAGATGGAAAGGCAGCGAATCGGCCTTGATTTCGAGCCGCATGAAGTAACGATCGGAATCGCGATCAGCATGCAGATTGGTTTCCAGAATCCAGCCACCATGCCCGGCGAGAAAGGTGGAGACACGCGCCACAATACCGACACGGTCGGGGCAGGAAATGGTGAGCGTATAAAAGCGTTGCGGGAACATGACTGTCCGATCTGTGTGCGGGGAACACCGACGCCGAGTGCCGCAGTCCGGTGCGGAGCTCAGGGTAGATAACGTTTATTTCACGGGCTGATGACTACTTTTGTGTAGATATCAGCATCCATTTCATTGACCTCGGCCGTGAGTTGCACGGTGAGTCCGGGGGTCGGTTTCAAGCTTGCCTGCAAGGCAGCCACAACACCTTTGGCGAGGGCTTTGCGTATCTCGGGCGTTCTCCCCGCCACGACATGAATGCGCACATGCACCATCGCTTCACCACTATCGGCGGTGCCTACCCGGAAGTGCTCCAGCATGACGGCACGACTCTTTACCTGGGCCGGTTCGAACAGGCCGCTGGCGAGTGCTGCGTCATTTGCTCGACGCAGGGCGTCCGGGACATTCAGCGCCTCCTTGAGATTGGCACTGTATTCAATATTCAGATGCGGCACGACGACTCCCAACGTAGCTTCAGATTCTTGCGGATGCCTTGTCGATCTCGGCGCGCAGTTCCGGGTAGGAACGCACCACCGGATACTGCGGAAACTCACGCACGACGTTCTCCGGCGGATGCATCAGGATGCCTGCATCGGCCTCGCCAAGCATGCTTGTGTCATTGTATGAATCACCCGCAGCAATGACCTTGAAATTGAGACTTTTGAAGGCCTTGACCGCGGCGCGCTTCTGGTCTGGCATGCGCAGATGGTAGTTCACCAGCATGCCATTTGCGTCGGCTTCGAGACGATGACAGAACAGCGAGGGCTGGCCCATCTGCGCCATCAGTGGCTTGGCAAATTCGTAAAACGTGTCGGACAGGATGACAACCTGATAGCTTTCGCGCAGGCTGTCGAGAAAGTCCTTGCAGCCTTCCATGGGCCCCATCTGCGCGATGACGGCCTGGATGTCCGGCAACCCCAGCTTGTGCTGAGCCAGTATGTTCAGACGGTACTTCATCAGCGTGTCGTAATCCGGCTCGTCGCGTGTCGTGCGGCGCAGTTCGGGGATGCCGGTACGCTGCGCAAACTCGATCCAGATTTCCGGAACGAGAACGCCCTCCATGTCGAGACAGACGATTTGCACTTGAGAAGCCCTTGAATCAGTTGGATGGTCGGATAAAACGATGCCGCGCGATTCTACATCGGCTCAGGGAACACGCTGCGCGCAGCGCAGCACGGATGGATCAAATCGCGTTCTGCCGGGATGGATTGCGATATGAACTCGATATGAACTATTTGGGGCAGCCGCAGGAGCCTTCGACCGGTATCTCGTTACGCGCACCACCGTTCTGCTGCACCAGCAGACGCCCCTGATAGTGTGCTTCGCACTGGTTCTTTGCGCTGCAACGGTCCGCCATGAGTATGCCCAGCATCTGGATCTGCCAGTCCCCATTCGCAACAAAGAGCACCAGGCGGTCGTTCGGCTGGGGACGCCCGGTACGCTCGGGCAGATGCTTTTCCTGGCGCAGCTCAAGTACGTGTCGCTGCCCGTCCGTGCGTACCACAGCCTGTTTCTTGCCGTCGCTGGCCCAATGCATCAGGGGCGTTTCGCCCTTGCTCTTGTAGCGTACGAAACTGCAACCACATACGGAAGGAATGTCGGTCGACAACAGCGGTAACAACGGCTCCTGTCTGGCCGCCAGGGCAGGATCGATACAGGTGGCAATGGCCAATACCACCATCGCAATCCAAGGCCTTGCAATATTCATCACCATGATTTTCCGCCCCCGATGCAGCACAAGACGCTGCTTGTAGAATATGTCGATGCCCGAATCCACCCTCACCCCTACCCCGACACCGCGACCGACACCACCTCGCGAGCCCGAGCCGCTCGACTGCTGCAACAACGAATGCGGCGACGCATGTGTATGGACGATCTATCGCCTGCTGCAGAAGAAGTACGAAGCGGATCTTGAGGCCTGGCAGATTGCACAATTGCTGCGGGAATAACGACGCTAAGAACGCCTGACAAAATGCGGCGAGGGCGCGGCTGGCAAGGCGGCTCAAGAAGAGCAGTGCTCGAGCACGGCGAGCGAGCCAACGATGTCCAGCCGCGTTCGCAGCCCATTTTGTCAGGCGTTCTAACTGCCCTTGAGTGCGTAAATGCCTGGGGCATTGCGCCAGTAACCCTTGTAATCCATACCGCAGCCGAACAGGAAACGATCCGGCAAATCGAGACCACAGAAATCCGGGCGCATGCCGGCTTGCGCCTTGCGATCATGCTGTTTGTCGACCAGCACGGCAGAGAGCACTTCGCTGGCTCCCTCGCTACGCAGGTGTTCCATGACAGCCAGCAAGGTATAGCCCTCATCGAGAATATCGTCGAGCACCAGCACGCTTCTACCCCGCAGATCCTGCGTCGGCCGTACGCGCCAGTCGAGCAGGTTGCCGTTCAGGGCATGACCGTAACGCGTGGCATGCAGATAGGCCACTTCGAGCGGAAAATTCAGTCGTGGCAGAATTTTCCCCGCCAGCACGAGGCCGCCATTCATGATCGTATAAACCAGCGGGTCGGCATTCTCCAGACGCTGCGTAATGGCTGCCGCCATTTCATCAAGCGCCTGTTCGATCCGCGCCTCGCTGACAAGGCAATCGGCTTCGGCTCGAACCTGTTTCACTTCTTCCAGCAAACGTTGTTTGTTTTCGGGCATAGAGTCCTGTCTACTGCGTCGGTTCTGTCTGTCGCGTTGTAGCGTATTGAAATCCGTATTCAACCCGATTCTAACGAAGGCCTTAGCCGGCAGGACGGTCCGGCATTCAGTGTTCGCAAAGAAATTGTCCGGCAAGGCATAATTGCGGCTCTGCTTTGCCGCCCCGAACGAGCCGTGACCCCCGAAGACGCCCTCGCGACGCCCCTCAGCATGGACCAGCCCGAAAGTATCTGGCGCAGGGAAGTTTGGCCACGCATCAAGGTGGCGCCCATCCTGAAGACCGTCGGGCTGACCGTATTCCTCACGATTTTCTTCATCATCTATCTGTGGCTGCTGAAAAATCCGCGCACCGCCGTCACCATGATGCCGAACACGGCAATCGACCTTGCCATCCCGTTCCAGGGTAGTGCCTTGGTCCTCTATGTGTCGCTCTGGATATATGTCGGCTTGCCCACATTACTGTTCGGATCGCGCAGGAGCCTTGTCGCCTATGGCTTTGCGGCATGCGCGCTATGCCTGATCGGGCTTGGCTGTTTCTATCTGTGGCCGACTGCCATCATCCGGCCCGACATCGACTGGGGCCGTTATCCCGGCTTTGCCTTTCTGCAACATATCGATGCAGCGGGCAATGCCTGCCCGTCAATGCACGTCGCGTCGGCGGTTTTTTCGGCTATCTGGCTGGATCGCCTGCTGCGCGCCATGCGCGTCGGGCTTACGCCACGCCTGCTCAGCGCACTGTGGTGCCTGGGCATCGTCTATTCGACGATGGCCACCAAACAACACGTTGCGCTCGACGCACTGGGTGGCGTGGCACTCGCCTTGCTGGTGACTGCCGCTGCGTACCCGTTGAAACGACAGCTTGGTGCACCCGCCAGGCGCGTTTCGGGCGTCTGATATAATCCGCCACGCGGTTCCGGCATGGCGAACCATGCCGCCATGCTTGACGCTCACGCGGCAGCCTGGCTCATGAAAGCATCGGCTTGAATGAGCCTGAATTTTCCAGCACCGCCATGACAGGCCTATAAAAAATGTCCACAGATCAAGCAGATTCCATCGCATTCGAGCGTGAAATAGCGCAGCTCATCGTCGAAGCCCTTAACCTCGAAACGACCGCAGAAAGCGTCGAGCCCGAAGCACCACTTTTCGGCGAAGGCCTCGGTCTGGATTCCATCGACGTTCTCGAAATATCGCTGGTCGTGTCCAAACGCTATGGCGTCCAGCTGCGTGCCGACAATCAGGACAACACGCACATCTTCACTTCGCTGCGTACGCTGGCGGCCCATATCGCCCAGCACCGCAGCAAATAAGCGTCAATCCATGGCGCGCACGGTATTGCGCATTGCGCTCTTCTGCGCCTTCGGTATAGCCTATTTGTGGATGGCGCATGAGGCGGCCACCGCGACGCATCCCAACTCGCTGGTCGTGATTACCGGCTTCGTGCCGCTCGCCATGATGCTGTCCGTGTGGTGCTGGCAAACACGAGCGCGCTGGCCGGTACTGGCGGCACTCGCCGGCATCTTCACGCTGCTGTATGTTTTCACCCAGCAGCTCATCGACAAGATCGTGTGGGTGTACTTCATCCAGGATTTTGCCTGCAACCTGTTTGCGGCCAGCGTCTTCGGGCTGTCACTGCGTCCCTCCTCCGAAGCTTTGTGCACCCGGCTGGCAAGACTCGCGCGAAGCAACATGACGCCTCTTGTCGAACGCTATACGCGGCGCATTACCTACGCTTGGGCCGTGTTTTTCGGTGGCTGCGCGCTGCTCAGCGCCATCCTGTTTCTCGGCGGGCACGTCGCAGCGTGGTCATGGTTTGCCAATGTGCTGAATCTGCCTCTGGTCGGCGCCATGTTTGTGCTGGAATATCTCGTGCGTCTGTGCGTCGTGCCGAAAGCCGAGCGTTCAGGCATTGCCGAAACGATCCGCTCCGTGGCCGCCTATGGCGATCACCAGACATAACAAATGGATCGATCCAAAGGTCCGGAAATCAATCATGAGTTGGCTATCACCATGACCTCCCTTGCCCTGCTACCGCGTACCGACTGGGATGCTCCTGTCGCCTGGCGCGCAGGCCAGCCCATTACCCTGGCAGCATTCATTCATGATGTGACCGCACTGGCCGCACGCTTGCCTGAGCACGGACATGTCATCAATCTGTGTGGCGATCGCTACCTGTTCGCAGTCGGTTTTTTTGCTGCAACTCTGCGTGGCACGATCACCCTGTTGCCGAATGCCGTCTCGGCAGAGATGTACGCGAAGTTGCGCGGCGAATTTCCGCAATTGCTGGCCCTTG
>Ga0075366_10000638_pt1 | contig 16499 bp, 12 predicted proteins | sample EndMethybrTD3031_FD_72351 | JGI IMG/M metagenome (GOLD analysis project Ga0075366, IMG submission 72351) | Populus endosphere microbial communities from Tennessee, USA - Endosphere MetaG P. TD hybrid TD303-1 | ecosystem: Host-associated > Plants > Roots > Endosphere | place: USA: Tennessee...
GAACATCGTCGGCATCAAGGAATCGAGCGGCGACATCGCCGTCGTCGGCGAGCACGTGGCGCGCACGCCGCGCGACTTCCAGGTCGTCGTCGGCGCCGCCGCGTCGCTCTACGCGAGCCTGATGGTCGGCGCGCGCGGCGCGATCGTCGCCATCGCCAACGTCGTGCCCGAGCTGATCGTGCGCCTCCACGCGCTCCAGCGCGCCGGCAAGCACGAGGAGGCGCTCGCGCTGCAGCAGGCGATCGCGCCGCTCGCCGCCGCGGTCACCACCGGCTACGGCGTCCCCGGCCTGAAGGCCGCGATGGCGCTCACCGGCTACAAGCCCGGCCAGCCGCGCCGCCCGCTCGCGCCCATCGACGACGACGGCCTGCGCAAGATCCGCGGGCTCCTCGAGACCCTGTCCACCCGGGCGGAAGCCCTGACCGTCAGCTGACCTCCATGTCCAATCCGCCCCTGCCCGACGTCGAACGCCTGCTCCTCGGTCCCGGTCCGAGCCCGGTCTCGCCGCGCATCATGCGCGCCATGGCGGCGCCGGTCCTGAGCCACCTCGATCCGGACATGCTGAAGATCATGGACGACCTGCGCGCGCGCCTCGGCCGCGTGTTCCAGGCGTCGCCGGACGGCTACTCGCTCGCCGTCTCGGGCACGGGCTCGGCCGGCATGGAGATGGCGGTCGCGAACCTGGTGCGCGAGGGGACGCACGTCCTCGTCATCGTCACCGGCTACTTCGGCGAACGGCTCGCCGATCTCTGCGCGCGCTACGGCGGCATCGTCGGACGCCTCGAGGTGCCGTGGGGCCGCGCCGTCGATCCGGATGCGGTGCGCCGCCAGTTGAAGCAGACGCCGGCGGACGTCGTCGCGATGGTGCACGCCGAGACGTCGACCGGCGTGCTCAACCCGGTCGAGGCCGTCGCGCAGGTCGCGCGCGAGCACGGCTGCCTGACCATCGTCGACGCGGTGACCTCGCTCGCGGCGCATCCGGTCGACGTCGGCGGCTGGCAGCTCGACGCGGTCTACAGCTGCACGCAGAAGGGGATGGGCGCGCCGTCCGGAATGGCGCCGATCAGCTTCTCGGCCCGGGCCAAGGAGCGCGCGAAGTCGCGCAGCTTCTACTTCGATCTCGGCCTGCTCGAGGCCTACTGGAGCGGCCGCAAGTACCACCACACGATCTCGGCGCCGCTGGTCTACGCGGTGCGGGAAGCGCTCGTCACGATCGAAGAGGAAACGCTCGAAGCACGCTGGGCCCGGCATCGCCGCCACCACATGGTGCTCGCCGCCGGTCTCGGCGCGATGGGCCTCGAGCTGCTGCCCCCCGAGGGCGAGCGGCTGTGGACGCTGAACGCGGTGTGCGTGCCCGACGGCGTCGACGAAGCCGCGGTGCGCAAGTACCTGCTCCAGCAGTTCAACCTCGAGATCGGCGCCGGTCTCGGGCCGCTCGCCGGACGCATCTGGCGCGTCGGCCTGATGGGCAGCGGCTCGAGCAGCCAGTTGATCCTGCTGTTCCTCAGCGCGCTGGAGCGCGCGCTGCGCGCCCAGGGCGTGTCCGTGTCACCGGGCACGGGCACGGCCGCGGCCGGCGACGCCTTGTCGTCGCTGACCACGGCCTAGCCCGGAAGGCTCTCCGTGGCGCGCCGCTGGTCCTACGGGAAGCGCTTCGCCGGACCCGCGACCGTGGCGTCGCAGGTCGGGCGGTGGGCCGCCGCCGCGGCTGCGTTCGGCTACGTCTATCTCACCGCCGTCTTCCTGACCCTGCCCGACGTGCGTCCGCTCGCGGACGTGCCGCCGGCGACCACGGCCTTCATCGAGCTGCGCTCGCGCGAGGCGCGGCGCGAGGGCCGCGACGCCGAACCGGTACGGCACTGGGTCGGCTACGACGCGATCTCGAATCACCTCAAGCGCGCGGTGATCGTCGCCGAGGACGCGGCGTTCTTCGAGCACGAAGGGATCGATTACGAGGAGCTCCGCAAGTCGATGGAGCAGAACCTCGAGCGCGGCGAGTTCACGCGCGGCGCGAGCACGATCACGCAGCAGCTCGCCAAGAACCTCTATCTGTCGCCGTCGCGCAACCCGGTGCGCAAGTTCCAGGAGCTGATGATCACGCGCCTGCTCGAAGGCGCGCTGACCAAGCGCCGCATCCTCGAGCTGTACCTGAACTCGGTCGAGTGGGGCGACGGGATCTATGGCGCCGAGGCCGCGGCGCGCACCTACTTCCATGAGCCGGCCTCGGCGCTCTCGGCCGAGCAGTCGGCGCTCCTCGCCGGATCGCTGATCAACCCGCGGCGCTACAGTCCCGGCGCCCCGCCGCGCCGGTTGCTGCGGCGCCAGCGCATCATCCTCGCGCGCATGCGCATCGGTGGTGGTCCGCTGGCCGCCACGGCTGCGCCGCACGTGCGCGAAACGACACGCCCGGCCGCACAGGATCACGAACTGCCAGCCGAGCTGGACAGCCTCGAAGAAGAGGCGGAACCAGCGCCGACGGAAACGGCCGAGCCGCCGGTTCCGCAGGAGCCGGCTGTGCCTCCGAAGCCCACACAAGATCCACCGTGAGACACGGAGTTACTGTAGACTCACGCCCACTTGGCCACGTGCCGATAGTCCGTTTGCGCCACATGATCAACTACACCGAGTGTCTCACCCGGCTGATGCGGGACATCGTGACGCGGGTGGAGCCGCTGTCGTTCATCGATCCCGACACGGTGTTGATCTTCGGCCGCTTCGGCCGCAGCGGCGCCGAGGGGCCGTACGCGACCTGTCATTGCCTGTGCCTGCCGGAAGCGGAGCCGGGCTACTACTACTGGCGTGACGCCGCGACGGGTGAGCTGACGCGGCGCTCCGAGTGGTTCGTGCCGCGCACGCCGCGCGTCACCGTCGGCACGCGCCGCGTGAACTACCTGATCTCCGTCGCGCTGCCGCGCTTCACCGATCAACGGCTGCGCGCGACGCGCAAGTCCGCCTACTACGGCGACGGCGAGTCGTGGCTCGCCAAGCTCGATACGATCGTCCACGAGCTCTATCACATCGATCCCGCTGGCGCCGGCATCCGCCAGCTCGCGAGCGACGACGGCGGGCAGGCGAGCTCGTGCCACGGCCCTGCGTTCTATCTCGACGTCGCGACGTTCGTGAAGGCCTACCTGCGGACGCAACCCGATCCGTCGATCTACGAGTTCCTGCGCCACGACTTCGCCGGGCTCACCGCCCGCTACGGCCAGGTCACCGCGACCACGTTCCGCAACTTCCCGTCCTATCCGCAGGTCTACCTGGATCCGCTGGCGGAGCAGCCGCGCGGCCCGGAGACGCCGGAGATCGTGCCGGTCCGCAAGGCGTCGCAGCCGGCGCTCTATACCGCGCAGGACGTCGTCGTGCGCGAGTTCTCCACCAACGGCACCCGCCGCCTGTCCGTGCCGCGCAAGGCGGCGTAGCGCCTCAATCCATCACCGTGACGGAAGCCCGCCGATGAAGGCTGGAGTGTCGACGCTCGTCTCGATCGGCATGGTTGCCGCGACTGCCGCGATGACGCCACCGGCGACCGCCGGCGGCACCGTCTACCGCGCGTCGCTGGTGTGCTTCGACCCTCCGCGCTCGGCGCCGCGCCTTCCCCAGGGGCCGCCGATGCTGATGATCCACGCGGTCGACGCGGGGGGCGCGATTCTGCCCGATGCCGAGGTGACGGCGACCCTGCGCGACAAGCCGGTCCTGACCGGCCGCGTTGGCCAGGATGGCACGTCGCTCTTCCGGGACGTGGCCGAAGGCACGCTGAAGCTGCGGATTTCCCGCCAGGGCTTCAAGCCGGCCGAGGCGACGATCGAAACCCGGCGCGGCTGTCTCACGGCGATCCTCGCGCCGCTCGCCCTGGAGCCGTCGGAGCCGGACGTCTTCACTCCACCCGGCGCGCCTCGATGAACCGGCTCGCCCAGTAGGGCGCGTCGAACGGCTCGACCCGCACCACGCCGCGCGAGTTGGGCGCGTGGATGAACCGGTCCGGGCCGAGGGCGATCCCGACGTGCGTCGGCCCGGAGCCGTCGGTCCGGAAGAACACCAGGTCGCCCGCCTCGGCGTCGCGGACGCGCAGCCCGACCTCGGCCTGGCGTCGGACGGTCCGTGGCAGGGCCAGCCCGTGCTGGGCGAAGACGTACTGGACGAAGCCGCTGCAGTCGAAACCCTGGAGGGTCGATCCGCCGAGCCGGTAGGGGGTCCCCAGGAGGTCGGTCGCGGTCCGCAACACGCTCTCGACGAGGGGACTGGCCGGGCTGGCCGTGGGCGACCGGGCGGTGCCGCCCGGGGTCGGAAACGGCCGGGGGACGGCTGACCGACCGCCGCAGGCGACCGTCAGGGCCGCCAGCCCGACGGCGAGCCACAGGGCTAACCCTTTGGATACGAGTGTGTTACAGTGGCATGACCCTTGACAGTCGAGCGGTGCATGGTCCACAATTCGACTATTCGTCTCCCGGGTAGACATTCGCGGGTCGCACGCCTCTGGTAGTGATGACATGGAGCAGACGCTCCTTCTGAACGCGACGTACGAGCCCCTCAAGATCGTCCACTGGCAGAAAGCCGTGACGCTCTGGGTGCAGGGGAAGGTCGAGATCATCTCGGTCTATGACCGCGAGGTCCGTTCGGTCTCCTTTACCTTTCGGCTCCCGTCGGTCATTCGACTACTGCGTCGAATACGGATCAGGCGAAAATTCGACTACGTCCCGTTCTCGCGCGCGAACATCTACGCCCGGGATCATTACACCTGCCAGTACTGCGGCCACGTCTTCCCCACCGGGGATCTCACGTTCGACCACGTCGTGCCCGTCGCCCAGAGCGGCCGCAAGGACTGGGAGAACATCGTGACCTGCTGCATCACCTGCAACCGCCGCAAGGGCGGGCGGACGCCCGAGCAGGCCGGAATGCGGCTCATCCGGCACCCGCGGCGGCCCGACAAGGCGCCGGCGCTCCGGATCACGATCGGCCTGCGGGACACGCCCGAAAGCTGGCGCGACTACCTCTACTGGAACGTCGAACTGGACGAGGACGACTGATCCTCGCTTCCCAGAGAACGGTGAGCGGCCGTGGCACGCCCTGAGCTGACCGGCTTGTCGCCCCAGCGCGCCGTCGCCGGCGGGCGGGTCCGGCTGGCGCTCGAGGGGCTCGACGTGGGAGCGGTCGCGCTGCCCGACGTCCGCGTCGGCGAGGACGCGGTGCGGGCCTCGTTCGCCTCGCCGACCGCGGTCGCGTTCGTGCTGCCGCCGGCCACGGCCTCGGGGCACGTCCCCCTGCGGCTCGACGCGGTGCCCGGGCAGACGGTGTTCCTCGACGTCGGCACGCCGATCGCCACCGGCGTCCACCAGGTCGACAGCCCCGCGATTGCCGCCGACGGGACGATCTACGCGACCTGCAGCGGCTCGCGGGGCCAGCAGTCGAGCGTCTCGGTGTATCGCATCGGCGCCGACGGCGTCCGCGACATCTTCGTCACCGGCCTGACCAACGCCACGTCGATGGCGTTCGACCCCGACGGCCGGCTCCACGTCTCGAGCCGCTTCGAGGGCACGGTGTCGCGCATCGACGCGGACGGCCGCGCCGAGACGATCGCCAGCGAGCTCGGCGTCGCCTGCGGCCTCGCCTTCGATCCGGACGGCGTCCTCTACGTCGGCGATCGCTCCGGGACGATCTTCCGCGTCGGCCAGGCCGGCCACGCCGCCGCCTTCGCGTCGCTGCCGCCGAGCGTCGCCGCCTACCACCTGGCGTGGCACCCGAAGGACGGCGCGCTCTACGTCACCGGGCCGACGATCTCGACCCGCGACCGCGTCTACCGCATCGGCCGGCAAGGCGACATCACGACCGTCTACGAGGGCTTCGGCCGGCCGCAGGGGCTCGCGGTCGACGCCGATGGCTCGCTGCTCGTGGCCGAGGCGCTCGCGGGCGCCAGCGGCATCTATCGGCTGCGAACGGGCGCGGACGAGCCCGAGCTGCTGATCTCGGGGCCGTCGCTGGTCGGCATCGCGGTCCACCCGGCGGGCGGCTACGTGGTCGCGACGGCCGACGCCCTCTTTCGCTGCTAGCCGGAAGACCCTTACAGCTTGCCGCCGAAGAACGACGCCATCGGAAGGCTGCGCATCGTGTGCAGGCCGGCCGGCGCCTGCAGGACGCGTGGAATCGAGTTCACGGTGATCGACGTGGTGGCGATGTCGCCGTGGACGCCCCCCAGGACCTTGGAGTGGATCGCCGGCGAGCCCTCGATCTGCACGCTGTCGTACGACTCGGGCGCGCCCAGGTAGGCCTCCATGTGCAGCGTGATCACGGCGTCCTTGCCGCGGTAGCCGATCCCGTCCTGGATCAGGCCGCAGACCTCGCCGGCCTGGACGGTCAGGAACTCGCTCGAGACCGGCGCGTCCGCGACCTTCGGCTTGATCTCGTCGGTGACCTTGTCGAGCGTCCAGCCCATGGCATCGGCGATCATCGACACCGATTCGGCCAGGCCGACGTGGCGCACCGTCCCGGCCTTCACGCGGGCCTCGAACTCGGCCGGCGTCAGGCCGGAGCCGATCTTCTGCTGGAAGGGCAGGCGGCGGATGCGCGCGTCCTGGATGCGATCGACGCGGATCCGCTCGACCGAGGCGCAGACGCCGGTCAGCATGATCGGCAGCGCGTCCATGACGAAGCCCGGGTTGACGCCGGTGCCGAGGACCGCGACCTTGCCCTTCCTGGCGGCGGCGTCGATGGCCTTGGCGAACTTGCGGTGCGCCTTGGTCGGATACGCCAGCTCCTCGGTCGTCGAGACGACCGGCACCCGGCGCTTCACGACCGCTTCGATCTGCGGCACCAGCTTGGCGATCGACGACGCCGTGCAGAGCACCGCCACGTCCGGCTTCGTCGCCCTGATCGCCTTGTCGATGTCGCCCATCACCTTGACCCGGAGCTTCTTCCCGAGCCCGGCGATGTCGCCCAGGTCCTGGCCGATCTTGGCCGGATCGACGTCCACGGCCCCGACCGCCTGCAGCCCCTTGCGGCTCGCGACCTGACGGACCACCCCGAGGCCGATCGGCCCCAACCCCACGTGCAACACTCGAATTGGCATAGCGGGCGCGATTATAGCGGCCTGGAGTAGCATCTCCGACCGATGGTGGCCCTCAGGGCGGCGTGGGCCGCGTACGTCGACGGCTGGGCACGGGTCCTGCGCGCCGCGTGGCTGCTCGCCGGGCTGGCGGCGGTCGTGATGCTGTGCGCGCTGCCCGGCGCCTTCGGCGTCGACGAGATCGGCGGCCGGCTCGTGCAGTCCGCCGCCGACGTCACGATGGGGCTCGGCGGCGCCGCCGCCTGGGCGCTCGACACCGCGGAGCTCGCCTACCGCGGGACCGACGCGGCGACCTATGTCCTGGCGCTCGTCGCGCTCGTCGCCGGCGCGTTTCTCTCCGGCGGCGTCCTCGACCGCTACGCGCGCCAGCGTCCGGTCGACGCCCGCACCTTCTGGGGCTGCGCCGGCGAGCTGGCGTTCCGGCTGCTCCGCCTGACCATCGTGGTGGCGGCGATTGCGTTCGGCCTCGGCTGGCTCGCCGACGGCCTGTCGCCGTGGCTCCAGCCGATCGAGCTGACCGTCGCGCTGGTGCTCTTCATCGTCGCCGACTGCGCCCGCGTCCGCCTCGTCGTCGAGCGCCGCCGCAGCGTGATCTTCGCCATCGCCGCCGGGGCGCGCTTCGCGCGGCGGCAGGCGGCGGCGATCGCGATCCTCTACACGCTGCTGGTCCTGACGCTGGCGGCCGGCCAGGTGCTCATCCACTGGGTGGCGACGCTCACCGACACCGCCGTCGACGCCGGCGTCCCGGTGTGGCTCGGCGGCATCCAGGTCGTGGCCCCGCTGACGGTGCTGATCCCGGCGCTCGTCTGCGGCGCCGCGGTGACCTCGCTCTTCCAGGCGTCGCTCGCCCATGCCGGCTACGTGGCGCCGCCCCGGCTCGTCTGGCCCGATTCGCCCGCGATCGAGACCCTCGGCGACCGACGTGACTTTCCGCCGGCCGTTTGACAGACTCTCCGTGGCCGAGATCCCCCGATGCTCCAGCCGCTCGAGACCAACGCGACGATCCTGATCATCGACGACCAGGAGAGCAACCTGCGGCTCCTCGAGCGCGTGCTGATCAGCGCCGGCTATCACGCGTTCGTCAGCTCGACGGATCCGCTGAAGGCCGTCGATCTCTACCGGCAGTACCGCCCCGATCTCGTCGTCCTCGACCTGCACATGCCGATGCTCGACGGCATCGGCGTGCTCGAGAAGCTGAACGAGCACATGCCGGAAGGGACCTACGTCCCGGTGCTCGTCATCACCGGCGACCTCAGCCCCACGACCAAGCAGCGCGCGCTCTCGGCCGGCGCCAAGGACTTCCTCGGCAAGCCGTTCGACCCGCTGGAGGTCGTGCTGCGGATCAAGAACCTGCTCGAGGCACGCTCGCTCTACGTCGAGCTGCAGCGGCAGAACGAGGTGCTCGAAGAGAAGGTCGCGCAGCGCCGCTACGAGCTCGAGGACGCGCAGCTCGAGATTCTCGAACGCCTCGGTCGCACCGCTGAGTTCCGCGACGACGACACGATGCAGCACACGCAGCGCGTCGGCGCCATCTCGGCGCGGATCGCCGAGGCGCTGGGCCTGCCCGACGATCTCGTCAAGACGCTGCGGCTCGCGGCGCCGCTGCACGACATCGGCAAGATCGGCGTCCCCGACAACATCCTGCTCAAGCTCGGCAAGCTGACCGAGGACGAGTACGACATCATCAAGACCCACACCGCGATCGGCGCCCGGATCCTCTCGGGCAGCTCGCACCTGCTGCTGCAGATGGCCGAGCAGATCGCGTTGACGCACCACGAGCGCTGGGACGGGCACGGTTACGTCAGCGGGCTGCGGGGCGAGGACATTCCGCTGGTCAGCCGCATCGTCGCCGTCGCCGACGTGTTCGACGCCCTGACGCACCAGCGTCCCTACAAGGATCCCTGGCCGGTCGACGACGCGATCAAGGAGATCGAGCACCAGTCGGGGCAGCAGTTCGACCCGCAGGTCGTCGCGGCACTGCGCCAGGTGCTCGAGGAAGACGCCGAGACCGACGACGAGCCGGAGGTGCCGAGCCCCGGGCTGGCCCCGGGGCCATTGGCCCAGTCGCCGTCGACCCGGCTCCCGAGCGGCGACGACTCCAGCAGCTCGCCGGCCCGTGGCCGCCGGGTGCCGCGTCGCCCGGCGACGCCGCAAGGCTGACGGGCCTCGGATCGCGACGACCGTCCGGGCTCAGAGCGTCTGCGCCATCGGCGAGGTGGCGTCACCGGGCTTGCGCGCGATCACGGTGACGTAGAGCGGCCCCTCGCGCACGCGCACCGCCTCGAACCCCGCCTTGCGCACGAACGTCTCGAGCTCCTGCGGCGTCGTCGCCTTGCTGCTGTACGACGGCCGATCCGCCGGCCGCAGCCGCGTCACCTGCTCGAAGATCGCCCAGCCGTCCTCGCTGAGGAGGCTGAAGCTGTCGACGTAGAGCCGCCCGCCCGGCTTGAGGGCGCCGAACGCATCCCTGACGTAGCGGTAGCGATCCCACGCTTCGAGGTGCATGAACACCGTCGTGCAGTAGACGACGTCGATCGTGCCGATCAGCGACGGCGGCAGGCCGTCGCCCGAGAGGTGGACGACGTCGACGTTCGACGCGCCGGCGAGCGCCGCGCGCGTGTGGATCAACATCTGGCGCGAGACGTCGGCGCCGATCCAGCGCCGGACCCGCGGCGCGACGTGGACGCCGACGCGGCCGGCCCCGCACCCGATGTCGAGGACGGTGTCGGCGGACGTGATGCCGGTCTCCGAGACGATGTCGTCCGCGGTGGCGCGGCCGCTGCGCTCCCATTCCTCGGCGTCGTCGTGGCCGGCGATCGCCTGCATCGCCTCGCGGCGCGAGTGCGCGACGCTGTCCCAGAGCCTCGCGTACCCGGTGCGCCCGCCGTCGCCCGCGCGGCCGGAGGGCGAGAGGCGCCGCCGCCACGACCGCAGCAGCCGCTTCACCATCTACCCGACACCCATCTCGTCGGCCGAGGACGCCCAGGCCTGGTGCAGGTGCGGCGCGTCGACGATCGGCGGCTCGAGCGGCTCGGCGACCGCCGACTCCTCGCCGGCCAGCCGCGCGCGGGCGTGCGCCACGGTCTCGCGCAGCAGCGGATCGGGATCGTCGGCCAGGCGATCGAGCTCCGGCGCGAGGCGCGTCAGCCCGAGCGCGCCGATGGCGTAGGCGCCGCACGAACGCAGCCAGGGATCGGTGCTGGCGAGCAGCGCCAGGACCGCGTCCTCGTGGGTGTCGACGCGCGTGCCGAGGACCTGGTTGGCGAGCCGCACCCGCTCCTCGCGCGTCACCTGCGGGTCGAGCAGCGGCAGCACCAGGGTCCGCACCTGCGGCTTGAGCACCGCCTCGAGGAACTCCAGCGCGTTGGCGCGGACGCGGGCGTCCTGGGCCATCACGCCGACGTAGGCGCTCTCGACGTCGAACCGCGGCCAGCGGATGGCCATCAGGCGGAAGATGCGCTCGACCTCGTAGCGCATCGAGGTCTCGAGCGCGACCGCCACCGGATCGGTCGACTGCAGGGGCGACGTCAGCGTGCCCAGGATCTGGTAGCTGCGGTAGTGGCCCATGACCTCGGCCATCAGCACCATCTCGATGGCGCCGCGATCGACCGCGATCTCGGGATGACGGGCGCGCAGGGTCGCCAGGGCGCCGATGAACCGCAGCCGCAGCGTCACGTCGGTCTCGAGCAGGTGATCGACGAGGAAGCGCGCGCCTTCGTCGGTGCCGATGCGGGCGACGACGTCGGGAATCTCGCGGCGGACGACGGCCGGGGTCGCGATCGCGTCGACGATCTGCTCGAGCGACGGCAGCGCCGGCGGGCCGAACGCGGTCAGGGCGTCGTGGGCCGCACGGCGGATCGCGTCGTTGGCCAGGCAGCTGGCGACGGCGGCGACGAGGTCGAGACGCGAGGCCCGGGCCGCGGCGGCGACCGCCGCGGCCGCCACCTCGGGATCGTCGTCGGCGACCAGCGAGGCGAGGTCGGCGAGCTCGGCGCCCTCGTCGCCCGACAGCCGGCCGAGGAGCATCGCCGCCTCGACGCGCGCCCGTCGCCCTTGCGAACCCTTTTCGTTCGCCATCGCGGCGAGCAGGATGCGCGCCGCCTCGAGGTTCTGGTAACGCCCGGGCCGGCTGTAGAGGGCGACGATGCTGGCGCGGATCGAGAAATCCTCGAAATCGCCGAGGGCATCGATCTGCACCAGCGGATCGACCTTGGCGTGGTCGGCCAGCCAGAGCAGCGCCTCGGTCCGGACCTCGATGTCGGGATCGTGCAGCAGGCGCTCGGCCTCGGCGCGGATGGTCAGGTCCGGCGCCGCGCGCAGCGCCGCCAGCGCCCGCGCCCGCACCGCCGCGACGTCGTGGGTCAGGAGCGGGCGGACCGCCTCGAGCGGCGGCCGGCGGCCGCTCTGGGCGTAGGCCTTGAGCACGTAGAGGATGGCGTCGGGATCGCCGCTGTCGAAGGCGGTCGCGAGCACGGTGGACGCCGAGCGGTCCATCGACGCGGCGGCGGCGCGCTCGATGTCGAGCCGGTACTGCTGCAGGCTGTCGGTGATGGCCGAGACGTAGCCGCGCCGCAGGGTCAGCGCCAGGAGCATCCAGACGCCGCAGGCGACCGCGCAGGCAGCGGCCAGACCGCGCAGCCCGAGACCGAGGCCCGGCACGTCCACCATGCCGAAGGCGAACCCCTGCGTCGCCAGCCCCAGCAGCAGGCCGCCGACGCCGTCGCCGAGGCGGCTGACGAGGACGTCGATCGCGCCCTTGACCCCGCTCTTCACGTGCGACGGCAACGGCAGGTAGAGCAGCTCGAAGGTGGCCTTGTCGATCGAGAAGCGCAGCCCCTGGTCGAAGGCGTTGGTGAGGCCGACGGCCCAGAACAGGGGCCAGATCAGGGTGAGGAGCGAACCCGAGAACAGCGCGATCGGCAGGAGCAGCACGGTGGCGCCGACGCCGTAGCGCCGCAGCGCCGGTCCGGTCGCCGTGATCTGGATGACGAAGGCGACGACGCCCATCGCCAGGTTGAAGGTACCGAACAGGCGCGTCAGGCGGTCGGGGTTCCCGACCCAGCGGGCGCTCGCCACCAGGCTGAACTGGAACTGGGTCCATTGGGTGACGATCGCGACGATGAAGACCATCAGCGCCAGCGCGGTCAGGTAGCGCGACCGGCGGACGACGGTGATCGCGTCGCCGAGGCTCAGGGGCGGCCGCCGCGCCGCCGTCTGCGGCGTCCGCTTGCGCTCGGCCCAGGCCAGATTCACCACGACGGCCGCCAGGAAGATGATCGCGGCCAGGACCAGGAGCAGGTTCACCGTGCCGATCCGCCGCGCCAGCTCGCGCGCCAGCAGACCGCCGATGATCGCGCCGGCGCTGGCGCCGCTGCCGATCACGCCGAAGAGGCGCCGCGCCTGCCGCGCGTCGAAGACTGAGCTGGCGAACGACCAGGCCTGCACCGGCACCACGACGCCGAAGCAGTTGACCCAGACGTAGAACACGCCCGAGAGCGACTCGGCGCCGCCCGGCCGGCGGAAGCCCCACCAGAAGGCCAGGACGTTGAGGCCGAAGAACAGCAGCGAGCCGGTGACGCCGGCCCGCCGGCCGACCCGGGCCGAGACCGCCTCGTAGAGCGGCAGCGCCGCGGTCAGGACCAGCGGCACGGCGATGTAGGCGTAGACCAGGCTGTAGGCGCCGTACTCGGCCAGGAACAGGCCGTTGCGGATTGGCTTGGCGAGCAGGAACCCGGCGACGGCGAGCGCCACGTAGCAGAACGTCAGGACGACGGCGCGGACTTCGTCGGGCCGCACGTCCAGGGCTCGCCAGAGGGTGTTCACAGGGATCGGTCCATCGCGTGACGAACCCGCCGAGTGTATCGCGTCCCCCCGGCCCGCCCGGCACGCCCGGCCCGCCGGCCGGACCGTCGCTGGCCGGTGGTAGCATGCGGAGCCTGATGGGTCCCCTGCTCCGACGCGTGCTCCGTCCGCTCGTCGACGTCGCCGAGGACGAGAGCGTCACGCTCGTCCTGATGTTCGCCTATTCGTTCCTGGCGATGACGGCGTACAACATCCTCAAGCCGATCACGCGCTCGCAGTTCATCTCCCAGCTCGGCGCCGACAACATCCCGTACATGCCGCTGGTCGCCGGTCTCGCGATCGGCGTGATCATGCAGGGCTACAGCAAGGGCGCGGGCCTCCTGGCGCCGCGCTGGGTGATCCCGACCGCGCAGGGGCTTTTGGCCACGCTGCTCGTCTCGTTCTGGGTCCTGTTCAAGACCGGGTCCACGATCGTCGCGGCCGGCTTCTACCTGTTCGGCCTGGTGATGGGGATCCTCCTGATCAGCCAGTTCTGGACGCTCGCCAACGAGGTCTACGACGCGCGCCAGGCCAAGCGGCTGTTCGGCTTCATCGGCGCCGGATCCAGCCTCGGCGGCATCGCCGGCTCGTCGATCCTGACCTTCGCGGTCAGCACGTTCGGCACCAACAACCTGCTGCTCGTCAGCGCGGGCCTGCTCGCCTTGTGCGCCGTCATCGTCCTGACCGTCGAGTCGCGGGCCGGCGGCCTGCGCCTGGCCGGCATCACCTCGACCGGGGAGGAAAAGGGCGTCGGCGCCGGCGAGGCGTTGAAGATGCTGCGCGAGTCGAAGCACCTGCAGGTGATCGCGCTCGTCATCGCCTTCGGCGCCATCGGCGCGAACCTGATCGAGCAGCAGCTGAACATGGCGGCCCAGGCGTTCAAGGGCCGCACCGAGGTCGACGGCCTGACGGCGTTCCTCGGCACCGTGCAGCTCTACACGTCGATTGCCGGCTTCGCCATCCAGGTCTTCCTGACCAGCCGCATCCATCGCGTCCTCGGCATCGGGTTCGCGCTGCTGATCCTGCCGGTCAGCCTCGGCACGACCGGCGCGATCATGCTGGCCAACGCCGTGCTCTGGGCGCCGAGCCTGGCGCGCGTCCTCGACACCTCGCTGCGCTACACGGTCGACAAGACGACCCGCGAGATCCTGTTCCTGCCGCTGCCGAGTCACCTCAAGCAGCAGGCCAAGCCGTTCGTCGACGTCACCGTCGATCGCCTCGCCAAGGGCGTCAGCGGGCTGCTCGCGCTGGTGCTGATCGCGCCGTGGGGCCTCCACTTCAACTGGCAGCAGATCAGCTACGCCAGCCTCGTCATCTGCGGGCTCTGGATCTACACGGCGGTCAAGGCCAAGCAGGGCTACATCGCCGCCTTCCGCAACAGCCTCGCGCGCGGCGACGTCGAACCCGAGACGGTGCGCCTCCCGGTCGCCGACGCGTCGACGATCGAGACGCTGGTCGGCGAGCTGGCGGACCCGGACGAGGCGCGCGTCGTCTACGCCATCGACGTCCTCGAATCGCTCGACAAGCGCAACCTGATCACGCCGCTGCTGCTCTACCACGAGTCGGCGAAGGTCCGGGCCCGGGCGCTGCGGGCGCTGTCGGCGGCGCCGCGCGAGGTGGCGGCGAAGTGGCGCAGCGGCGTGCAGCGGATGCTCGGCGACGAGAGCGCCGAAGTGCGGGCGGCGGCGGTCGGCGCCCTCGCGGTCCTCGGCGGCGAGGAGGAAACCGACCTCGTGCGTCCGTACCTCGACGACGCCAACCCGCGCATCGCGGCGACGGCGGCCGTCGTCCTCGCCGGCAGCCAGAGCCCGGCCGATCGCGACCTCGCCGAGCGGGCGCTGACGCGCCTGTCGGCGGCGTCGGCGGGGCGCAGCGCCTCGCGCCGTGAGGTGGCGATCGCCCTGCGCCAGATCCGCGATCCGCGGACGAGCCTGCTGCTCCTCCCGCTGCTGAACGATCCCAACCCGGCGGTCGCCACCGAGGCGATGCGGACGGTCCGCGAGCGCGGGCAGGCCGACTTCCTCTTCGTGCCCGCGCTGGTCCAGCTCCTGCGCGATCGGCGTCACAAGGGCGCGGCGCGCGACGTCCTCGTCGGCTACGGCCCCGAGGTCGTGCCGGCCCTCGGGCACTTCCTGCGCGACCCCGAGGAAGACATCTGGGTGCGGCGCCACGTCCCCTCGACGCTGTCACGCATCCCGTGTCAGCCGTCGATGGACGCCCTGGTCGCGGCGCTCCCCGGTGAGAAGGACGCCTTCCTCCGCTACAAGCTGGTCGCCGCGATCGATCGGCTGCACCGCGAGCACCCCGAGCTGACCTTCGATCCGAAGCCGCTCGAGGCCCAGGTGCAGATGGAGGCCCGACAGTTCTTCGAGTTCCTGTCGCTGCACGACAACCTGTTCACGCGCGGCAAGGTGTCGGCGCCGTGCCTCCTCCGGGAAGTCCTGGTCGAGAAGCAGGCGCGGGCGCGCGAGCGCGTCTTCCTGCTGCTCGGCCTGCTCTACCAGCGCCGCGACATCGTCGCCGCCCGCTGGGCGCTCGAGCACGGCGACTCGCGCGCCAAGGCGTCGGCGTCGGAGTACCTCGACAACGTGCTCGCGAGCCCGCTCCGCCGGCGCGTGATGCCGCTGCTCGAGGACATGCCGCCCGCCGAGCGCGTCCGCCGCGGCAACGTCATCCTCGGCACGCGGCCGCGCGACGTCGAGGAGACGCTCCTGATCCTGATCAACAGCGAGGACGAGGTCGTGTCGGCGTGCGCGATCGATCTCGTCGGCCGCCTCGGCCTGCGCTCGCTGAGCGACGACCTCGATCACGTGCTGGCGCACCGTGAGGTCAAGGACTGGCACGTCTTCGAGGCCGCGTCGTGGGTCCTCGCGGGTCTGCGGATGCAGGCGGATCGCCGGCGCGCGCTGTGGCTCGAGCCGCTGCCCGGCGTCGAGCTCGCGACGCGGCTGCGCGCCGTCCCGATGTTCGCCTCGGTGGCGACCGACGAGCTGTTCCGCGTCGCCCGCACCGGCCGCCAGGTCCGTCTCGAGGGCGGACACCGCCTCTATGAGGCCGGCATGCTGCCGACGCACATCCACCTGCTGCTCGACGGGCGCGTCCGCGGCACGACCCCGGCCGGGGCGTCGCGCGAGATCCCGCCGCCGGCGACGCTCGGTCTCGAGGAGCTCCTCGAGGAGCGCCCGCACGGCGAAACCGTCGAGGCGATCGAGACGTCGGTCTCGCTGCAGCTGACGGTCGAGGAGGCACGCAGCCTCCTCGCCGACAACACCGACCTCGTCCAGGGCTTCTTCCGCTGGGTGCTCGATCACCCGGCGTTCGGCACCGGCCGGCTCGTCGTCCGCGGCACCGAGCGCAGCGCGGTCGATCAGATGCTGGCCTCGGCGCCGGTGCCGATGCGGGCCGTCCAGGCCGCGGTGCCGGAAGTGGCCGGCCATTCGCTGCGGCCGATCGACGTGGTGCTGGCGCTGCGCCGGATCCCGCTCTTCGCCCGCAGCTCCGTCGAGGCCCGGCTCGCGCTCGCCGCGATCGCGCGGCAGGAGCGGCTCGAGGTCGACGGCCCGTTCGCGCTGGCCGCCGACGCGCCGGCGATCCATGTCGT
>Ga0075366_10000640_pt1 | contig 16475 bp, 14 predicted proteins | sample EndMethybrTD3031_FD_72351 | JGI IMG/M metagenome (GOLD analysis project Ga0075366, IMG submission 72351) | Populus endosphere microbial communities from Tennessee, USA - Endosphere MetaG P. TD hybrid TD303-1 | ecosystem: Host-associated > Plants > Roots > Endosphere | place: USA: Tennessee...
GGGTACCTCTCCAGTTGTACTAATTCAAACTTTCGGCCTGACCCACGCATCGACGAATTGCGCGAAATCGGCCTGAAGCCGATATTTGTCGAAATCGCACATGCAATCGGCATGGATGCGTTTTTAACGATGTGGCGGCTACTGAGTCGCGATCAGCAATTCTTGTCAGACGACGGCGCCGCACTGCTGATCAAGATGCGGTCGTACCGTTCTTACGCGAGATATCAACGAAACAGGTTTATTGTCGCGCTGGGTTGTGAAGGCCTTAAGCCGGCAGAAATTCGGCAGCGCCTGAAGCTGCAGTTGAGTGTGGATCTGGGCGATATGCAAATCTCACTCATCCTTCGTAAGTTCAGTGCCGATGTTCACGCCACGTCGCCGGCTGACACTGCTACCGTGAGACCATGAAAACAGCCGTCATCTACGGACGCGTATCCTCGCGTGGTCAAGCCGAAGAGGAGCTACCCATTGACAGCCAGATGGAGAGGGGCCGCGAGAAGGCGGCAGCCATGGAGGCGATGGTGTTGCGAGAATTCGTTGATGGCGGCATATCCGGTCGCAGTGACGAACGACCATCATTCCAGGCTGCCATTGCCTATTGTGCGTTGTACAACGTGGATTATTTCATTACGTGGAGTACGAGCCGGTTTGCGCGGAACAAGCTCGACGCAGCGCTGTATAAGCGCGAACTGCTGAAAAGCAATACGCAAATGGTATATGTGAGTCAAGACTTTGACTCCAAAACAGACTCCGGTTGGATGATGGAGTCGATGCTGGAAATTTTTGATGAAATGGTGTCACGGCAGACCGCGTCTGACACTCGCAGATCCATGATGAAGAATGCCAGGGATGGATACTGGAACGGTGGCCACGCGCCCTATGGCTACAGTGTTGTGCTAGAGGGAAAGCGCAGAAAACTGCAACTGTGCCCAACAGAGTCGGTGACTGTACGGAGGATATTTCGCTTGGCTGCTTCAGAGGTTGGCGCACGGGAGATAGCGCGCCAGCTAAACGCCGACGGGCTTACACGTCGAGGCAAGCCCTGGATGAAAACCACCGTGGCCTACTTGCTCGGCTCACCTATTTATGCTGGATGTATAGTGTTCAATAGGGTTGGCGCGAATGGCCACGCGAGGCCATCAACGGAGTGGATCATGACACCTAGTCACACGCCAATCATAGAGTTCAGCGAATGGGAGTCCTTACAATTGGCCATCGGAGCCCGAGCACCTATCCGCGATCGCGGATCCGCGAAGAGTACTCACGCGTTCACCGGCATGCTTAAGTGCGGCGCGTGTGGCGGCAGCATGATGATTGAGACAGCCACCGGTCGTTCGCGCACTTACAGTTACTACAACTGCGCCACCTGGATGCGTGGCGGGAAATGCGCCAGTCGGAGGATTGCGGCCGATGATCTAGATGAGTGGCTTGAGGGACGGATCCTTGATGCGATACTCACGCGGTCCGCCGTTGAGAAAATAATTGCGCAGATCGATGCCGTCGCCGGCCGGTGGGCGGTTGATCAACAGAACAAATTGAAAGTGATCGATGCAGAACTGCGCGATGTCGAGCGCCGCTACGGCAAGTTGATGGATGTCTTGGAGCTCCAGGGACGCGACGCACCGAATCTGGGCGATCTGACTGAGCGAATGCGTGATTTAAAGCAGCGCAAGTCAACGCTACAGCGAGAGGCGCAGCGTATTGAGTCCGAACCGGAGCCCAGATTGAAATTGAGCGAACAGCAGCTGGCTGACGCGGATCAACTGGTGCGGTCCATCGTGATGAACTGCAAGGATGCGTCAAAGCGTCGTAGTTTCTACGCCAGTTTTGTCGAGGAAGTGGTGTTGCAGGAAGGTGTTGCGAAGGTCAGTTATCGACCTGAAGCTCTGATCGCAACTATGACGGCCGGGAAGGCGGTTCATAGTGGAGAAAACTGGCTCCTCGACCTGGGCTCGAACCAGGGACCTACGGATTAACAGTCCGGCGCTCTACCAACTGAGCTATCGAGGAACATGCAAGGCTGCGGATTATAGACAGGGTGCAGGCCTCTGTAAAGGCTGTTTTCATTTTCATTCAGTGCCCGCGCACATGACTTCAGTGAGCTTCAGCGCGAGTCCATTTGGGCAGAGCAGTTCGATCAGGTAAAGTGAGTCCCGCTATGAATAAAATCCGAAAATCAATGTCGTATGGCAGTGCGCTGCTGACCGCAGCGTTGCTGGTGTTCATTCATTTCATGTGGTCGGGCGTGGCGCAGGGCGGAAGCCCCGAATCCTGGTTGGGATTGCCCGTAACCTACGTTGAGAATGGCTACACCTTTCATCCATGGCCTGCCCAGGCGCTGCGCGATGTGAAGATTCACACGCCGGATCCGATCCTGATTGCCAAGGCCTGGGTGACACCCGACTGGAGCGCATGGATTACGGGCGGGAAGACGAATCGCGTGCGCGTCGAAGCAGACGAAATCGTGGCACGCCCGAGTTCGCTGACGCGGCTGGGTACGTTTGATGGCAAATCGACACACAAGATCACCGCTGTGCGTTTTGCAAAACTCAAGTTGCTGATGGGTTCGACGGCCGTTGTCCTGCCTGCGGGCGAAATGGAATTCGGCGAAGACGGCACGATGACGCATTTACGTGTCGCGACCGAGCAGGGAATGCGCTTTGATGTCACGCCGCACGAGGGCAAGCTCGCTGTGCTCGTGCAGTTGACCAGCTGGAAGTGGGATGTGCTTTCCGCCTTGCGCTTCGACAGTGTCGTTGCACAGGGTGATGTCAACGACGACCGTCTGCTGCTTGACAAGATTGGTGGTACTGGCGATGGCGGTTCCGTAGAGGGCCTGGTGCGTCTGACGGTCACTGACAAGTTCACCGTTGATGGCGAAGTGAAACTCGACAAGCTCGATGTCGTGGAAACGTTCAAGCGGCTTTATCCCGGCCACACCGTGCAAGGCACACTCAATGCAAACGTCAAGATCGCTGCAAGTGCTGATAGTCTGGCTGCGCTCGGTACCAACATGACTGCCAGCGGCACTTACAGTCTGCGCTCCGGCAGCATCGACAGATTCGGTCTGCTGGAAGGTTTGCGGCGCCAGGATTCGGGGCCGGCTGGTGGTGGCCTCACGAAGTTTGTGTCTCTCGATGGCGGTTTCTCCGGCGGCGTCGGCAAGCCTTCTGCCGTTTCGATCCGACGCCTTGACGGTGGCGCCTTGCAGGGTTCGGGTAGCTTCCAGATCGGTCTTGAAAGTCAGTTGCGTGGCAACGTGGCGGCATCGATCAAGCTGCCCAATGGTGACAGCAAGTCGCGCGCGCTGGTGCTGACCGGCAAGGTGAATGCGCCGACCCTGATGGTGCCCTGACAGGTCGGGCATGACGAAACCGCAGGCGGAGCTGGCGCAGCACGACACGGCATTTCTGGTGGCATGTCTGTGCGCGGAGTGGTGCGGCTCCTGTCGCGAATACCGCCTTGCGTTCGAGGCGCTTGCGCCACGATTTCCAGCGGCACGGTTCGCCTGGGTCGATGTCGAGGACGAACCAGATGTGGCGGGTGAAATCGATATCGATAATTTCCCTACCCTGGTTATTCAGCGAGACGTTGCAGGCACTTCCCATGTGCTCTTTTGCGGCGCGATGCTGCCACACATCAATCAGCTGGAGCGCTTGCTCCAAACCCTGATGTTGCAAACACCTGAAGAGGCGAGTTTTCATGCGATGTCCAGTCCCGAACGCGCGGCCTGGCAGAGCGTCGCGGACGTGCGTTCGCGCCTGGGTTCTACATGAGCGACCTCTGTCAGTCCTGCGGCGCTTGCTGTGCGACTTTTCGCGTCAGTTTTCACCGCAGTCAGCTCGATTCAGAGCCGGGCGGGTACGTGCCCGAAGCACTTGCCGACGAAGAAACCGCGAGCACATGCCGCATGCGTGGCACGGATCGCAGCTCGCCACGTTGTGTCGCACTGGTTGGCAGGATCGGTGATGCAGTGAAGTGCGGTATTCATGAATTCCGTCCTGACCCCTGTCGCGAGTTCGCAGCGCATGGGGTGCATGGCATTCAGAACGAGGCCTGCAATCAGGCCCGGGCACGGCATGGCTTGCCGCGTCTGCCGGATTGATACGTCAGGCCAGCTTGCTTAAGCGAGCACCAGGCGGGCTTCGACCAATCCTCGCAATGCATTGCCAACAAAAATGCGTTCCGCATTGATCAGATCATCGAGCAGGATCACTTCTTCCTTCGCACTCCCGGCCGCCAGAAGCTGGGCCCGCATCACGCCCGGCAGAAGTCCGCTTGATGCGGGCGGAGTCAGCAACTGATCATTGCGTTCGATGAAAATATTGCTGCGTGCGCCTTCGCAGACCTCGCCGCGCGTATTGACATGGATGACGTCGAAATGCCCTGCTGCCATGGCCTCGCGCAAGGCTTTGTCATGGAAGCCGCGTGCCGTCGTCTTGTGTTGCAGACGAGGGTCGTCCGGATCGAGCCGGTCATTCGACAGTATCAAGGTTTGAAGCCCGGACAAGGGCTCCAGCGGGGCGTGGCTGAGCGTGAGTGTGCCGTCGCGGGAAAGCAGCAGGCGTACGCGTTGCAGGCCCGGCGACAAGGAAGCGGCGTGCGATAGCAGGGCTTCGCGAACGGCGCTTTCGTCGTACGCGAAATGCAGGGCCTTTGCCGACCGTGCCAGGCGTTGCAGATGCCAGGCCAGCAAGGGAAATGGCTCATCCCTGCTGTCAGTCCGGTAGACCTCGCAACGCAGGGTCTCGATGAGCTGCAATCCGTCATCCGTGACGAAGCGCGCCTTGGTCAGGCATTCGTCATACTCTGTGCCGGCTGCCGAGTCCGCAACGATGCCACTGCCGACATCCATGCGGCATCGACCGTCAAGTTGCAGGCGCAGGGTGCGTATCGGTACGTTGAAGCTGCAATCGCCGCCAGGTTCGATCCATCCGATAGCGCCGCAATAGGGGCCGCGTATCTGTGTCTCCAGTTCGTGGATGATCTGCATGGCACGTACTTTCGGTGCGCCGGTTACCGAGCCGCATGGAAATAACGCACGAAATATCTGGCCGAGCGAAGCATCGACAGGCTCTGCTTCGACGGTAGAGGTGAGCTGAAAGACCGTCTCGTAGCGCTCCAGTTCGAACAGGCTGCGCACGTGCACATCGCCCGCCTTGGCGAGCCGTCCGAGATCGTTGCGAATGAGATCGACGATCATCAGGTTTTCGGCCCGGTTTTTCTGGGAAGCCTGCAAGGCGACCGCATTGGCTGCATCCTCTCCAGACGCTTTGCCACGTGGTGCTGTGCCTTTCATGGGGCGGCAGGTGATGCGTTGGCCTGCGCGTTCAAAGAACAGTTCGGGCGAACGCGACAGCAGCCACTCTTCGCCATCAAAGATCAGCGCGCCGTGTTTGACGGGCTGTGTTTCGCGCAGCCTGGCACACAGGGCCAGCGGATGGCCGAAGTGCTCGCCCGTCATCGGGAAAGTCAGGTTTGCCTGGTAGCAATCGCCGGCGCCGATATAGTCGAGGACCTGCTGCGCTTTAGTGGAATAGGTCTCCCTGTCGAGCTCGGGCGACAGGTGCAATAGTCCCGCCTCACGCTCCTGGGCTGTCAGGGCGGCAAGCTGGTTTTGCCACCATGCGGCAAGCGCAGCTTCATCCAGCGAGAGGCCCTTGGCGAAAATCAGAGCGCGAGCCAGTGGCGAAGCTCCGTCGGTAGCGGGCACGTGCGGCTCGAAGGCCTGGCCGAGCTCATAGTGTGCAATCAATGCAATCCAGCGTCCTTCGCGGGAATGCTGATCAAGCGCGGCAAAGAATGCGTCCGTTCGGGTGGCATCTTTGCAATCGAGCGTGAGCAGGTGTTCCTGCAGGAGCAGGCCGCGCGAAGGCTGGCTCAGATTGTCTTCAAATAGCGCGAGGGGTATGACGGACGAGAAATCCATTGGTGAGCGCATGGCAGCTTCGTGCGCTCAGCGGACGTCGATCAGGCCAGCGCGGCCCATTTGTTTTTGCACGAGCCGCACGACTTCGTTGATGAGGACCAGCTTGGATTCAGGGTTCAGGGTTTCGGTTACCGCAGACCAGACCGGTTTACCTTCGGGGAGCCGGTACAGGACGGTCTCGATGATGTAACGCGTTTCCCTTGTCTTGTACGCGGGCGTTACTGCCACGCTGGTAGCGTAAGGATAGAAGCGCCAGAAATCACGGTAATAGGGCGAGAACATCGGACGGTTGTCGACAAAATAGGTTTGCGGCGGGTGATAGATTTCCTGCTCGTCGACGGCGACCAGACGTGTGATGACCGCTGCATCGAAACCTGCCTTTTGCAAACGGTCGCGAAGAACCTGGATGTCCGCGCCGGGGGTGAAGCCCAGCTGCCTTGCTGCGACAGCATGAGCATTTGCGGGAAGGCGACGAACTGCTTCATCCTCGACCAGGCGGCTGATCGAGTCGTCTTTGACGACGGCAATGACAGCCAGCTTTTGCGGCGCGCTGCCTGCATCGGTGGCATCACGCCACTCGCTTGATAAACGCGTGCTGCTGCAGGCGGGCAGCAGAAGCACCACAAGAAAGAACGCTTGCAGGAAACAATGTCGAATACAACGCCAAATACAACACCAGCGCATGACGAGGCTTAGCCCCTCCTGCGGGTGGCAGCGCGGGATTTTGCGGCGGGCGCGGATACGCGACGCAATTTGCCCGCAGTCGCCTTGACTCCCTCTGCAACGATTTCGACAGCTCTTGCAGGAATGAGCAAGGTATAGCCTGCTGACAGCAGGGCTTTTGCGCGCAGGCCATTGGCGGTGCAGATTTCCTGCACGGCAAGCTGCAGGCGTTTGGCGACCTGTTCAATACGCTCCGTGCGGGGCACCGAGTAGGTTTTCCAGGTCACCAGAGGTGCTTCATGGCGCGCCAGGTTGTCCTGGAACTTGCGTGCATTGTCGACCGGCAGAACGACATTGGCATTTTCGCTGCCGGGCATGACAGGACGGTTGTAGCCGGGGTTCAGCATCAGGAATTCGGAGAGCGGCATTTCCGCAAGCTTGGCGGCAAGGGCCACGTCCATGCCCTGGCGCTTCTCGATGGAGGTGAAGTAGGGCTGGTCGGGAATCGCCGGCAGGCTCAGATTGTAAAGCTCGGGATGGGCGATGATGTTCTTGAGCGCCTGCAGCTTGGGCACGTAGTAACGTGTTTCGGTCGGCATCGACAGACTCAGATAGTCGGTTGGCTTGCCAGCAGCGCGGTTGTTGGCGATGGCGCGCGCTACGGCATTTTCGCCCCAATTGTAGGAGGCCAGCGCAAGTTGCCAGTCGCCATGCATTTCATAAATCGCTTGCAGGTATTTCAGGGCTGCGTCGGTCGAGGCGACGATGTCGCGGCGCTCATCAACCCACCAGTTCTGCGTCAACTGGAAGTCCTTGCCAGTCGAGGGAATGAATTGCCACAGGCCAGCCGCCTTGGCTGACGACAGGGCGAGCGGGTTATAGGCACTCTCGACAACGGGCAACAGTGCCAGTTCGGTCGGCATGCCACGCTTTTCCAGCTCGGTAACGATATGGAACATGTACTTGCGGCCGCGCTCCAGCATCAGCTTGAGCTGTTGCGGGCGGGCAAGGTAATAACGCATGCGGTCGTCGACCAGCGGGCTCTCGAGGTCGCGCATGGCGAAGCCTTTGCGCACGCGTTCCCAGATGTCTTCGGTCTGGGCTGTGTGGTCAAGCAGGGTGATCGTGCCGCTCTCACGCATTACATCGGAGGGGGCTTGCACGCTGGCAATGTTGCTGGCGGTCTGAAGAGAGAAGCTCTGATCGGCGGCGTTTGTGCTACCGGCTGCAAAACACAATGCAGCGCACAGAATGATTGTCTGGAGGGCTGAAGCCTTCATGGAGTCCTTTCCACGCAAGTGGATTACCGGGTTCGGGTTTGCCCGAATCCGGGTTTGGCAAATTTTAGCCATTTTGGCGACGGGCGCCAGCCCCCCGCCAAAAAGAATATCTGACTGACTTTACAGGCCTTTCTCTCTACCACGCTCCCGATCGCCTGAGCGTTACGATAGCGCGAAGGCTAGGGCTGCCAAGGGGAAATCCTGATGAATGGACGAGAACAGAGATGAAGGCGCTGGTCATAGACGACACGCTGACCAGTTTGACGCTCGTCAGTCATCAACTACGGCGTATGGGTATCGAACCTTTAGTCGCGCAGGATGGCGCGGCGGGCATCGAGTTGTTCAAGCAACATCGCCCCGATCTGATCCTGCTTGATGTGGTGATGCCCGGCCTCAATGGCTATGAGGTCGCCAAGCGGATACGTCAGCTCGAACGCGACGGCGAGTGGACGCCCATCATCCTTCTTGTGGCCCGCACCAGTGACGAAGACCTGGAACGCGGCATCGCCGTGGGTGGCGATGACTATCTCGTAAAGCCCATTTCCGAAGTGGTGCTGACCGCCAAGGTACGCGCCATGCAGCGCATCGCCCAGATGCGCTATTCGTTGCTGGTATTGACGCGCAGGCTGGATGAGGCGAATCGGGAGCTGACGCGTCTCTCCTCCGTCGACGGTTTGACGGGTATCGCCAATCGTCGTCAGTTCGATGAGTTCATGGTTCGCGAATGGGCGCGCGGCACGCGCCACGAAACGGAAATCTCACTGCTCATGTGCGATGTCGACTTCTTCAAGCAGTTCAACGATCTATATGGACATCAGGCTGGAGACGAGTGCTTGCGGGCTGTGGCTCAGACCTTGGCGGCACGTGTGAAGCGACCGACCGATCTGGTCGCGCGCTATGGGGGCGAGGAATTCGCCGTGATACTCCCCGATACGGACATTGGTGGAGCACGGCAGCTTGCCGAAGCAATGCGTGCAGATGTGGAACGGCTCGCCATCGCGCACGGGGATGGACAAGGCGGTGTGGTAACCCTGAGTATCGGTATCGCCTGTCGCATTCCCGATCGGGACAGACCTGGCAGCGCTGCGCTCATCAAGGCGGCTGACGACGCGCTGTATCAGGCCAAAGCCGCAGGACGCAACTGTGTTGCGGCAGAGTCTGAAGTGACTCTGCTGTAACGCAGATCCACGAGCCGCGCATATGTCAAACGGGCAAGTGTTGCAAGGACTGACGGTGCTGGTAGTGGACGACAACGACACCACGCGCGCCATGCTGCGCGGCATCCTGCGTCATGAGGGGGCCGACGTTGTGGGTGAGGCGAAGGATGGTCCGACTGCAGTTGCGGCCTGTCGCAAACTCAAACCCAGGCTGGTATGTCTGGACGTATTGATGCCCAACAGCAATGGCGTGGATGTTCTGAAGGAAATCCGCAGCGAGCAGCCCGAGATACGTGTGCTCATGGTTACTGGCGCTACCGATCGGCAAACGGTCCAGGCCTCGATCGAGGCCGGCGCCAGCGGCTATGTGGTAAAGCCGTTCAACGCAGCACGCGTGGTGGACGCCGTCCGCCAGGCCTTTGCGTCTGCGCCGCCGCCTGTGGTCGGACCGTCGGGATCGAAAGGTACGGCGGTGTAACCGGAGGTCGGCATCCGGTTGCAGTTACTCGTCATCGAGTAGTACTTCGCCGTTCGGCCCCCAGCGCACACGCGTAATGCCGGGTTCGAGTTGTTCGAGCCGAGTCAGCTCCGCCTTGGCGCGAATGGCTGTTTCCGCATCGCCATCGAGGTTGCCTTCCAGCCGTGCCAGATCGCGCGCCTTGCGCGTCAACTCCACCGCGTCACGCACGGCCCTGATTACTTCGGTGTCGTCCCACGGCTTTGCAAGGAAGCGTGAAATGCCGACCTCGTTGATGGCGACCATCAGTACATCGAAATCGGTGCTGGCCGAGAGGATGATGCGCGCCGTCGTAGGCTGCAGCTCGCGAATCCGTGTGAGAAGTGCGATGCCATCCATCTCCGGCATGCGGTAGTCGGACATGACAGCGTCGTAGTTCTGTTCTTTCACCTGCTCGATTGCGTGCAAGGGATTGCTGTGGGTCTCGATCAGTGCCTGATCGCCCCAGTCGTGGCGCAGGATGCGCGACAACGCCGCAAGCACGTTGCGCTCGTCGTCAACCAGCAGAATCCGGATCATGCCAAAACCTCCATCGTGTTCATTTGGGTGCCGTCATGCTCGCGCATGCCTGCAACCGGATTTGTTCGTCTCATCGGTGTTGCCTTCATCCTTTCACGCTCAGGCCTTGACACACAGGATCAGCGGCTTGCCATTGCCTTCTTCGTAATCGCGAATCTGTTTGATCAGCAGGTCGTCAAGCAGGTGCTCCACTGCCAGCAGCAAGACGCCCTCGTGGCTGAACAGGTCGCGCGAGAGCACCATGCCGGGCTCGGCCTGCGCACCATTGATGCGCTTCTCCGCCATTGGCTTGCTGCGTGCGCGTCCGATCAACTCGCCAAAGGCATCGCAGACTGCTGGGTCATAGCGGAAACTGCGGCCTTCGAGCACGTACTGCTTGGCCTCGTCGCCGTTGAGTTTCTTGGCTGACAGCGTGCCGATCTGGGAGGCATCATAGTCGTTGGCCAGTGCCAGTATCCGTGCGCCCAGCGGAATGGCATCGCCTTTCAGCCCGCTCGGAAAGCCGGTCCCGTCCCAGCGCTCGTGATGACTGCGAATGATTTCAGCCACGCCGCGCATATCGGGCAGCGACATCAGTGCTGCGGCCCCGTTCACGGGGTGTTTGCGTGCCTGGCTCAGACCTTCGGCCGTCATCTTTGCCATGGGCATCGACAATAGCTGATCGCCGTAGCCGATTTTGCCAATGTCATGCAACAGACCCGCCATCAGAATTTCATGAATCTGCGTGGGTGTCAGTCCCATCTTTTCGGCGATCCGGCGCGCCACGTCGGCGACACGACGGCTGTGGCCGGCGAGCTGCGGGGCGCGCAACTCGATGAGACTGGACATGACCTGCACCGTGTTGAAGAAGCTCTTCTTGAGCTTCTCGTGGGCGAGTGTCAGTTCCTGATTGGCAATTTGCAGATCTGCCGTGCGCTCTGCCACCTTGGCTTCAAGGCTGGTGTTGAGCGTTTTCAGCTCGTCGTTCTGCCTGAGCGTGAGTGCCTCCAGGCGCAACTTCTCGCGCTGCAGCCCGCGCCACTCCAGCGCCTGATGCACGATGTTGAGAAATTCGTCTTCATTCCATGGCTTGGAAACATAGCGGAAGATGCCGCCCTCGTTGATGGCCGATACTGCTGAGGTGACATCGGCATAGCCGGTGAGCAGTATGCGCTGCGTGTCCGGCCAGCGCTGGCGTGCCTGGGCGAGCAGTTGCGCACCGTCCATATTCGGCATGCGCATGTCGGAGACAAGCAGGTCGACGTCCTGCGTGGCAAGCTGGGCGAGGGCTTCTTCGCCGCCGCCTGCGGTCAGCACCGTGTACCCGGCTGGCCGCAGCAGGCGGCGCAGCGCGCTGAGCACGTTGGCTTCGTCATCGACCAGCATGATGACGGGTGGGGTAGCGTAACCAACCGGCCAGCTCGTCGTCGGCTTGTTCGCAACATCATTCATGCGGCGCTCCCTCTGCGGCAATCAGGGGTAGTGCGCTCTTGTTCCCCTCGTTGCCAATACTGACCCACTCACGGGCGGGCTTGTCTGGCGTCTGACGTGAATCGATCGGTAGCCGGATGTTCACGATGGTCCCTTTGCCTGGTCCGCTGCTTACCGTGATGTCACCACCATGACGTTGCACGGTGCCGTAGGCGATCGACAAGCCCAGCCCGCGGCCTCTGCCGATCGGCTTGGTGGTGAAGAACGGGTCGAAAATGCGTGATAGCACTTCATCCGGAATCCCGCAGCCCGAATCGGCGATTTCCACATTGGCGTATGTGCCTGCGCGCCACGTACGGATGCTGATACTGCCGCGTCCCTCTATGGACTGCGAGGCATTGAGCAGCACGCCCATGAGCACCTGGTTGATTTCGATGGGCAGGCAGTAGATACGCGGAATATCGCCGTAGTGCTTGCTGACATCGCAGTGCCCGGCAAGCTCATGCGTCAGCATGCTCAAAGTCAGATCGATGCATTGATGCAGATCTGCATCGCCCCACTGTGACTCGGCACCCTCGTGCGAGAACTCCTTGAGGTCCTGCACGATCTTGCTTACGCGTTCCACGCCTTCGCGCGATTCACGCAGCAGGCTGTGCACATCGTCGCGAAGATAGTCATATTCAACTTGCTGCTTCTGCGTCTCCAGCGCCGCCAGTTTCTCGGAGGCGATGCCGCCATTCTGCTCCAGCGTCTCATAGCTATCGAGCAGGCCGAGCATGGATTTGACGTAGCGCTCCAGGCTGGAAAGATTGGACGACACAAAGCCGATCGGGTTGTTGATTTCATGTGCCATGCCGGCTGCCAATTGCCCGACCGAAGCAAGCTTCTCCGATTGCAGAAGTTTGTCGTAGGCCGTTTCGAGACGCCGGTTGAGAACGTCCAAGTCGTTGAAGGCCTTCAGCAACGCCGCCTGGCTTTCCTTGCGCTCGCCAAAATCGCGGAACATGATGATGGCATTGGTTGTGCCGTCCGGTGGCTGCAGCAGTGCAGCCGATAGCTGCACATTGAGCAGGCTGCCGTCACGACGCAGGAAGTGGTCTTCTATGCCATACATGCCTGTGCCGTAGTCCAGCCATCTAAGGGGGCATTCGTCTGCAGGGTAGTGCGTGCCGTCGGTGCGATGCGGATGCAGCAGCTCGTGCTCGTGGCGCCCGAGCAGTGTCTCCTGGGTATGTCCAAGCAGGCCCAGCGCAGCACGATTGGCGAAGGTGATGTGACGTTTGGCATCAAGCCCCAGCACGCCTTCGGAGATCGAATCAAGTACCGAATGGTGCATGCTGCGCAGTGCTGCAAGATCTTTCGCCATGAGGTCCGTCATGCCCTGCGGATCGGTTGCGGGCGAGGTGTTCGAGCTTGCGGTTGGCATGGATACAGGTGCCGGGCTGGCGATGGTGCGTCGTTGCCGCGTGAGCGCGATGAGTAACACCGAGACAAGTGCGGCATTGAGCAGCAGGAGGATGATCAGCGTCATGCCGGACTCCTGCATTGTTCGACCATGGCATGAAACTCTGCCACGTTCTCTTCCCCGTAAGCCTCGCTGAGTTTTGCGTAGGCGGGCCCCATCCTTGCCTTGAAGGGTGCGATATCCGGTCGGTCGATCTCCACGCCAAGTTCTGCCAGCGCTTCGAGCTGCGCCGCTTCCTGGGTGCGAATCGTCCGGCGCATCAGTGCACCGGCGCGCTGTGATTCCTCTTGCAGGATGATCTGCTGAGCGGGTGACAGGCTCTCCAGTGTCTTCTTGTTGATGATGTGTACGATAGTGCTGTAGTTGTAATTGACCAGAGATAGATAGCGTTGCCACTGATGCAGTTGCAGCGCGTGAATGACGGAGACGGGGTTCTCCTGTCCATCGATCATGCCCAGCTTGAGTACACCAATGAGCTGCGCATACTCGACTACCATTGGCATGGCGCCCAGCGCGTGTATGGCCGCCTGACAACTTAGAACTGGCGGCACACGGATCTTCAGCCCCTGCAGGTCGTCGTGGCGCAGGATGCGGCGTCGCGAATTGGTTATCTGGCGGAAGCCCCATTCCCAGCTGCCGAGAAAACTCAGGCCCAGCATTTCGAGTTCGGGAGTTGCCCATTTGCGAAACTCGCCGTCGAGCACATGATCAGCATGCTCGTAGTCGTCGAAAATGAAGGGCAGGCTGACGCAGCCGAATTTGCGACACCAGGAGCTGATGCGGTCATGCGGAGGCAATGCCATGTCGGCCCTGCCCTCGATGACCATTTTGAGCAGCGCTGGCAAACTGCCCAGTGTGCTGTTGGGCATGATGGCAATGGTCAGCTGGCCTTCGGTACGCTCGGTTACGCTGTCGGCGAACTGCCTCACGGCCAGCTGTGTGGCGTGATCTTCGGTAGCGTGGTGCGCCAGCAGTAATGTCCTGAACGCAGTCATGGCGCGGATTGTCTGCTCATGATGCGATACCCGCCTCTTCCGGCTGACGTATCGGTAGCTTCACGCAGAAGCGAGTTCCTTCGCCGGGCACCGAGGTTACTTCGATGTTGCCATGATGTTTTTGCACGATGCCATACGACAGGGAAAGGCCCAGGCCCGTGCCCTTGCCGATCGGTTTGGTCGTGAAGAACGGGTCGAATATCTTGCTGCAAGTCTCTTCGCTCATGCCGCAGCCGGTGTCCTGGATGGCAATCCATACGTCATTGTCATCGTGGTCGGAGCTGACCGTGATGGCGCCACGGGAAGGGCGCCCTTCCATTGCATGCGCGGCATTGACCAGCAGGTTCATGAACACCTGATTGAGCTGTGATGGCAGGCACTGCACCTTGGGAATGTCGCCATACTGCTTGATGACATCCGCGTGATACTTGATTTCGTTGCTGACTATGTTGAGCGTCGAGTCGATGCCCTTGTGCAGGTCGGCCCATTGCCAGGACGCGTCGGAGTCAACATGCGAGAAGTCCTTGAGGTCCTGCACGATCTTGCGCACGCGCTCTATGCCTTCGCGGGACTCGCTCATCAGCGCACGCGTGTCTTCCTTGAGGAAGTCCAGATCCAGGCGCTCGCGCAGTGTTTTTACCGCGCCGAGTTGATCGCTGTCGGCGATGTGCGGCTCGGCCTGGTGATAGGTGTCGATCAATGACAGCAAGTCGGATACGTAGTGTTCGAGCGTGCTGAAATTGGAGAACACATAGCCGATCGGGTTGTTGATCTCATGCGCCACGCCGGCAGCCAGTTGACCAATGGAAGCCAGCTTCTCATTCTGCAGCAGTTGATTCTGTGCCGACTGGATACGCTCGTTTGCTTCCGAAAGCTTGATGTTGAGACTGGTCATTTCGACGTAGCGATCGAGCAGCTCTTTTTCCGTCTCTTCGCGTCGCTCGATATCATGTTCCAGCGCTGCCTTGGCACTTTCCAGTTCGGCAGTGCGTTTCCTGACCAGATCTTCGAGGCCTTGCTGCGCGATGAGGAGCGATTCCTCGGCGCGCTTGATTTCGGTGATGTCCACCAGCGTCTCGATGGCGCCCATGACAACGCCATGAGGGTTGCGGACCGGTGCCGCAGTCATGAGCAACCAGCGGCCGTTTTCTCCTAGCTGGGGGAAGAAGCGCGATGCTTCGAGGCCATCGCTGATGATGGGGGAGGCCCGCAGGGTGTCACCATAAAGTTCCTGCCCGGCGGCTGCCTGATTGTCGTCGATGATCAGATCGCCGAGTGCCGGGCTGGGTTGGTCGTAGAACGGCAGCCAGTGGTCGCGCGTGCCAACCATCTCGTGAGCCGTGACGCCCAGAACCACTTCGCAGGCGCGGTTCCAGTGCAGCACGACGTGTTCGCGGTTGAGCACAAAAGTTGGCACGGGATTGCCGTCGAGCAACTCCTTGAAGGTGCGCCGCAGCTCGGCTGCATTGGCCGCCGCACCGCCGGGGATGTGTTCTTCCAGCGTGATGATGCGTGTGCTCTCCGAGCCACCGTCGTTAGGCCCGGCAGTGAGGCGGAAATGCCGTGGGCTGCCCGCGTCCGAGGCGACGACAATGGAGCCGGCGTGTTCGGGATTGGTGTAGATCGCTTTCAGCCAGGGGCGTAGTCGCTCCTCGCCGTCGCTGGTAAACAATTGAAGAACATCGCGCCCGATAGTCGGTGCGTCCTTGCGGTCGAGCAATACCATGGCCGCCGTCGTGGCGCGTATCACGGTCTGTCCATGTACGACGAGAATGCCGATGCCGAGGCGATCCAGCCAGGCATTGGACAGAGCGATGGGGCGCTGTTCTTGCCTGGGGATCATGTGCGTTCCTGGCTCCGATCGTGACTCATTTGCATGGCGATCTCATCGGCATGGGAGAGTGCACGTACGGCGCTACGCAGTTGTTCGTCGCTGAGTGCGAGTCGCTTGAAAGCAGCCCCGTTGAGTTCGATCGTCAACGCCTTGCCGGTCCGCGCTGCGCAGTACGCAACGGCCAGGGCATCGGCCACATGCACGATGTCGGTGATGCGGTCAGTGGTTTCGAAAGGCGGATGGTGGTCGTTGATTGCTCGATATAGTGACTCGGGGAAGTGCCAGTGTTTTGCCAGCGCAGCCCCTACGGCGCCGTGCGAGGGAATGCCCAGTGCGTGTTCCGCGGCGCTCCAGGAGAGATGCTCTTCTGCACGTTTGGCGCAGAGTTTCTCGATGATCTCGGGATAGAGCACCGCCATGACGAGTTTTCCGAGGTCGTGTATCAGTCCGGCAAGAAAAGCCTGCTCGTGGCCAAAGCGTACGGCGCGACCGATCTCGCGTGCTGCCAGTGCGGTCTGGAATGCATGTAGCCAGTACTCGTGCAGGTCGATACCGCGCATATTGGCCTGCGGTCGCAGGCTGGACATTGCACTGGCCAGAGCCAGCGAACGAATGGTGCGCAGGCCGATGACCGTCGCGGCTTGGTGCACGGAGCTGACCTTGCCCATCATGCCGAAAAACGGCGAATTGGCGACACGTACTGTTT
>Ga0075366_10000641_pt1 | contig 16468 bp, 20 predicted proteins | sample EndMethybrTD3031_FD_72351 | JGI IMG/M metagenome (GOLD analysis project Ga0075366, IMG submission 72351) | Populus endosphere microbial communities from Tennessee, USA - Endosphere MetaG P. TD hybrid TD303-1 | ecosystem: Host-associated > Plants > Roots > Endosphere | place: USA: Tennessee...
ACGCCGGACGAACGATGGACGGTAAATGGCGCTTTCTGCTCGATTTTGGATAGCTGCGGCAGCAGCCGCGGGCTGACCCGGCAATTGGGTGTCTGTCCAAAATTATAAGCGATGTTTTGCGGCCAAAGAGCTAAGAGTAATCCGGCAACCAGTATAATGCCCGAACCCATCAACAGATAAAGACGATACGGCCACAAGCCGCGAGGGAAGTTTTTCAGAATCTTTACCAGCCGGTAGATGCGGATTGGATTGCCGTTCACGGTCCGCTGATTGTACCATAAGCGTGGTCGGACAAATGTAAGCCTTTTGACAGGAGAAACAGTATCCAAGCGAACGTCTGGCATGATTGCCGGGTTTGCTTGGTGACTTCTTAAACTGCTGCTAAAATGTGCCCTATGACGCAAAAAGCCAAACCGGTTGCTACGCCGCCGCGGTATCCAGCAACTGTTTGGCTTTCAGGATGGCGATGCAGCTTGCGGCGTGCGTAATTTCTCCGCGCATGACCATATCGACAGCCTTGGCGAACGGCACGGTTATTAATGTAAATTCTTTTTCGTGACCGCTTACAATACGTGCGCCTTTCGCCAAAAACAGATATTGCGGGCCATTGACTACCATAGGATAGGGTTTGACGCAGCCCAGTTCAATCCACTCATCGGCGGTAACGCCGGCTTCTTCCCGTAATTCCTTTTTGGCGGCTTCCAGCGGTGATTCGTGCGATTCGACTCCGCCGCCAGGGAGGCAAATACCGTCTTCGTCCGCAGCGTACAGATATTCTTTAACAAGATACATCTCACCTTTATTGTTAAGCGCAACCGTGGCGACCCCGGGAGAATACTCCACGATACCATATAGGCCTTCTTGGCCGTTTTCGCGGACAATTTTATCTTCGTGGACTCTAATCCACGGATTTGTATACACGTCTTTAGAAGATATAAGGGTGTGGGGGCCGCGTTTCATGATTGTAGTATACCGATTTTTGCTGAGAACACCTACAGTGTGGACATTTAGACGTCGATATTGTATAATTACAAAAATGAGTTTCCCTGAAGATCCGGATAAGCCGGCATTTGATATAGTCCAGTTTGAGGCCGACGCCCAGGCGCGCGCTGCTGAATTCGTTGCCCAGGTCAGCCGCCTGGCCGTTATTACCACTGCTGAAAACCCCGACGAGTGGGTGCAAACCCGAGGGGCCCAGTATCAGTTGGCTGATGATACACGCCTCGAAGTGCTGCACACGATGACCGACGAGCCTGATGATCCCGAACGGGTAATCGCCAAGGCGCTTATTACGCAGCCTTCAGTAGAGTCGTTGGGTCTCGATCATAAGCTTCGCCGTGTGACGCTTTCACGCCTGGTGGTACACAGCTGGTTCGCAGACACTGACGATATGGACGCCGATACGCCGAATACTGGAACAGAAGATGACCCCGACCTGCACGATGACGCATTGGTGGAGTCGGCCGGTCCTGCTTTCGAGGCTCTGCAGGAGCAACGCCTGAGATACCAGATGCATCCCCAATACCGCCCTTTGGAACTTATCCAGGCCGCTACAATCGCTCAGGTTGAATGCAAACTGCCAGGCGATAAGCCGAACTTCCGGACCGAGCGTTATTCCAACAATATGCCGGCTGAAACTAAAGCCGCACACATGGAAGCCCGGCGTGAAGCCGGTGAGTCACAAGAAGAGGAAGATCCCGATTACAGCGTATCGGAGCATAAGGCCCTGATGGCGCTGCTCGCCAGTATCGACCCGGAGCTCGCAGAGGCACAGCCGCCTGGCGAAGAGATCGCTGAACTCGACATCACAAAATGGGATCTCTCTACGACCGCCCGGAGCTGGAGACCCCGCGATTAGCAGCAGCCGGTTCAGCAGATTTTCTGCCGGTCATTCGCTGGCTTCTAGGTGCGATTATTGCGGCGTACGGCCACGATTGTCTGTTCGCTGAATTCGCTGTTAACCGGCTGTAGATCGTTGCCCTTCCGTACGGCGGCGCCTGGCTGCAGCGGTGCGGAACCGTCGGTGGCTACGACCAGCGTTTGCAATTCTTTGGTCGGGAAAGTGACTGTCTGAATGAACATGGCCGGCGTGGTTGTACCGTCAATAGCGCCGTAGGTCCAGGGATGCGTGCTGCGCGGTTTATTCTGCAAGTGCCGGATATGCCACGGCGTTATGGTTTCGTCGACAGCTTTATATATAGCCTGGCGGTCCGGCGGAGCGGTCTCGAGAGCTGCTACCCGTTGGCGTAGCGCTGCCGCGGTTGCGCCGTCCAGCCGTGCTTTTTGTATAAACTGTTCTACGACCAGCTGACTTCCGTCAGTCGCCATGCCGACCAGAAGGGCGGAGACCAGCAGGGATTTTTCGGTGTCGATTTGTTTCCCGGCACCGGCGACCAAAGTGCCGTTAACCCAGGCGAATACATCGCCGACCGCCGTAATAGTCGTGTGCTCCGGGGTGATTCCGACGTGCGTAACATAGCCTGTGAAGCGGCTTGCGGGGTCCCGTATGTTGTGCAGGCCGCAGATTTTGTAGGTGTTTTTAAGGATTTCGTTGGCCGCTTTGACTAACCCGGCGCCGGACGCCCGGCTTTTAATGAGCTGCTGCCTGCACGCCAAACTGCCGGCCAAACCGCCATTGAGCCGCATATCCGCCGGCAAACCCGCCCATGCGGCAAGTTCGGGCAGGCTAACCGCCGTGCCCGCGATGTTGTTCGCCATGTCGCCGACAACCAGCCGGAGAGCGTCGTCCGTTTCACTGACGGCGTAGTAATCACGCATAATTTTGGCCGGAGCAACGTGCAAAACGGCCGCGGACCGTACGAGCTGCGTGCTGGGAATCTGCCTGGCCGTAACAGTAAAACCGTGCATCGCTTTATCATAGCAGATTCAGTCATACTGACATGGGTCGCATTTCGCGCGGCGTGCCTTATAATAAGACAAGAATAGAGGAGAAACATCATGGATCCAAATACTCCCCAGATGCCACCTACGCCGGTAGCGCCGGACCAGGCGCCGCAGCCAACAAATACGCCCGCACCCAAACGGGGGCGCATTTCGTGGCCGCCTTCCAAAAAGCAGCTTATTATTGTGGCGGCTGTGCTGCTGCTGGCGGCGATCATCGCTGTTTTTACCGTCAACACGTTGCGTTACCGGAACAGCGGCGGTCAGGATCTGACCAATCTCAAACCGGGCGATATTAACGGTCCGTATTATGAGCGAGAAGAATATCCGCGCCAGAAAATCGGCCCGCTTATCGGCGACGCCATGGCTTTGACGCTGCAGAAAAACGGACGCTCTGTCAAAGCCGGCGACGCGGCGATTTTTCCGGCGTGCGCCATCCTGACACTTAACGATATCCGGAAAGCCGGTCTCCAGACCAACGCTTCGGCGCGGGATCAGAGCGGCGTACAGATGACGCACGTGGACGGCAAGGGCAGCGCGCCGATTCCTTATGACAGAGGCATGATTCTCCATGAAACCAATCAGTGCAGTTACCAGCTTGAAGGCGCGCCCGGCCAGGCTAACCGCGCGACCATCAGCGCGTACCAGGCCTTTCAGGCGTCGGCGGTGGCTATTCAGGAGGAAGTCAGCATTAAGTATGAGCAGGCTGCGCCGATTCCTGGAGTTAGCGGCGTACATTTATTTACATTGCGTTCTGCGCAGAATGGCGGCCGCGACACCCGGCCCGACACGACGGAGTACTACATCGCCAAAGGCACCCAAGTGGTGCTGCGCATTCGTTTGCAGTATAGCGGCGATGACCGGCAGGCTAAAATAGAGTCGCTGGTGAAGACGGCGCTCGCCAACGTGGACGCCCTGGCCGCTGCGCCGCAGGGCGCGCCGACACCGTCATACAAAGATTCGCCGACGTACAGACAGGATTATTTGCGAGCGTGCAGTTTGCTAAACGACGCCGCGCTGAAAACCGTGGGCGCCAAACAGGCGGCCGCGGCGGTCAAGGAAGATCTGAGCAACTCCACGGGCGTAATACGGTTCGACAAGCAGAAGGACGACGCTTTGTACCTATATGTGATGAACAGTTGCCAGCGTGAAGGCGCCGGTGACGAGAAAAACGCCTCCGTACAAGTAACGACATACAGCTTTTTGACAGACAAGGGCGCGCAGCGCCAGCTGGCCGACCTCAAAGCCCAGAGCAAACAGACGGAACCTGTGACAGGCGTCGGTGACGAGGCCATGGCTTCTTCGGGCGTAATTGGCGGCCAGCTGTTGTTCCGTCAGGGGCGTTACGTGGTTGTGGTGGAATATTCCGCCCCGGGCCAGTCACCCGGTGAAACAACGAATCTGAGCGAATATGCGCGGTCGGTTAAGCCCTTGGCTGCATACATGAGTCAACAGATCGAATAATAACGGCGCCACACGCGGCTTCACAGGACGGCGCGGACCTGCGAAGCAGCTGGCATTAAACTGTCCAACGACTTATCATAAAGATATGAATCCTACATCCACACCCCTCAAAGTAGTCATTGTCGAAGATAACGTTAGCCTGGCTGATATTTATAAGACCCGCCTGGAGATTTTAGGTTATCAGTGTTTTGCGGCGTATGACGGCGAGGCGGCTCTGCAAACGATCGAACGGGAACGGCCGCATCTGGTATTGTTGGACCTCATGGTGCCTAAAATAGCCGGCGATCAGATTTTGGCCCGCATGCGCGCCAGCGAATGGGGCAAGGCTATCAAGGTGTTGATTATTTCCAACCTTAACGAGGCCGACGCGCCTGCCGGTATCCGCGAACAGGGCATCGAGGGTTACGCCGTCAAGAGCAATCTTACCAACGATATGCTGGACCGCTTTGTAGACCAGATCTTAAAACCCGAGGATCAGACCGAAGACGTATCGCTGGAAACAAAAGGCTCCGAAAAAGTTACAGATTAGATGCACCGGCTAGATGCTACGTTATCCCGGACTATACGCAGATACGGGCTATTTTTCTTTGTTCTGCTTGGGTTTTTTGACTTCTTTACGGCCTTTGTCTCTAGGCATAGCAACTCCATTCGTTAAACTGCAACTTACAGTATGACACGTTTCTGCACATTATTTGCCGGTACGGATAATGTCGATGAAGCGTCTCCAGGCGATCTTAGGTATCAGGCGGCGCTGCTCAGGCGGCATCTGGTCGTCCATCATGCGCCGGGCAAGCTCTTGAACCTCCGGCGAGGCTTTGCTCATGTGCCCGGCGTCCAGCGGCGGATGCGGATCATACTCGATAGTCAGTTGAATGGCTTCGGCCCGTTCGCGGCCGGCGATCTGTTCGGCCAGCATAAGTGCCAGGTCAATGCCCGCCGATACGCCCGCCGCAGTAACGATCTTACCGGACCGTACCACGCGTTCCTCGGGCTGAGGCTTGGCGCCCATAACTTTGAGGACGTTCATTTTGTACCAATGGGTGGTGGCGGGCAGGCCTTTTAGTATGCCGGCAGCTCCAAGAATTAACGCGCCGGTGCATACCGATGCCGTCCAGGTGGATATATGGTGTACCTGGCGCAGCCAGTCGAGCACTGCATCGTCAACCATCTGCCCGGGAGTTGTCGTACCGCCGGGAACCAGCACCATATCGGGTGAGGGAGTTTCGGCTATGCTGTAAGCGGCCGCCAGCAGTGCTGCGCCGCCTTCGGTAGTTACCGGGCCTGCTTCTTTGGCTACAAAACGTACCTCGGTGTTCGGCAGGCGTGATAATACTTCGCAGGGGCCGATGGCATCCAACGCCGTGACACCCTGGTACAAAAGAATTGCTATTTGAAACGGCTGGTCAGTTGTTTTCATAACGCAAGCACTCCGGCGGTATTTGTATACCCCCCTATGGTATATGCTGAACGCCGCACTGTCAATCGAATTGTGGCAAACGGTTCAGTTATATCAGACTTCGCGCAAGCTCTGTGAGCTCTTCCAGTTCATGATCAATAAGCTGACGCCATGGTCCGCGGATATTACAAAAGCCTTTGGTCCAGACGCTTCCGTTGCGGTTAACGACGTAAATGTCTGTTTTGCCGTCCTGGGGGTCGCGGGCGACGGGCGACAAAGAAATCTCACCAATACGTCCATACCGTTCCTGATGGGCGTCGTCAAATGTCCAGATGTTGACCATCTGTTCGGCGCCGATAACAAGTGCGTTGCCGCAGGCCAGATTGCCGGCTTTCACAATGTCCAGCTCCGGTTTATGAGCTAGTTCCTGTTGAATGGAGTACGCGTCGCTCATGACTCCTGCGACCCCAAACAGTTCCTCCGGCTGATTGGGATAGTTGTTCAGAAAGTAATCGGCGTCGTTTTCCGGATTATAGTCGGGGCTGAATATCAGATGAAATGGCGCCCGGTTTGCAGTGGTCTGATTCATGACGCCGACTAAGTTGGTAAACAGTTCAGGGTCGTTTGGTTGCGCGGTGTATTCGGGTACAGGCATTATTGTATTAGAGCAAGAAATCCCCGAACGCGCAAACGAATTATACGCAAAAACGCCAGAATCCGTTTAGTGGTTACGCCGGGATCCGCACCACGCCGTGCTCGACCAGGCCGTCCAGGAGCCCGTAGGCGAAGTTCCGCTGGGCTTCAAAAAGTACGCCGTTCATCTCTTTGGGGTCGCGTGCCCATTCCCGGAATGCCGGTTCGGCGTTAAGGGGCAACAATACCAGATCGGCTCTACGGGCGGCACCGCAGTCATTCATGCTGTCGCCTCCAAAGATGGTCAGAGGCGCCAGTCCATCATGCTCTCTGGCGATACAATCACGGGCGAACGCGTAAGGCGCGCCCTTGTCGATGCCCGGCGGCAGCACGTCGCAGAATGTAAGGCCGGCCTGATCCGATACGATGACCTGGGCCGGCCAGCCGCGATGCTGCAGCTCTGCCGTCAACGCCGCCGCGTAATCGCCGGTTGCGGTTTCGGCGAGGCCATGCAATATATAACTTATTTTGGCAAAATCCTGGGCTTCGGCTTCCTGCGTAGCCATGTGCGGCTGTCCGTTTAAGTATGCGCGGATTTTTTCCGGGCGCCACAAAGGGTTGGGCGGCGGCCAATCAGCGTCTGGTGTGAGCGGGGCGTCCGGCTGACTGCGCCAGCCCAGTTGTGTGCCAACGCCGGTTATCGTCAGGTCGGATTCCGCCAGCACGATTCGCGCGAGCTGCGGCTCCTGTCTGGCCTGCGCTTCGAGTGAAACCATAAGCCGGCCGGTCGCAGGTCCGCTGTAAAACCGGGGCTGCCCGGCTTGCGACCGCCGGAGCTTTTCGGTGCGCAGCGCCCGGCCCAGCTCTTCCAGGCCGCGCCAGCCTTGCTCACGTTTGGCTGGCGGGTACTCGTCGCCGGGACGCACGGTATTATCGATGTCATAGGCAAAGAGCACAGGTAGGTTTTCGTAACTCACAATGTTTCTCTCTGCCGCGTGTGCAGCGCAGCCTCCAGGCCGTAGCGAATGATCACCAGCCCCAGAGGCTCCATGAGTTTATTAGCGACCATGCGTTCTATAGACCATTCGGGAAAGATACCGCCCATAGGTTTGCTGGGATCAGTAGCAGGCAGGAGCGGCAGTTTTGGCGATGAGACAGTATAAAAGTAGGGCATGCAGCCGGTTTCCGGTCTGCTCGATTCCGGCGGGTTGAGCATCAGCATGTAGCCGAAACGGCGCAGATGCTCGCTGGCGGTCTGAAAACCGGTCTCTTCCAGGCATTCGCGTACCAGTGTTTCGGCCGAGTCTTCCAAGGGGCTGTGGGGATTATCGGGTTCAACCGGCTCGATATGACCGGCTGGAATTTCCCACATATTTTTGCGGGTTTGCTCATCTTCCTCAGGGTTGAGGGTAAGCACGACTTCGCGGTTTTGCAGGTTACGAATAGCCACGCCTGCCGCCGCCGTAGTAATAACGCCGACAGGCTGATGCTCTGATAAGTAGAGTCCCCATACGGTGTTTTTGGCGGTATCTCCGGGCCATTCGCCGGTCGCCATAAGCGCTGCGTCTTCAGGATGATTAATACGTTCCAGGGCAAGTCGGTGTTCTGCGGTTATGCTAATCATCGTTCTACAATAGCAAAAAGCCGTAAGAGCGTATACTGAATATAACGGCACGCTTAAACGGAGGTTCGCATGGCTAAAAACGGCAAAACGGCAAAAGCAATTAATAACCAGGGTCCGGCGGGCTTTGTGTTTTTACTGGCGTACATTGGCGCTGCGGTGTATTTTGTGCGGCAATCCGAGGGCTTCTCAGGGTTTATATGGGCGTTGATCAAAGCAATCGCCTGGCCTGCAATCGCTACCTACAACCTGTTTGAATTCCTGAAAATTTAAGCGTTTCGGACTGGTATATGCATAGGTCCGGTACAACGCATTAAAATCCGCACGCTCCGGAGCGTGCGGATTTTAACAAGATTTCTGATTATCTGCTAGTTGTTGGCAAGCGTCTGCTTGATCCAGTGGTTGTGAGCGGCGATGTTTGTTACAAATATTTTGCCGGGTCCGCCGTCAGGATTGGTGGAGCAGAGATACGGCCGTGGGTCGACGGCATCATCACCATCGCCGATGATTACGCCGACTACTTTCCAGGCGCCGTCGTATTTTCGTTGCATGACAGGTGAACCGCTGTCAGCAAAGCAGGCCTGGCGGTTCTGACCGTCGGCAGAGATCATACAGGACATGCTTGCGGGGTAGAATAATTCTCCCAGTACCGGGTCCACAAGTGAACATTTATGATCGGGCAGGCGCTGTTCCGTCAGCTGCTGCAAAGCTTCGGGGATGTCCCGGCGGCAGGCGGGGTCCAGAATATCTTTGTCGCAAAGGGTGCCCCAGCCGGCTGCTATGCCCGTGCTGTAGGCGGGACCCATTTCTGCTATAGAGAAGGTGTATTTGTCGACGGGCTGGTCTGTCCGGTTCAGTTTGACCAGGGCGATGTCGTTAACTGCCGCTTGGGCGTAATGCGGCTCTACAAATACTTTTTGCACGGTGGCGAGGGTGCCGCCGCTGTTCCATTTGAGGGAGCCGATGCGGGCCTTGCTGCCGGGAGTAATAGTGTTTACGCCGCCAAAGCTGATACAATGCGCGGCCGTTACCACCCATTGCGGACGAATTAGCGTGCCGCCGCAGCGGTGACGGTTGAGGCCGGTGGCAGGATCTACATCCTGCAGAGAAACGGTCCATGCTTTACGCGCCGGACTGCCACCGATAATCATCGGTCCCATTTCGGTATCGGGAGCGGACGTGCGCGCCAGGGCGGGTGATGCCGACCCGACCAATGTGGCAATCGTTGCCAGAGCGATAAGCAGCGCCCGGCCAATGCGGAATTTTTTTGTCATAAGTACCTTTCTTCTGTTATTTGATATATTTTTTTACCTCAGAAAACGCTCCGGCGCGGTTTCTGTACTTGAACTTCACGATTATACATGACGCGAAACGACTGTCAGAGCGAGATATTTCGCACTTTCGCATTTTATTATCACGAAGGTCTTGACGGTCGGCAGTAAACCTTTACTATGACAAAGTCACACATGAGTGAACTTGTTCCGTTGCTTCTGGGCGCTGCCGACTGGGGTGTCACGTACGGAACTGACATCAACGCGCCCTTATGGTGGATCGAAGCGGTGCGGGCGCATCGCGCTCAAATCATTGACGAAATTAAGCAGGCTGTCCGCCAAGACCGCGCTGTTTTTGTCGGCGAGCATGCCGTTGCCAGCCGATATCAGCCCTAGCCGTGCGTCTGTGATGAAGAAATGCCGGTAATGCTTGATGGTCTCGCCGGAACGCGTTATCTGCGCAACCAGCCGCTCAGCGCTTTCTGCAAAACAGGTAGTACCACGTATACCATCAGCGGAACCAGTATCGCCGTCAGGATAAGCGTTCTAAGCGCTAACGGCGCCACCTTTGCCAGCTGCGGACCAAAAAGCCACTGGACCAGCGTAATGAGCGGATAGATCGCTGACCATACCACGATAGCCATTTTCCATTTTTTAGGCGGTTTTGGCGCCGCTACCGGCCGGTCTTTGTTCATGTATCTATTATAACGCGCTGCTGCAAGTCAACGGTAAGCGGGCGCGTTATGAAACCAATTTTGCGGAGCTCCATTATTGCTTTATGATAAAAGCGTACATTTTAAACTGGAGAACATCATGGCTGATAACAACAATGACCGAGTGGCAGCGTTGCCGCTAACACCGCACCCCGCGCTGAAACGGCTCGAACCGCTGCTGGGCACCTGGGAAACCGACGGCGCGGCTCCCGGTACCTCGACCTATAGGATGGGGCTCGGCGGCCACTACCTTATTCAGGAATTTGAAACCACCACCCCGAACGGCCGCAAAATCAGCGGCATTGAGTACATCACCTGGGATGAAGATACGCAAACCTTGCGTTCGCACCTTATGGCTGATGACGGCAGCAATTTTAGCTACACGTATCAGATAGATGACGATGGCACCTTCTGGACCTGGTTCGGCGGCAAAGACTCCGACAACTTCTTTAAGGGTACTTTGAGCGAAGACGGACAGACGGTGCGGGGCCGCTGGCAATGGCCGGGCGGCGGTTTCGACGTAGTTTCGAGACGAGTGAACTGAGAAACTGTTGCCGTCAGGAGCGAATGTACCGGTAAACGTTGCGTCCATCGGACCATACGTAACCGAAGTCGTAACGTTAGCGGTCCTTTCGTATTATTTGTTAGTTTGGGTCCCTGGCATATAGGGGATACCCGCAGTATATCGGCGGCGAGTCGGGATTTAATTGTACCTTTTGGACAACCGCGAGTTGGATTTTTGATAATCCCAACCACGAAAACAGCGGCGCCGTAGAGTTGAAGAAAGACACGGGCACGGTAATTATCGGCTACAATATGTACTACGAAGCCATACCGCATTGGGACGGAACCGGTCCTTTGGGCGACGATATGCCTTGCTTTGTATTAACCGAAGAAGCGAAAGTCCCGGCAAAGGCTGCCTTCACCGGCCGGCGGCAAAGACGTCTGGATCGGCGGCGGCAGCCAACGCTATTCAACAATATCAGCGGCGCCCACAGTGCAAATAAGCGCCTGATCCTGCCGCTAGTCCAGCTCAAGGATACCGGAGCTCTGCCCCGATTCGATCTGACGCACCGACTGCAAAGCGGCACGCAGCCCAGGCGAACGGAATCGCACAGGCCTGAAACGCCGCAGTAAGCAGATACGACGCAGGATAACCCCACACGTCCGCGCTTTTACCCAGTAATGGCTGCGACACTGCGCCGCCGCTCGAACCAAGCAGGGAGTCAAAAGACAGCATTGTCGCCCGCTGTTTGGAAGGAATAATTTCGTTGAGATATGCCTGACGCACCGGCAAGCTGGCTGAAAATAACACGGCCCATACCACTAATGCCACAATCGCGACCCAGAAATGCGGTATAAAGCCGGTCACCGCCAGTACGGCGGTGCTGAGCGCGATGCCGCCCAGAAGCATAGTCGTCCGGCGCCTGAAGAAGCGTCCAAGATGCGGTACCAATAAGCCGCCTGCGATTTGCGCGCCGGCTACAATCGCCGCCGCCAGTCCGGCGACAGAATAGGCCGTTTCGTTGCCGTAGAGTTCAAGCAGATACGGCTGCATCGCATAAAATGCATAGTAACTTGCGCCCCAGAAGAATGGCGCCGTCAGCATAATCCACCGGACCGGCGGATTACCCAGGCCGTGTTTGATTGAACTGCGCAAAATATGTCTTACCTCTTTAAGCGGCCGCTTGCCGCGCGCAGGCGTAAATCCCATGTCCCGCATGAGTATAAAGGCTACCGTGAACGTGATACCAAGAAGCGCCGCTCGAACCACGTAGGGAATGCCAAGATTTGTCACTTGAGCGATTAAGCCTCCGGCCACCGAACCGGCCAGCATGGCCGCTCCCTCTACAATCTCGCCTTTGGCTAATACCGACTCCAGCTTGCCTTTAAAACCGGTAGATTTAAGCGCGTCCACCAACCAGGCTTCAACGGCCCCTGAAAAGAACGTGAAGCCCAGGCCAAGAAGCATTGAAGCGACCGCCCAGCCCCAAAATGGCGCTGACACATGCCACATCAACAGATATAGCAATGTAGAAACCGATAAAGTAATCGTACCCAGCAAGTACGAAAGTCGCCGGCCGCGCAGATCGGCGACTACACCGGTCGGTACTTCGAATAACATCATGCCGATTGTAAAGAAGGCGTTGGCTGCAAACGCTTCCAGGTTGCTCAGGCCGGCGTCCAGCAGAAAGAGCGTGTTAATGCCCCAAATAATCGAGGCCGCCAACGTATTAAAAAGTAATAGCGTCAGGTAAATTCTTTGCACTCGCTGTGCGGCGGCATTCATCTGATTATTATAGCAGGTAGGCTTTAGAGGCTTTCCTCATACGCAGGTCTTGCTTTCAGCTTCCGGTTGGGATGCTTTACAGGGTCTGTCATACTGGAAGAGTTAGGATAATAAAGGAGGGACTATGAAGCAATTCCATAACAAGGTAGTTATCGTCACCGGTGGCGGTACCGGTATTGGCGAGGCCGTCTGCCACAAGTTCGCAGCCCAAGGCGCAAAAGTAGTCGTGAACGGATTGCCTGACGATCCGGTCGAAGATGTTGCGAAAGCTATCCGGGACAAGGGCGGCGAAGCGATAGCCGTCGTGGCTGATGTGTCGGACGAAAACCAGGCAAAGCAATGCGTCGATAAAGCAGTCGAGACCTTCGGGCAGCTCGATGTTCTTATCAATAACGCGGGAATCTTACTTGTCAACGCGCCGACTGATGAATTTCCCATCGGGCAATTTGACGACCATATCCGGCACAATATCCGCTCCACTTTTCTCATGACGAAGTTCGCGCTTCCTCACCTGCGTAAGACGAAAGGCAACATTGTCAGTGCAGGCTCCGAAGGCGGCATAAACGGTCAGCCGCGAAACACGCCTTATGGCGGAACGAAAGGATTCATTCACTCATTCATGAAAGGTGTCGCCGTCGAACAAGCCCAATACGGCGTCCGGGCTAACTGCGTGTGCCCCGGTCCTATCGATACGGCATGGACACACAAAGAGACCGGAGCCGTAGACGCGCAGATCGAAGAAGTCCTGGTTGGCGCCGTTCCTCTCGGCAGACGGGGAACCGTCGAAGAAATTGCCAACGTCTATGCGTTCTTAGCCTCCGGTGAAGCCAGCTTCGTAACTGGCGCGCTCTGGCTGGCTGACGGAGGCATTACTCCATCCAAAGGAATGATGGGTCAACTCGCAAACGCGGACGTTGCCACACCTCCTGCTCCCACCTTGGAACTTGAGCACACGCAGGACGGGCTCAAAAACAAGGATATCGTTAAGTAGTGGCACCCGTGCGTGGTCAAACTGGTCTATGATCGATAAGTCTGGCGAGACGCTCCATTGAATCAACCGAGCCGCCATCCATGCCATTTTTGAGCATAGCGTCACGATCTTCGACAGATTGAAATACCGCCTGGTCGGGGTACACGCCGCGAAACCTGAAATCGCCCTCGCTGCCGCTCACCGCAAACTCCCAACTGCCACCCGTGCGGGGATCCATCTTCTCTACTTTTGTCTGCATTCCTTCCGGGCCCCACCACTGGGGAATAAGTTCGGGCTTCAGGTATGCCGCGAACACCTTTTCCCGTGGGGCCTCGAAAGTATATGTCGAGATAATATCCGTCGTGCCGGGTTGAGCGGTAAATGAATGATTTGCCATAATTATTCTCCGCTTTCTTCCTCTGTATTGATGTGGTAGTACAGGGCAACCGCGCCCGAATCAAAGGTTTTAGTTTTTAACAACTTCATAGTGTTAATGCCCATATGTACAAACCGAGGGAGTTTGTGGAAGCCATCGAAGTATTTGGCAAAGACCTTGAGCCGTCAACCAAGTGAAGATGACTCATTAGTCTGTGCGATTTCACTCCGATACGCCCCATTTCCAACCACTGACTTCCGGCATATCAACACCGTGAATGTTAATGTAACTCCGATGCTCGGTCAGCTTCATCCCCATTAGTTGTTTCAGTGTTTGCGCTTTTTCGTCCGTAAGTCCAAGGCGGTCGACGACATCTATAACCAGGTCGAAGCGGTCAAGATCGTTCAGCACAGTCATGTCGAACGCCGTCGTAATCGTCCCTTCTTCTTTATAGCCGCGGACGTGCAAATTACGGTTGGTCCGGCGATAGGTAAGACGATGGATAAGCCATGGGTATCCGTGGAAAGCAAAAATAATTTCTTTATCTGACGTGAATATCCTGTCGTAATCGGGGTCGCTAAGACCGTGGGGGTGTTCGGTGATTGGCTGTAAGCGCATCAAATCAACGACGTTAACGACACGGATTTTTAGTTCCGGCAAATGTGCGCGTAAAATCGAAACTGCTGCCAGTGTTTCAAGCGTCGGGACGTCACCGGCACACGCCATAACAACATCCGGCTCGCTACCCTGGTCGTTGCTGGCCCAATCCCAAACGCTCACGCCTCTCGCGCAGTGCAACGCGGCTTCTTCCATAGAAAGCCACTGCGGGCTATTGTGCTTGCCGGTCACCGTAAGATTTATGTAATTACGGCTCCGCAGGCAGTGATCCATAACCGAAAGCAGGCAGTTGGCATCGGGCGGCAGGTAAATACGAACGACCTCCGCTTTTTTGTTGACAAGATGGTCGATGAATCCCGGATCTTGGTGGGTAAACCCGTTGTGGTCTTGCCGCCACACATGAGAAGTGAGCAGATAATTCAACGACGGGATCTTGGCTCGCCATGGAAGCTCCGAGGACATTTTGATCCACTTGGCATGCTGGTTAACCATCGAATCGACAATGCGGATGAAGGCTTCGTAACTATGGAATATACCATGCCTGCCCGTGAGAAGGTAGCCCTCCAGCCACCCCTGTGCCTGGTGTTCGCTCAACATTGAATCTAGGACAGCGCCAGTTGTCGCCAGCGATTCGTCAGTATCCTTTATGCGCGCCGACCATTTGCGGCCGGTCTTTTCAAGCACCGCCTCAAGCCGGTTCGAAACAAGCTCGTCCGGCCCGAAAATTCTAAAGTTACGATGCTTTTCGTTGCGCGTCACAATGTCGCGCATGTACGGGCCGACGGCATGGACATTGCCCTCGTTGATAATTCCACGATATGAAACGTTTACTTCATAATCATGAAAATCCGGCAAGTAAAGTTCGCGCAGCAGATTACCGCCATTAGCGTGGGTGTTCGCTCCCATGCGCTGTTCTTCTGCCGGGATAAGCGCTGCGACCTCGGACCTTACGGAACCGTTTTGGTCAAAGAGCTCATCGGGTCGGTAACTCTTCAGCCACGCTTCCAAGACAGCGACATTTTCAGGGTGTGCTTCATCTACCGCCAGCGGCACTTGGTGCGACCTGAAGTTTCCTTCCACCTTGTGGCCATCGATTATTTTTGGTCCTGTCCAGCCTTTTGGTGAGTTCAGGATAACCATCGGCCAGCGGGGGCGGGTAGTGTCGTTATTGTCGCGCGCGTTGCTCTGGATTCGTTTGATTTCCTGCACGGCTTCGTCGAGCTTGGCAGCCATCAGCTGGTGCATCTGCATCGGATCGTCGCCTTCGACAAAATAGGGGCTCCAGCCATAGCCGCGGAACAATTGCTCCAATTCTTCGCGCTCAATACGGGCTAAGATAGTCGGGTTACTGATCTTATAACCGTTCAAGTGAAGAATCGGAAGTACTGCTCCGTCAGTCTCGGCATTCAAGAACTTATTGGAATGCCACGCAGTAGCAAGCGGTCCCGTCTCCGCCTCGCCGTCGCCGACCACACATGCGGCGATGAGCCCTGGATTATCGAATACAGCGCCAAACGCATGACTAAGTGAATAGCCAAGCTCGCCGCCCTCATGTATTGAGCCTGGCACTTGCGGCGAGACGTGGCTCGATAAGCCGCCCGGAAACGACGACATTTTAAAGAGCTTCTTAAGCCCCGCTTCGTCGCGCGTCACGTCAGGATAATATTCGCTGAAGGTTCCCTCAAGATATACGTTACTCACCACCGCCGGACCGCCGTGCCCCGGCCCGGAAATGTAGATCATATTTAGATCATGTTTTTCAATAACCCGGTTAAGATGCGCGTAAATAAAGTTCTGCCCAGGGGCCGTGCCCCAATGCCCAAGCAGCAACTTTTTAACATGCTCTAGCTTTAAAGGCTCCTTGAGCAGGGGATTGTCCTGCAAGTATATTTGCCCGACAGATAAATAGTTGGCCGTCCGCCAGTAGGTGTCAATGTCACGCAGCGCTTTTTCGTCTAACGGGTTATCATTTGTCGGATTCATGCGCCACCTCCGTTTTTTGTTGTTTTGTAAGCTCGGCTGTTTCGCGCGCGATTGTTACCGCCTCGTCGGTATGAATAACATGCACCCCGACAGGGCTGCCGTCCGCGGATATTAAGCGCGCGTCCTCCTCATTGCGAGCGTTATCGAGGGTAATGCCTAAGAAATCCAGCCCTTCGCATATTCTCGCCCTGATTTTCGGGGCGTTTTCGCCCATACCGCCGGTAAAGACAAG
>Ga0075366_10000642_pt1 | contig 16464 bp, 13 predicted proteins | sample EndMethybrTD3031_FD_72351 | JGI IMG/M metagenome (GOLD analysis project Ga0075366, IMG submission 72351) | Populus endosphere microbial communities from Tennessee, USA - Endosphere MetaG P. TD hybrid TD303-1 | ecosystem: Host-associated > Plants > Roots > Endosphere | place: USA: Tennessee...
GTATTAGATTCATCACAGGTTAGCCTGTTGGTTTCTCCTGATGCCGACGATTTGATGGCCGCTGTAAAATTGAAATTAGGCTTAAAATAATATCAACCATTAGTCATTTATTGAAGGGCGCCCTGTATTTACGGGGCGCTTTTTTTATGTTTGTATATGCACAATCAACCTATCGGTATTTTTGATTCGGGCTTTGGCGGGCTCACGGTTTTTAAATCAATCATCGGCCAGCTGCCGGGTTACGATTACCTTTACCTGGGCGATAACGCCCGCGCGCCCTACGGCAACCGGTCATTTAAAACCATTCATGAGTATACCTGGGAATGTGTGCAATGGATGTTTGCGCAAGGTTGCCCGCTGGTAGTGGTGGCCTGCAACACGGCATCGGCGAAAGCGCTGCGCACCATTCAGCAAAAGGATTTAAAAAATGCCGACCCTACAAAGCGCGTATTAGGCGTTATAAGGCCTACTGCCGAAATTGTTGGCAATTACACCAACAGCAAACAAATAGCGGTGCTGGGCACCAAAGGAACGGTACAGTCGGGCTCGTACCTGATAGAGATCCAGCATTTTTTTCCGGATGTCAAAGTTTACCAGCAGGCCTGCCCGCTTTGGGTACCGCTGATAGAGAATGGCGAATACGACCAGCCCGGCGCCGATTATTTTGTGAAACTATACCTTGATGAAGTAATGGCGCAATCGCCCGATATTGATACCATTTTATTGGCTTGTACCCATTATCCCATTATCCAGGATAAAATTGAAGCGCAATTGCCCGCTCATGTCAAAGTAGTAGCTCAGGGCGACATAGTAGCCAAAAGCCTGGTTGATTACCTGCATCGTCATCCCGAAATGGAAAGCAGGCTCAGCAAAAACAGCACCAACCAATTCTTCACCACAACAGATGATACAGCCGATTTTGACCATCACGCTTCGCTGTTTTTCTCACAGTCGGTAAAGTCGACGTTTATATCGGCTAATGATTTGGTTACTTGTGGGTGAGCTGGTGTATTTAATTGATAATTAATATGTTGCATATGTCATTGCGAGGTACGAAGCAATCGCGAACTATGAATGGCCACATGCCTCCTTGCGATTGCTTCGTACCTCGCAATGACATATGGGCCAATCAACCCAATCAACCATTCACCAATTTAATATACCAAACTTGTCGTCTAAAATAACTCAACATTTAGTAAGTTTGCAGCTTCATCAAAAAAGCGCTTGAATTATTATATCACATATTTTATTGTTGCTATAGGGTTGTTCAGTTTTTCGGCCTTTTTTGCGTTGTTTGGTGTTTATGCCGAGCGGAAGATCTCTGCATTTATACAAGACCGGCTTGGCCCTACCGAAACGGGTAAATTTGGATCGCTGCAAACCCTGGCCGATATTATGAAGATGATCCAAAAGGAACTCATCATCCCGGCAGCTGCCGATAAATGGCTGTTTATGCTGGCTCCGGCTGTAATATTCATTGCGGTTTATATGGGCTTTGCCGCCCTGCCCTGGGGACCCGGGCTTATTCCCTCAAAAATAAATTTAGGTATCTATTATATCTTCGCCATAATCTCTATTGAAACCCTGGGCATCCTGATGGCAGGCTGGGGATCAAACAATAAGTATTCTATTTTAGGGGCCATGCGGTCCGCTGCACAGATCATATCCTATGAAATCCCTGCTGGCTTTGCCATTATCTCTGTAGTAATGATAGCTCAAACCCTCGATCTGCAGGCGATAGCCATGCAGCAAGGTGTGTTATCGCCAGAAAAAATAACATTTGCAGGCTTTTGGGATGTGACCACTAAGGGCGGATTCCTGAGCTGGAATATATTTCGCGCCCCGCATCTCATCATCGCATTTGTAATTTACTTTATAGCATCACTGGCAGAAAGTAACCGCGCCCCCTTTGATATTCCCGAAGCGGAATCAGAGCTGGTGGCAGGTTTTCATACCGAATTTACGGGCATCCGGTTCGCGCTGGTTTTTTTGGCCGAATATTCGATGATGTTTTTGGTGAGTATGATAGGGGTGATCTTGTTTTTAGGTGCGTGGAACACACCACTGCCCAATATGGGCCCGGTGCATTTAGCCGATTGGACAACCAATATATGGTGGGGCATTTTTTGGGTAACCTTAAAAACATTAGGCCTGGTAGCCATACAAATGTGGATCAGGTGGACACTGCCCCGTTTCCGGGTAGACCAACTGATGAACCTGTGCTGGAAAGTACTCACCCCGCTGTCGTTTTTATGTATGCTGATATCGGGTGTGTGGAGATTATGGCTCATGTAGGGAAGAAGAATCAAGAGTTAAGAGTCAAGAATCAAGACGGGAAAAATTGAAGAGATATACAAATAACGGAGATTTAGGACAGCAAAAAGAATCGGGTAATCCCTTAATCTGATAAATCCCGGTTCAGACAATTTTTTTAGAGTTTAGGATTTAGGTTTTAGCATTTAGAGTTTAGTATTTCAATAATTAGAATTTGTTAACGAAGTTAATCAACGGTTTTACAACGGCATGGAAAGGTTTGAGCCTTACCGTGAAGCATTTGTTTGCCAATAATTCTGCGCGGAAGATTACAACCGTAAGTGATAGTAACTACTTTAAACAGCTGGAAAAGGGTACTAATACCATTCAGTATCCTAAGCAGCAATTGCCCGTGCCCGAAATTGGCCGCTACCAGCTGGATGTGGAGATGGACGATTGCATTGTGTGCGATTTATGCGCCAAGGTATGCCCGGTAGATTGTATTGATATTGAAGCGATAAAAGCTACGGAGGCCATCGGCCAAACATCTGACGGAACAACTAAACGTTTGTATGCGGCTAAGTTTGATATAGATATGGCCAAATGTATGTACTGCGGCTTGTGTACCATTGTGTGCCCAACCGAATGCATTGTTATGACCAACCAATACGATAAAACCGTTTTTGAGCTAAGCGACCTGGTTTACGAATTCTCGGATATGCCGCCAGAAGTTGCTGCCGAAAAGCGCGCCTTATTTGATAAGCAACAAGCCGAAAAGCAAGCAGCCAAACTGGCTGCGATGCAAAAAAAGGAGGGCGGGGCATGAGTTTAGTCCGAGTACTGTTTTATTTTATGAGTTTTATAGCGGTGGGTTCGGCGCTGTACGCGGCGTCAACCACTAATTTGGTGCGCAGCATTTTTGTGTTTTTTGTAACGTTGTTTGCCCTGGCCGGCCTGTACGTTTTGGCCCTGGCCGATTTTGTGGCCGTTACACAGGTAGTAATTTACGTTGGCGGCATTCTGGTACTTATCCTGTTTGCCTTTATGTTATCCGGTAAAGAAACGCTTGATGTTTTGCAGCAGCAAAAAGGTAAACTCTTCAGCATCGGCAAATTACCAGCAATACTGCTGGCTGCGTTGTTTTTTATAGTGATGATTAACGTTGTGTTAAAGGCCAACGCCGATAACTTAAGTTGGATAAAGGATTCAATTGCCAATAACAATACCATTACCCCAAACGCGGTGATGATTGATAACATGGGCGTCAACTTAATGACCCGTTACCTGCTGCCCTTCGAGGCTATTTCCATTTTACTGCTGATGGCACTGGTTGGCGCGGCCCACCTGTCACGTAAGGAGGCCGACGCATGATCACCTTAACCGACTTTTTGATTGTCAGTGTAATGCTGTTTTGCATCGGCCTTTATATGATTGTATCCAAACGTAACGCCATACAGATATTGATCGGTATTGAACTAATTCTGAATGCTGCCATATTAAATCTGGTAGCTTTTGGCAAATACGACAGCGCAAACAATAGTGGGCAAATATTCGCGCTGTTTGCCATTGTATTGGCGGCGGCAACAACCGCGGTAGCACTGGCGATAATCCTGAACGTGTACAGGAAATATAAAACCATTGATCCGGGTAAGATTAATAATTTGAGGGATTCATCATAACATAAAAGAGATTGTCATTGCGAGGTACGAAGCAATCTCTTTAGGACAAATAGGAAATTGTAGGGCCGACCCGCAAATAAGAGATTGCTTCGTACCTCGCAATGACATAATGAAAATATTAATACATACGCCTAAGGCAAGCATATATTGAACACAATATCTCATACCTACGCCACCCTCCTCACCTGCGTCATCGCAGCTGTAGCATTGCCGCTGCTTGCCACTTTGGTAAACTTTTGCCTGTCGGTAAAAAGCAAGGTTGCGGGTTGGGTATCTGCCGTGGCTATTTTGTTAAGCTGTGTTTTGGCCGCCAAAGTATTCGCCGGGGTATGGAATAATCCACAGATTCACATAAAACAGGTTTGGTTTACTATTGGGCACACTACAATTTACGCAGGCATCCTGCTTAATAATTTATCGGTGCTGATGTTGTTACTGGTATCGGTTATTGCTTTACCTGTGCACATTTACTCTACTGCTTATATGAAGCATGATGACCGGTATAGCCGATACTTTACTTATCTCAGCTTCTTCTGTTTCAGCATGCTGGTTTTGGTAGTTGTGGATAACCTGGTGCTGTTTTATGCCTTCTGGGAATTGGTAGGTTTTTCATCATACTTGTTAATTGGTTTTTGGTTTACAAAAGATAGAGCTGTACAGGCTAATAAAAAAGCTTTTATCATGAACAGAATAGGGGATATTGGCTTGCTAAGCGCCATCATTATCCTGTTTGCCATGTATGGCACTTTTGATATCGATTTATTGTTTGGTCAGGATGGATTGGTTAAGCTCAGTTCCGTTCAGGAAGTTTGGACATCAGCCTATGCAGATTCCGCTTTTTTGCCCGCCATCTGGCAATACATCGCCGTTGCGGGTATCGTTTTAGCAGTCGCTGCTAAATCGGCCCAGTTCCCGTTACATACCTGGTTACCCGACGCTATGGAAGGGCCGACATCTGTATCCGCGTTAATACACGCTGCTACCATGGTTGCGGCGGGTGTGTTCCTGTTAGGTAGGGTATATCCAATGTTTACCCAAACAGAGCTTACTATACTCGCCTGTATTGGCTGTTTTACCGCTTTTATGGCGGCTACCATCGCGCTTACACAAAACGATTTAAAACGGGTGCTGGCATATTCTACCATATCGCAACTGGGTTTTATGGTTTTGGGTATGGGGGTAGGGGCTTACTCATCGTCGCTGTTCCATTTGGCTACGCACGCTTTTTTTAAATGTTTGCTGTTTTTGGTCGCTGGTATCGTGATTCATGAAATGCAGCATGTTAAGGATAATAACAACCTCGATATCGATCCGCAGGATATTTCGTTGATGGGGGGCCTGCGTAAAAAAATGCCGCTGACTTTTATTACCGCCATAGTTGGAGGCTTGGCATTAGTCGGCTTACCACTTACATCGGGCTACCTGTCAAAAGACGGCATCCTGATCCAGGCTTTTGAATGGAGTGTGGGTAAAGCTGTATGGTTCAAGATTATCCCCATCATGGCGTTATTGACCAGCTGGCTTACGGCATTCTACGTAGCGAGGCTCATCTTCAAAGTTTTCTTTGGCGAATTCAGGTTGCCCCAAATGTATCCCAGTTTAAAGCTGCATATGGGCGATGGCGGCTGGCAATACAAACTGCCTTTGGTTCTGTTAGCCCTTTGTTGCTTCTTTCCGCTGTTTTCGTTTACCCCCTTTTCTTACCAGCAAAGCTGGTTATTTCAAGGAACGAATGTTTCGCCGATAAGCAAAATCGGGAGCATTTATCACCTTGTCATCCCCGCGCTGGTAAATATTTTCAGCTTACTGGTCATTTACGCTGCTTATACCATCTATGTAAAACAAAGCAATTTTGCATTCCGGCAAACCGGGTTCTTTTATCGCTTATCGTACAACCAGTGGTATTTTGATAAAATATATAAACGCGTATTTATAAAGCCCATATTAAGTATCGGCAAGTTTTTTTGCTGGTTTGATAGAAATATAATTGATGGATTTATCCACCTGCTTGCCCGGATAGCCGAATGCATGGCCGGGGCAACCGCCTGGATAGATAAATATATTGTTGATGGATTTTTGCACCTGATGGCTGCCATTGTGCAAAGTATTGGCAATTTTGCACGTAAATTCCAAAGCGGTAAAGTGCAATATTATTTGTTTAGCATGCTGGCCATTGTGCTGCTGTTGTTTATTTTAAAAATACTGATATAAACCTGATGAATATATTAACGCTACTCATATTTATACCTGTACTGTTTGGCATTATCATTATGCTGCTGCCATCAAGCATGCGCAACAGTTTTAAATATATAACACTTGGGGCAACGCTCATCCAGTTGGGAATCAGCATTTGGATGTACATCAATTTTAAAACCGGGGCAAACTACGGCGGCATTAACCACGAGGAGCAATTTCAGTTTGTACAAAAACTGCCCTGGATAAGCCTTAACCTGGGCAGCCTGGGCAAAATGCAGATTGATTATTTTGTGGGGATAGATGGTATTTCCATCACCTTGCTGGTGATGACATCGCTGGTATTGGTGATAGCTACTTTGGCCTGCTGGGAAATCAAGAGCAACCTTAAAGGCTTTTTCCTGCTGTTCTTATTGTTGGATATGGCCGTTATCGGCGTGTTTTGCGCGTTGGATTTCTTCCTGTTTTACATGTTTTATGAGTTGATGCTGCTGCCGCTGTATTTCCTGATAGGGATGTGGGGCGGTGCGAGGCGCGAATATGCATCCATCAAATTCTTTTTGTATACACTGTTTGGCTCGGTGTTTATGTTATTGGTGATGGTAGGTTTATACCTGTCGGTTACCGACCCTGCTACCGGCAACCATACTTTTAATATGGTGCAAATGATGAACCCGGCCAATTTCAATCCCCGTTCGGTATATTCCGTGGTAAGCCATCAAACTATTTTAGGCATGCCCGCGCGTACCGTGGGTTTTGTGGTGTTGTTCATCGCCTTTGCTATTAAAGTGCCTGTAGTGCCCTTGCACACCTGGCTGCCCGACGCGCACGTAGAGGCACCAACACCAGTATCCATCATCCTGGCTGGTATCCTGTTAAAAATAGGCGGCTATGGTATTATCCGCATCTGTATAGGCATCTTTCCCGAAGTAGCTACAGCGCATGCTTTCTGGCTCGGGCTGCTTGGTGTTGTATCTATTTTATACGGCGCGCTAAATGCCCTTGCCCAACGCGATCTGAAACGGATGATCGCTTATTCTTCCGTATCGCATATGGGCTTCGTGCTGCTGGGTATTGCTTCACAAACTGCCGAGGGCGTAAGTGGCGCAGTAATGCAAATGGTAAGCCACGGCTTTTTATCAACCATGCTGTTTTTCCTGGTAGGGGTTATTTACAACCGGGTACACGACAGGGATATTTACCATTTTCGTGGCCTGGGTACCCTGATGCCAAAATATACGGCCTTTGTCATGATCGCGTTTTTTGCCTCATTAGGCTTGCCGGGCTTCTCGGCATTTGTGGCCGAGGCGTTTACATTAGCCGGTGTATTTAAATCGCATACGGAAAATGGTTTGCTGCCCTATTGGATGGCTGTTTGCGGTACCCTGGGCATACTATTTGGCGCGGCTTACTTTTTATGGACACTGCAACGCATGTTCTTCGGTAACGAATCATTAAAAGGCGGGGCCGTTTGGAAAACTGCCCTTACAGATTTAAACCTGCGCGAAAAACTTACCCTTGCCCCATTGGCCATCATGGCCCTGGCGTTGGGTGTTATGCCGTCATTGGTTTTTGATAAGATCAATGATTCGGTATTGGCTTTTATACAATTTTTACACACCAAATAATTGATAGTGTATCAGCATAAATTGTTTTATGGAAAAATGCATACCACTGCATCTTTAGTTTACCCGATAGCCTTTGAGGCCGATAAGGGCAAACTAACAGCAAGTATCCATTTAACCGAAGACGTTATGTTCAAAAAACTATCAACCGCTATTTTTTTATTTATAGCTATTACCTCCAAAGCAGACGAGGGGCAAAAGATCGCCTCGAAAGTTCAAAAAGTTACCGTGTTTTTAAGCGGGGCCCAGGTAAGCCGCACCGCGCAGGTAAACATAAGCGCGGGCACATCAACCCTGGTATTTAGTAACCTATCGGCGGATATGGATGTGCAAAGCTTACAGGTAAGCGCCGGGGGCAACTTTACCATCCTTTCGGTTAAGCACGAGCTTGATTTTTTTAACGAAGAACTGAAGCAAAAGCAAATTACCGATCTGCAAACTCAGCAAAAACTTATCAGGGATAAAATATCTTTACAAAATAGCCTGCTGCCCATTTACCAGGAAGAAGCTAATATGCTGGCCAAAAACCAGGTTGGTAGCGGCGAAAAAAATGGCCTCGACATTATCAAACTTAAACAGGCGCTCGATTTTCAAACAGCCCGCCTAACCGAGATCAAACAAAAACAACAAACAGTGGCCGACCAGGTGGCTTTACTTAACCTGGAGCTTGAAAAATACGACAAAAAAATAGCCGCGATTGTTAAAGGCCGCCGTAGCACTACCAGTAATGTGCTGGTTACGGTATCGTCTAAAACCGATCTGCAGTCTACGTTTACTATAAATTACGTTGTTCGTACGGCCAGCTGGTACCCGGTTTACGATATCAGGGCCAAAAATGTAAACAGCCCTATCAGCATTACCTATAAAGCCAATGTATCGCAGCAAAGCGGCGAGGAATGGAAGAACATAAAAATCACCCTATCAACAGGTAATCCAACTGTTAGCGGCAGTAAGCCTGAGCTTACCCCTGATTATTTAAATTTTGGCATGTATTATTCAGGCGCTGCCGGCAACATTACCAAAGTAACGGGTAAAATTGTTGGGCAGGATGATGGACAGCCCCTGCCAGGTGTATCTATCAGGGTAAAAGGTTCTTCCATAGGCACTGTAAGCGATAAGGATGGTAATTACAATATCCAGGTACCCGGAGGTAACCCAACCATAACTTATAGCTACATTGGTTATGAAACGATGGAGCGGCAGGCTAATGCGGCAGTTATAAGTGTAGCGCTTAAGCCATCAGCCCGGGCTTTAAATGAGGTTGTTGTTGTGGGGTATGGAGCGTCAGAATACCTTGAGGGCCGCGTTGCCGGAGTGAGTGTTACAGGTGGAAAGGATAAAATACGACTCAGGGGTGCAGCTACCTACGCTACTACTCCAATAGAAGTCCAAAAAATCGAAAACCAAACCAACGTAGAATTTGCCATTGCCAACCCATATACCGTACCAACGGATGGCAAACAATACATGGTAGAGATTGGCCAGTTTGATTTGGAAGCCAGCTACCAGTACTACGTAGCGCCCAAAATAAGCACGGATGTGTTTTTAACCGCGCAGCTTACCAACTGGAATAAATATAATTTCCTGTCGGGCGAAGCCAGTTTGTTTTTTGAAGGAACGTTTATTGGCAAATCGCTGATCAATACACAGGCCACTACCGATACGCTGAATTTATCCTTAGGGAACGATAAAAATATTGTGGTTACCCGTACCCTGCAAAAGGAACTGGCCGGCAGGCAGGTATTTGGATCGAACAAAAAAGAGACCCGCAACTGGCTCATTGAAGCTAAGAACCGCAAAAGCCAGCCGGTTAATTTATTGGTAGAAGATCAGGTGCCCGTTTCGCAAAATTCCGACATCCAGGTGGACGTGCAGGAACTATCCGGTGCAAAATTGGATACACATACCGGCAAACTTTCATGGAATTTCGTGCTAAATTCGCAGGATGATAAAAAGGTGCTGTTAAAGTACCAGGTTAAATACCCTAAAGATCAATCAGTAATAGTTCAATAATATAAATGCATCAACTGCTCACCAACATAACCGAACAGCTAACCCAGGTAATTGCCAGCCTGCACTATTTTATGCCCGAAGCATACCTGGGTTTGCTGTTTGTGTTTGTGATGATAACCGATTTGCTGTTTGGCAAAGCATCTGCCGTTTATTGCCGCATGGTAGCTGTAATAGGCTTGCTGTTGATTGTATTTGCTGATTTAAAGCAATTTGGGCTGATATTGGATGGCCCGCACCTGTTATTTAGTCAAATGCTGCTCCTTAACAGGATAGGGCTATGGTTTAAGGTAATCATCGATCTGCTTGCATTTATGCTGCTAATATATTTCACGTGGGACGAGAAACTGAAAAGCCACCAAAAAGGCTTATCAGATTTATATACCATCACCATAGCTTCTATATTGGGTTTGCATTTAATGGTGATGGCTGTAAACCTGCTATCTATTTACCTGGCTATCGAGATGGTTTCTATCGCATCATACCTGATGGTGGCTTATAGGAGCGAAAACGCGTTTAGCACCGAGGCAGGCTTAAAATATGTATTATTTGGCGCGGCATCATCGGCTATTATGTTGTATGGTATATCGTTATTGTATGCGTTTAGCGGTTCGCTGGATATTTTATTACATGCCACCGTTACCGAACTTTTAAAAGTAAACCAGCTAAGCTCGGCCTTTGCCATAGTGCTGGTGCTGGTGGGCATAGGGTTTAAGCTATCGTTTGTACCTATCCACTTCTGGGTGCCCGATGTGTACCAGGGGGCGCCAACACCGGTTACAGCATACTTGTCAACTTTGCCTAAAATAGCTGCCTTTGCTTTATTGGTCAATCTTTTACCACCTTTTGTGCTATTGGGTTCAAATACCGGTTTCGATTTGGTTATTGTGCTGTCAGCGGCGGGTATTATCAGCATGATAGCGGGTAATTTTGCCGCCGTATTACAAAGTAATATTAAACGAATGCTCGCTTACTCCAGCATTGGCCATACCGGTTTTGCGCTGATGGCGGTAGTGGTGCTTAACCAGCAAGGTATCTCGGCTTTAATCTATTACCTGCTGGTTTACGCTTTAGCCAATATTGGCGCCCTTGTGCTGGCTACCTACTTTAGCAATGTAATGAACGCCGAAAGCCTGGACGGCTACAAAGGTTTAGGGCTAAAATATCCGGCTGCATCTGTTTGTTTTACAATCATATTGATATCGCTTACAGGTTTGCCCATAAGCGCGGGCTTTACGGGTAAGGTGTTTGTGTTTTCAGCAGTATACGGGCTTTACCAGCAAAATCACAGTATCTGGCTCATGTTACTGATGGCTACCGGGGCTTTAACAACCGTGGTGAGTTTGTTTTATTACATTAAAATCCCGCTTAATTTGTTCCTGAAAAGATCAGAAAATCAGGAGATTGAGTATAAAAAATCTTATAATTTGCTCATTTTGGCGGTGATTATAAGTGTTGTACTTATTTTATTGGGCATTTTTCCCGACTTTGTGTTGAAATACCTATAAAACTCAATTTTTTATTGCCTATTTAATATAAAATTAACATAATCTTCTTTTTATTGATATAAAAGTATTAAATTAGGCTGTTTTTTAACAAGTCCCAAATTAATGAAGCGGTATATTCCTTTTATAACTATACTTATAATTCTTACGCTTACTTTCTTATTTCCATCTGTCGAGTTCAAAAACTCCGGGAACCCTAATTTTAATACCGGGGATATCGCCTGGATGCTGATGTCGACAGCCCTTGTTTTGATCATGACGCCTGGCCTGGCCTTTTTTTACGGTGGCATGGTGAACAAAAAAAACGTGATATCTACCATGCTGCAAAGCATTGTTTGTATGGTTATCATTACGGTGTTATGGGGCATTTTTGGTTTTAGCCTGGCCTTTGGCGAAAGCTTTCATGGGCTAATAGGCAATCCTGCTACTTATTTTATGATGAAGGGGATGCTGGGCAACGCCACCTGGAAAGCCGCTCCAACCATACCTTTGTTGCTGTTTGCCATGTACCAGTTAAAATTCGCCATTATTACCCCGGCGCTAATTACCGGTGCTTTTGCCGAGCGGATCCGTTTTAACTCCTACATTATTTTCTTGGTACTGTTCTCCATCTTCATATTCTCGCCACTGGCTCATTGCACGTGGCACCCCGATGGCATACTGGCCAAACTGGGTGTACTTGACTTTGCCGGCGGTACAGTAGTCCACATGTCTGCCGGATGGGCTGCGCTCGCCTCCGCTTTGTATTTAAAACGCCGTAACGATGCTAACCATTCGCCGGCCCGTATTACCTATGTAATGATAGGTACAGGGCTGTTGTGGTTTGGCTGGTTTGGCTTTAATGCAGGCTCGGCCTTTGGTGCAAATGCTTTAGCGGTTACCGCTTTGGCTACCAGTACAACAGCTTCGGCTGCAGGCGGTATTACCTGGATATTTTTTGATATGCTGCTTGGCCGCAAGCCATCGGCTATGGGTACCTGTATCGGTGCTGTAGTAGGCCTGGTGGCCATTACTCCTGCCGCAGGTTATGTAACTGTTCCTCACTCGCTGGCTATCGGTATCATATCGGCGGTAATCAGTAACCTGGTTGTGGAGTGGCGCACACGTACTACCATTGATGATACACTTGATGTATTCCCTTGCCATGGGGTAGGTGGTATGGTGGGTATGCTGCTAACCGGTGTTTTTGCCAATCAGCACGTAAATGCTGCAAACACAACAGGTAACGGCCTATTCTTTGGCGAAACGCACCTCTTTTTGGTGCAGTTATTGGCACTGGTAGGCGTATCTATCTTCGCGTTTTTCGGATCGTTGTTATTGCTTAAAATAACAGATATGATCTCTCCTCTCCGGGTATCTGCCGAGGATGAGGTTGTGGGGCTGGACATCAGTCAGCACGGCGAAAAACTTTAATCACGACTTTCAAACCAAATCTATAAACCTGCGAGTCCGGCTGAAAAGCCGGATTTTTTATTTGGTGGCGGCGAGGGAGTCAAGAGTCAAGAATCAGGAGTCAAGACACGGGTGCGATGACTGCCATGTAGTCATAAAAATATTATATTATTAAACGTATTGACAATACACTTGTCTATAAGGTGTTGTCGATACGCATTTTTGTCTTAACTCTTGATTCTTAGCTCTCGACTCTATATTAAAAATATGTTTTCAGATAATCAATTAGGAATGTTTACTACGGCTCATCAAAATATCCTGCCTTTTGATGGTGAAGTTTACCTGTATCCTAATTTTTTTGAAGAGGAGGGAAGCCTTGATATTTTTGAGCAACTAAAACACAGTATTTTGTGGAAGCAGGACAAGAGGAAGATCTACGGTAAAATGGTCAACTTTCCACGCCTTACTTCCTGGTATACAGATGGTGACCAGGAATACACCTACTCTGGCGTAGTAAATACCCCCATTCCCTTTACGCCACTGTTAAGGCAGATAAAGGAGGCTGCTGAGCAACAATGTGGCAAACAATTTAACTCGGCCCTGCTTAATTACTACCGCCATGGCGGCGACAGTATGGGCTGGCATAGCGACGATGAAGAAGAATTGAGCGGCAATCCTGTTATCGCTTCTGCATCATTTGGCGCTACCCGTAACTTTCAGTTTAAACACAAGCAACAAAAGAACGCCAAAGTTTCTATCGCTCTTAATAATGGCAGCTTATTGATTATGCAGGGCGCTACACAGCATAACTGGCTGCACCAGGTGCCTAAAACGGCTAAGCAACCGGGGCCGAGGATCAATATTACTTTTAGGGACATTAAGTATGTCTGAATCAGAATTTTTCACGTTTAATTTATTTTTTAACAGTTTTCAAGAAGGCTACGCCGTTTACAGAATTAAAAAATTAACAGAATGCCGCGTTATTTTGAAGATTCTAAAATTCTGATTCAGACAACATCTAAAATCTGTATTGCTTTTCAATCATTGCAACATCGAGGATTAAATGATAACTTAGTTTATCTAAATCCACCTGCCGCTATGAAAAAAATTGTAATGCTTGCCCTGCTTTTAGCCCTGGCTTTTAATTTGGAAGCCCAAACCGCTTTGCCAACTGACAGCGGCACTTTCTTCCTGCACAAATTTGCGCAACATATTGGCAAAGAAACTTATTGGGTAACTAAATACAAGGACTCCATTAAATATACCGTTGATTTTAAATTTGTCGACCGCGGTTCCCCCGTGCCTTTAAAGGCCAGCTTAAAGTTAACTAATACAGGCAACCCTATAGAGCTTGTTATAAAAGGAAAAACATCAAGGTTTTCTACAATTGACGACTCGGTAAGGGTTTTAGATGATGGTGTTGTATTTCGGGTAGATGAAAAACTTACCAGCTATAAAACGCATCAGCGCCTTAGCTTTCCGGTCGCCGGTTACTCGCCAACATTGGTACAGCAGGCGATGCTGCACTACTGGAAAAAGAACAAACAACCGACCAGCATAAGAACCCTGCCTTTTGGCTCGGTACAAATAAAAAAGGACGGTACAGACCAATTTACTTTTAACGGTAAGCCATTGCTGCTCGACAGGTATACTGTAAGCGGCTTGGTTTGGGGCAACGAGTTGATATGGACAGATGCCGATGGTAAGCTCATTTGCCTTATCACCAATGATGCGGAAGGTGACAAGCTGGAATCTATGCGTAAGGAATATGAAAGCCTGTTGCCTGAACTGATTAGCAAAGCGGCGGTTTACGGTATGCAAATCTTCGCTAAGGCGGCAGCGCCTGCCGGGGTGGTTAATAAGGTGATTGCCATTACCGGAGGCAATCTGGTTGATGTAAATACCGGGACAAGCATGCCTAATGCTGTTGTGTTGATAGAAGACGGCCTTATTAAAGTGATAGGTAAGGCAGGTAGTGTGAAAATCCCTGCCGGAGCCAAAATTATTAATGCCAATGGTAAAGCCATTTTACCAGGCTTATGGGATATGCACTCGCATTTTGAGCAGGCGGAATGGGGCCCTGCCTACCTGGCGGCTGGTGTAACCACCGTTAGGGACTGCGGTAACGAATTTGAATATATTAACGCCATTAAAAGCGCCATAGATGGCGGCGGGGGCATTGGGCCAAATATCCTGAAAGCTGGTATTATTGACGGCAAGGGGCCAATGTCGTTGGGGATTATACAGGCAGACACGAAGGAAGAAGCCATAAAAGCGGTTGACCGCTATAAGCAAAACGGATTTGCACAGATAAAAATTTACAGTTCGGTAAAACCAGTCATAGTAAAAGCTATTTGCGATGAGGCGCATAAAGTAGGCTTAACGGTAACCGGCCACATCCCCAACGGGATGACGCTGCAGCAGGGTGTAGATTCGGGTATGAATATGGTTAACCACCAGCAATATGTTTATGCCATTTTGAAGAGAAATAAAGACCGGTCTGTAAATTTTGAAGATTCGGTAAGTGTGGCCGCCATAAAATTTATTAAAGACCATCATGTGGTGATAGATCCTACTTTGGGTGTTTTTGAACTGGCATTTCGCAATGTAAAGGATAGCATCACCAACCTGGAACCGGCATACAACACCTTGCCGCCCCCATTACAAACGCTGTTTAAAAACATGGGGATGGAACCGGCCGATGCCGCGAGATTTCAACCGTTGATGCAAAGTATGGTTACATCTGTAAAAAAGCTATATGATGCAGGGGTAATTATTGTGGCCGGCACCGACATGGGTTTTCCGGGTTATAGTTTAGACAGAGAACTGGAGCTATATGTATCGGCAGGCCTAACCCCGGCCCAGGCCATCCAAACAGCTACTATTACACCTGCCCGTGCCATGGGTATAGATAAACAAACAGGCTCCGTTGAAGCAGGCAAACAGGCAGATATTATACTGGTAGACGGCGACCCCCTAAAAAACATCAGTGATATCCGGAAAGTAGCTGTTGTAATAAAAGCCGGCCGGATTTATGACCCGGTAGCTTTACATAGGATGGTTGGGTTTGCGAGGTAGGGGTCTGAATCAGAATTTTTCACATTTAATTTTTTTAAGGAGTTCAAGAGGGCTACGCCGTTTACAGAATTTAAAAATTAGCAGAATGCCGCGTTATTTTGGAAATTCTAAAATTCTGTAAATTCTGATTCTGACAACAAAGCATCTGCATATCTGATATCTGACATCCATACATCAAAAAGATTTCTCTAAATTTACCTTGTGCAAACAAACGAACTTACAACATTATGGCGTCCGGTGGGGCCAAGGGAATTAAAGCTGATAGAGGAATCGGGGTTTAAAAGGTTTCCCAAGCGATTGGCCGAGCAGCCTATCTTTTACCCGGTAATGAATGAAGCTTACGCTATTCAAATAGCAAGGGACTGGAATGTGCCTGCATCGGGCTCGGGTTTTGTAACTAAGTTTAGCTTGCCTACCGCATTCCTGGCTAAATATAATGTTGAAAACGTTGGTGGGCCAATTCATAACGAATTATGGGTACCTGCCGAAGAATTGGAGGATTTTAATGACCATATTATAGGTTTGATTGAAGTTACACAGTCTTTTTATCCTGATCAAAAAGGCTAATTTGAAAGCGGTATAAACATCCCTTGAACGGCGGCGACTCACCCCTGCTACGCTGCGCTGGCCGACCCTCCTCTCCGACTGCGTCACAAAGAAGATGAAGAGCATAAAAATAACTTTTTACCCCTCTATGCGCGAAGCGGAGAGAGAGGGGCAGACGGGCGG
>Ga0075366_10000643_pt1 | contig 16459 bp, 33 predicted proteins | sample EndMethybrTD3031_FD_72351 | JGI IMG/M metagenome (GOLD analysis project Ga0075366, IMG submission 72351) | Populus endosphere microbial communities from Tennessee, USA - Endosphere MetaG P. TD hybrid TD303-1 | ecosystem: Host-associated > Plants > Roots > Endosphere | place: USA: Tennessee...
GCGATCTGCGTTTGAATCGTTGTCAATTGCGCATTGACGGACTGTAGGCATTCACGATCTGTGGCCATGGGTCACTCCTAGTGGCTTGTTGGTGCCTCAATAAACCCGGTATTAACCCGGTTGCCTGCCTCGCTGCACCCATGCCTCATAGCCGCGCAGGTCCAGATATCGCCTCCCATCGGGGCCAATCACCCACTCCCGATCACGGAGCCATTCGTGCCGCTCAATCTTTTTCAGCATGCTTCCCAGCGGGATGCCGGTGCAGGCCTCGGCCGTGGCGCCGATCCGCACGTAGCGAGCCGGGCACACCATCACCGCCGCTTGTTCCTCCGCTGTGCGCTTCATTCGCCCGGCCCCTTCACGATCCCCGCCGCGCGCGCCGTCAGCACAATGTCCGCATTGGTGTGCAAGCCGAGTTTGCGCAGCGCGCGCACGCGATACGTGGAAATGCTCGCGTGATTCAAACCCAACTCACGCGCGATGGCCGCGAGCGTGTGGCCGCGTGCGATCTGCGCGAATACCTGTAGCTCCCGGTCGCTTAACGTATTCAGCATGTCACCCGCGATAGTCATGGAAGCCTTGCCGCCGGTGCTTTCGGGATCGCGTCCGGATGTTTCGTTTTGACGTGCCGCGCCACATTCAAAAAATATCGGTTGCAACATGGGCATAGCCCTTTCTTTGCGCGCAATACCTGCCGCTCCAATTTCTTTCCCTTGCGCTCGGCCACGTTTAACCTGGCGAGCGTGCGTTGGTGCGTTTCCTCCTCCTGCGCGAGTTTGCGGCGCAATTGATCGGCCTCCGTCTCACCGGGGAAATGCTGCTGGTGCCCGTTGGGACAATAAAAAATCTTGTGATCCTCACGGCGCTTGGAGAAATAAAACTCTGGCGCCGCGAATGCGATGCCGCACGCACAGCACGTCAAGCGCTCAAATGTCACGGATAAATTAAATGCGGCCTCGGCCATCGCTAGCCTCCAAAGATTCTGCGGAATACCGCTAGGCACTCTATGCAGCGCTTGCACGTCACGGCGCGCTCAACATTCGTGCAGGAGATTTTCGGATTCAGTCGCCCCGCGCCGCACAGCGCGAAAGGCGCAGCACTCAGGGAGTAATGCACCGCGCGCGCCCTCATGTGCGAAGGTCCACGAAGCGCAATTTCTCGAGCGGACAGTAATAGGCCTCGCTCACTATCGGTGGCGTGTAGCGCTTGTCCGTATAGATGCCCTCATACCAATGCGGGCGCATGTCGAAATGAATCGTTGCCGCGTGCGTGAGTGCCGCATTCACGTTGTAGTAAACAAACGGTTTCGGTTTCGCCTGATCCCACGTGTGGCGCGCGCATACGATGATGGATGGATAAGGGAAGTCCGCCGCGCACGTGAATTGCAAACCTCGGCCCTTCACTTCCACGCGCAGAGCATCGGCGCCACGGCTGATAAACAGGTCGCCGTTATCCAGGTGTTGCACGCGCTCCTCCCACGTGGGCGCGCGGCTCACCGGTGGAACCGTGATCGTTTCTCCGCGCCGGTGGAGGAATTGCGCCACGGCCCACAACGCTGGCTCACTCTCGGCGAGGTGCGAAATGAAACGCTCATGGTTGGCCGCGCGCGCGGTGCTGCTCACGTAAAGGCCTCCGACTGTTGCGGCCTGCGCGGCGCATCGCCCGGCAGCGCACGCGGGGGCCGTTGCGAGTCGTCCACCACCGCGAAGGATTTGGCGGGCGCGAGTGCTGCGAGTTGTGCGGCCACCGTGCGCGCCTCGGCCTCCACGAATCGCGCCGCATCCTGTTTATCGCCGTAACGCGGCTCACCATCCACACACACCACGTAATAGCGCGTGCGGTAGTGGCCGTCCTTATCGAATCGCGCGGTGGCGATTACATAACGCTCATTCATAGCGCGTTAGGCGAAGGCGGCAAGCCGGTGCGCGGTTGGCGATCCAGCCACGCGAGCGCGCGCAGGTAATCCTCTGCTGGCAGTTCTGCGAGGCGCGCAATCTTCGCCTTCGCCAGTAGCCTTTCAATCGGCACGCCCCGATCCCGCGCCTGCGATTCCAGAATGAATTTTTGATCTGTGTTGATTAGCTCGGCGCCATCCTCGCGCTCCTCCGGGGCGCCGAAGTCTTCACCGTGTGCATTGCCTTGCGGGGTGTGTGCGTTGCGCGCGGCCCACGCGGCGAGGCGCTTACCGGTGTCCTGTGTGATCGGCTCGCCATCCGGGAAGACGGCGCGCATGTCCGCATCCAGCGTGTATTTCGTGACGTGCAGCGCGTGCGCCTCATCCAAGTAGCCATGCACGAAGCACTCAAACAAAAAGTCTTCCGATTGCTTTGGCTCCAATTTGAATGAGCGATACCACTCCCCGATTTTGGGGCGCGCCTTTTCGCCGCCCGGTTTGCCTGCGGCCTCCCATTGCTGCACGTCCTTAATCGTGGCCTCCACCATCGGATACTTGGCGCGCAGGCACGCGACTACCAGCGGGATCGGCGTTTGCAGGAGGCGCGCGATGAATTCGCGTTGGTGCTCTATCTTCGGCCTCTGCCACACCAGCGGCCCCTTGCGGCCGTCTTCCTGATTCTTTGCGGCCATCGCGAGCACGCCCCCGAGGCCTTCCCATTCGTGCGATCCGCTATCCACGATGAGCACGGAGGCCTGCGCGCGCTCCGCTTCTGCGATGGCCTCACCGTAGCGTTTGGGCGCGAAGTCTTCACGAAGGGAGAGCACGCTATAGCCGCCCACGCGCGGATCATTGGCGTAGGCCTCGCCGCGCCCCGATTCCGTTTCCACCATCACCACGTGCTCCATGCTCCCGGCGTAGCCGAGTGCCAGCAGCAACGCGGAATAGGTCTTCCCGTTTCCCGATGGCGAGTAAAGCCCCACCAGGGGCTTGGCCTCGCTCGCGATGGCGCGCCGAAGTTTAATCACAGCCGGTATTCCTTTTCGACAAAACCCAAATCGGGATCGCCTACCAACGTCCAGCGAATCCACGTTTTGTGTGCGGTGTAATGCCGCCAGTGGCCGCGCCGCATGTGAAGACGCGGGGAGCGGTGCGTGCCGCCCATCGGTGGCGGCTTGCCCACCACGCGGCCGTGCAAGCGAACCACGTGATAGTCATGGAGGGGGAGCGCGCCCTTTTTCTCGCGCGCTGCATTCAATTTCTCCGGCGCGCGGATCAATTCACGCGTGACAACTTCCGCATCCAACGCGATGCACAGCGCGCGAATGTGCGACCACAGGAAGGGCGTTAGCGCTCGGTCGAGCTTATCGGGCGCCACGGCCTCGCCCGCATCGGCCAAGCCCCACACAATCCACGATTCCGCAATCGTGGACACAAACCCGCATCCGCCAATCGCGCCACCATCGCTAAGGTGCCCCGCAAAAACGATCACGGTTCGGCCGCTAATACGAAACTCAAACACGGTGGCGCGCGAATCGTCCGGCGCATCCGTGGAGTAGGGAAGGCAAAACGCGCCCTCCGAGAATTCAGGCGCGCGTGCGAATGCCGCCGCAAAATCGTGCTGCACCACAAAGGAAGGCTCCGCGCCAAGCGCCGTAACGATATCCTTCCCCGCGCTCTTGAGACTTCCGGAATCGTCGTCTACGTGAAACACGCGCCCGGCTGCGGATGCCTCAATTAGTTTATGAAGCCGGGAGCAATCGTTTTTTTCCAACACCAACGCGCCAAGCGCCCATTCTTTAATGCTGTCGGTTTCCTCGGAGGCCATGCGCTCATGCGTGGCGCACAGCCGTGCGGAGTCCGCTGCGGATTTCGCGGCCGTCTCCGCGAGCCTTTCGCGCATGCGCGCACCAACGCGCTGATAGACACGCTCCTGTGCCTCCGGCGGCAATGCTAGGACGCGCTGCGCCGTTCTCGCGTCTATCTCAAATGGACTCCGCACGGAGGAGCGCCCGCCGTCCTCTCTGGGTCGCTGCAATTTCATTTACTCGCGCCCCGCGCCAAACGTGTGGTCTAGCGGCACGGCGCGCGCCCGCGCAAATCCATCCAACATGCCCTCCGTGTAGGCGCGCGCGAGTTGCAGCGTTAGGTATTGCTCGCGCTCCACCGCGTCCAGCGGTGGCCCCATGGGGGGCGTGAGGTAGCGCAGCACCTTGGGCGCCATCGCCTCCGCGTAGATTTCCGCGCGATCCTCTGGAATCTCGAGAAATTGCGCGCTCACCGCACGCGCTCCGGCTCGGGGTCATACGGTGATGCGAGGCTTTCAAATTCTTCCCACCGCGCGTGCTCATACACCGGGATTTCCGGATAGCACACGCGCCCCGGATACGCGGGGAAGCGCCCGGCGTGCATGCACTTCCTCCACAGCGTGAGGCCGTAATCTACTTTGGAGGCGCCGAGGTGGAATGATTGCTCATCCATGCCGACCAGCGAGCACAGGTAAGGCGGCTCATTCTCCTGCACCAAAAACACGTAGTCGCATTCCGTGCCGCACTGCGCGCGCACACCGCGCCGATAAAACGCGGCACTCATGTAATAGCCCATGCGAATCATCTGCACGCGGCCCCAGGTGTTTGGCTCGGCGGTGGTGTCGCCGCTTTTGTAATCCACAATCAACGTGCGCTCTGTATTGATCCGATCCGGCCGGATGCGACACAGCGCGCCGTGGTCGTCCCACATTAGCGTTAGCTCCGAGTCCCCGCCGCCCGGTTGAAACGCGCGGTAAATCGCTGGCTCCTCGGCCGCGAGCGAATCCACAAACGCGCGCGCCGCTTTGGCCATCGCTTCCACGCTCGCGTATTGCGCCTTGAGGATCGGAATGCGCCCGGCCAAGTAGGCGTTATCGCGTGCGGCGCGGATGGCCTGATTCGTCCAGCCCTCGGGAATCGCGCCGGTAGTCTTCGCGGGATACTGCGCGGGGTCGATTACTTCCACACGATCACTGCCGCCTTCCAACAGGATCGCGTGCGCAATGGCGCCTGCGTCCATGGTGGTGCTCACGCGCTCCGGCACACGCTCCGGATTCAAAAAGGATGCGAAGAATGCAGCGGCCGGGCACTGCTCCACCATGATTTTCAATAGCCGCGCATTCACTGCGGGCGCCGCGTGGTAATCCTCCATGGGTACGCCTTTGTAAATGCCCGGTGCGCTTTTCATGTGGCCCCCGTAATTGCGACTACCGCCGAGATAAACAACGCCGTGACAATCGACACCGCCAGCGCCACCGCCATGGCGTGAAGAAACCGGGCGCGCTTGCGCTCGCGCTCAACCTCGGCGATGGTGCGCAGGAGCACGCCTAGCCGGTCGCGCGCTTGCCGCTCGCTATCGAATCGCGTGTGGTGGATCATTTGCGAAAGGGCAACACCACACCGGACACACGCGGCCACGCCGGGCGCTGTGCGGACAGCAGCGGCACGATGCCGCGTGAGTGCATCGCCGCGCGTGCCTCCGCGAGCCGTTGCGCCGTGCGGATACATCGCGGATCGGCGCGCGTGCAAGGGGCGGGGGCGCTACTTTCGTTTTCGTCCAGAGGTTGCGCGAGCGCGCGCGCCAGCACCGCCAGGAAGAGAGACAGCAGCGCGATTCCTAAGAGTAGGAAGGGGATCATTACGCCCTCGCTGTAGCGAGCGCTCCGCTGGCGATAACTCGCCCAATGCCTCACGCCGTGAGACACCGCGATTAGCCAGACGTAAAGCCGCGCGCTGTATGTGTGTCAAGTGGTACAGCTAACGCCTCGCCAAATCCAATGTCAAGCGGAACTTGTTGGCGTGTCCAGTGGCACCCGGCGCGCAGGCAACAAAAAACCCGCAGTTACGCGGGTTTGAGTTTGGAAGTTGAATCGGTTTCTTATGGTGGCGGCGCACGCTTCATTGCGCGGATCGCTTTCGCGAGGCCTTCCGCATCCTTGCCTATGCCATCGTTTTCCACGATGAATGCCGCAACTTCCAAGCGCTCATCGCGCGCGCGGTGCGCGGATTCCAGTCCGTTGCGAAGACTCGCAATCAAGTCTGCGCCGCCGGGCGCTTCCTTTGCGGCCTTGGCCTTCGCACTTTGTGGGGGGCGCGCGCCGCCGCGTGGGAGCGTGAAAGGAATTCCCTCGCGGAGTCGCCGCGTCCACTCCAGCAGCACGGAGGGAACAATTCCCAACTCCGTAGCAACGGCGCCGCTGGATTCGCCCTTGAGGATGCGTTGGGCTGCGGCGCGTTTGTAGTCGTCCGTGAATTCGCGGCGCGGTGGTGTGCGTTCTGGAATGTGGTCTAACGGAATGTCGGAAGACTTTGGCGCGGGGGGCGCTGCATTCTTCTTTGGAGGCTTGGCCTTCGCTTTGCTGGCCATCGCTCAAGGCTCCATGAATCGGATGGTGTCTACGCGCCGCGTGTATTGCCCTAGCAGTTTGCCAGTGCGGCAATCGTAAACTTCAATGGTGGTGCCTATCGCTTGCCAACGGCATTCGATCAATGCCGCCATGTGGGCGCGTTTCTTATCGGAGTAATAGCGCCATCGAAGATTCTGCCGGTTTACTGTGTCCCACAATCGGTATGGCCTTGCGGCCTCGCCGCGCTCCTTGTCCCATGAGTAGTGGTCTTCGTAATACTCATCATTTCTGCTGTGGTGCAAATGTTGAACGTTGGAGCGTTCGGCGTGGGCCATCGCTAGTTTCCTTTCATGGGGCTTTACCTCGCAGGGAAAGCAAGATCGCCTTAAATGCTTCGCGATCTTTCTTTTCTAGTTGAAGCCAAGTGCGTGCGATTTGCAAGGCCTCCGGCGTGACTTCCAATTGCTCTGCCTCATCGTCGCCGAAGATCAGTGCATCAATCGTGCAGCCGTATCGCTTGGACAGAATGGCGAGTCTATCCACATCGGGTAGCGCTTGGCCAACCTCCCATTGCTGGATCGCGGAGCGAGTCAACGGAGGATCAAATAGCTGGCCTACTTTTTCTTGCGACAGGTCGGGATCGTGAGCCATACGTGCATTCCGTAGGTTTTTCGCGATTTGTTTCTTTAGTCCGTCTTTCGTGATTCGGATTGTGCGAGCCATCCTTGCGCCTTTCGGTTTCTGATAGTTATGGCGGTTGTCTTGGAGCCTGCATGTCTTCCACTCCTGTGTGATGTGTTATTTCCGGTTGGTGCCGTCAATGGCCGGGCGCCCTGATACGCTTGTTGTAGGTAAATCGTGACACCAAAAAAGAGGGGCCGTCAAGTGGGCCTTGTCAATGAAGGGGTTACGAATATGCGTCAAGCGGCAAGTTGCGCGCATGTCAGGCGCGGCTTAAAGTTCCCTGCTATGGCGGAAGATCAAACGTTTGGCGTGGATGCGTTGCTGCGCATCCAGGATGTGGCGCGGCTTACGGGGCGATCCAAGTGGAGCGTGTATGCGGATGTGCGCGCCGGAGTCTTCCCAAAATCCATTACGCTCAGTGCTCACGTGCGCGTGTGGCCTGCGTCCGAAGTGGCTGCAATCAATCGCGCCGTGGTCGCGGGCGCCAACGTCGCCGCGTTGCAGGCGTTGGTGCGCGAGCTAGTGGCCAAAAGAAAAGCGCCGCCGGGCGCGATGCCGGGCGGCGCTGTGAAGGGTGCGGCGCGCTAAGTCCGGAAACTGCCTGTGCGGAAAAATGCGTGCGCCTCACCGCCGCCGCATATCGTGCGGTGACAGGGGTTACAGCGGCCGTTGGTGCATCGGCCTAGATCGCGCACGATAGACAGGCCGCAATAGTTGCAGCGCTTCGCCTCGCGACAATGCGGACAACCGCCCTCATGCGGATACGGTGCGTTGGCGGCTGTCATGGCGCCTCGCAAATCTCGCCAGCCAATGCGCGCGTGTGCGCTGGCATCGCCCCGGCCTTCGCTTCGCTGTAGCGCGTGCCTCGCTGATCTTGCAACGCCATCGCCAGCACGGTGCGGCCGTCACAGGCCACTTCCATCGCGTGGCCTCGCACGCGCGCGGTTTTGTTCGGCGCGATGATGAGGAAGGGCGCCGTTACGAAGACCACACCGCTAGGCTGAGTCGCGCGCGTGATTGCCGAGAGATTCGCGCACGCCACATCGCGATTGGGCATGTCATAGCATGACCACTCGCGCGGCTCCTGCGCTGGCTTGCCGTGCGGCAGCACGTGAACCGGGGGCGGTGGTGTTGGCTCGCCGAATTGTCGAGTCAACCAAATGAAGGCGCCCGCGAAGGCAATGAAGCCCAATGTAATGGCAACGTTTTTCATGCGCGATACCTTCCAGATGCTTTGTCTAGTTGCTTTTCCACCCACGCGGTGAGCGTGAGGCCTGCCGCGTTTGCGGCCTCCTGATACGTGTCCAATTGCTCTGCCGTCACGCGAATGCGCAGGCGCAGGTTGGAAGGGTTATCAGACTTCGGACGGCCCCGGCCACGTTTCACCGGCGCCGCCGCCTTCGCTTTTTTTGCCATGTCTATTTCCCTTTCATCATCGCGGGGTCCAGCGGCTCGGTGCATAGCTCGCGCCCGGCATCCGCTGCCGCGCGCGCTTGCATGGTGGTTAGCTCAAGCGCCGTGGCAATGGATTCCTCCCAGCGGCCATCCAGCAACATGCGATACGCGCGCCTGCACTTGTCCGCACCGTAGGCGGCAATGGCGCGCTTCGTTTTGCGAGAGACAGGCGCGCTCATTTCGCGGCCTCCGCGATTTCGGACAGGCGCCGAAACGTGGCGCCGTGCAGCATGGCGAATTGGTCGGCGATTTCCTCACTCATAATCACCACGCTGTAAGTGCTGCCATCGAAGAAAAGCCACTGTTTGCCGTACTCGGTTTCCGCGAGGAAGGACATGGTTTTGCTTTTCATAGCGTCCCCGCTCGCTGGCGGCGCGCCATTTCTTCAAATAGCGGCTTGAGGCCTTCGCTGGCAATGCGGCCAAAACTGCTGTCCACGCCGTGTTGTTTCTGCACGGCCTGATACCGCTTAATCAAACGGTCGATTACTGCGGTGGGGTAGGTGGGCAAATCATTCGGAGCGCTCGCGGCGCACTGCGCCACCATTTTGGCGGCAAGGTCCCCGTCCGCGAGGGATAGCGGCTCGGTGGCCATGGCGCGCTTGGCTTGCTGAATCTCGCGCCCGGCGTTGATAGCCGCATCCACTTGGCCCACCGTGCGGAATACATAGCCGCAGTCACATTCCCCGAGGATGCCAGCCGCGCCGTAGCCCCGGTGCTCATGGTATTGGAAGGCGCGCACGCACGCGGTTTCACCATACTTCGCGATGGCGGCGCGGGTTTTGCGGGAGAGGATTCGCATTTCGTTTGCTCCGGTTGAATTAATGAGGCCCCATTATTTCAAAGGCGCGGCCGGGATGCAAGGATTATTTGAGGCCCCACAAAATAAAAGACAGGCTATAGGCTGGTAAACCATCGCTTGCCGACAGGCTGTAGCCTGTTTTTCACCACGATGGTGCGCGCCCCGCTAGGACGGCGCTGGGGAGCGCGCCCGGCTTTACAGGTAGGCCAGCCGCACCCCCGCGCGCCGCGTGCGCTGTAGCGGCTCCACGCGCGCCCGGCGCACGCTCCCATGGGCCTGCGAGGGTGGCGCCGCGATCCCCCGCCGGAATCTGCCGGTTTCTTACGGCTGAAACCGGCACTATACGGCTAGCGCTCCGGCCCTAGGGGGTGCCTAGGGGGTAGCATTTGATTCTAGCTGTAACTGCTGGTGCAAGGATCGCAGGCCCAGGCGAATGCCCATTTATGAATCAGGCACTTAGGCCTCATCAGCCCGTGATCGTCGAGAACAAAACGGACCTAGTAGACGCATAGCGCGCGGCTGGCTTTCGCTCTGTGGGACTGTGTGGGGCGGATGTAGGGTGCGGCTTGTCAGTTGCACCCATTGGGTGTAACGTTCGGTGCAATTCGCCTAGTTTGTTTTCGGCGAGTCCACCCACACCCACACCGAAAGGCACCCCGCAATGAATCGCTCCCCCCGAACCAAGGTCCTCACCGCCGCCACTATCAACGCGCTGCGCTTCACCGGTAAGCCGGAGCGGCATTGGGATTTGCAGTGTCCGGGCCTGCACGTGGTGACGCGCGCCCGCGCCAAATACTTCTATTGGGCGTTCAAACTTCACGGCAAATCGGACACGCTGGCGCTGGGCCAGTACGGTGATCGGCCGGACCAAGTTACGCTCGCGCAGGCGCGCACCGCCGCGATTGCCGCGCGCGCGCTGGTGCTGGCCAACAAACATCCGCGCACGATGAAGCGCGAGGAATTGCGCGCGACGATGAAAGCCGCCGCCAACACGTTCAACGCCGCAGCGGAATTGTGGTACGCCGTGAAGCAAGGCACGGAAGACGCACCGCGCGGCCTGTCGGATCACTACATGGGCCAATTGAAAACGGCGCTGGATCGCGACGTGGCGCCGTACATTGGAGCGCTTCCGATGCAAGAGATTGACACGGCCGATTGTTTGGCCTGCATCATGCGCCACGCCGATACGCCTTCGTGGGCGCGCCTTGTGCGCTTCGTTATTTTTAGCGTCTTCAAACACGCCAATAAATACTTGGGGCTGAAATACAACCCCACGCTGTCCCTTATGGATAACGACACCATCGGCGAAAAGGGCGACATTGTTAAACCGCTCCCCACGCCTAACGCGCATATCAAGGGCCACGAGATTTCGGAATTCCTCGCGACAGTGGACGCGGCGCAGCCCACGGTGCATGGGCGCAATCCGGTGGAAACGCTGCACGTGCGCAAGCTTGGAATTAAATTGCTCATGCTCACGCTGGTGCGTCCGAATGAACTGGCGGGCGCCGCGTGGTGCGAATTCGATATGGAAACGCGCCTGTGGAATATCCCTGCGGAGCGGATGAAAAAGAAACGGCCGCACATCGTGCCGCTGTCGCGTCAAGCGCTCGCGATTCTCGCGGAACTGCGCACGCTCTCCGGTGCCTCCGCGTATGTCTTCCCGGATCGCGATTTGCGCAAACGCTCCGGTGATGTGCCCATTTGGCCTGCGGTGTTTTCCAAGTTCATTCGGAAAATCGGTTTCGGCGGGCGCCTCACGGCGCACGGCCTGCGCGGCACCGCGAGCACGGCGCTTAATGAATGGCTGGTGCTGGTGGAAGGCGTGAAGCGCCGCCGGTGGGAGGCCGATTGGGTGGAAGTGCAGCTAGCCCACGTGCCCGGTGGCGTGCGCGCTCGCTACAATCACGCGAGCTACATGGAGTCGCGCGCGGAGATGATGCAGGCCTACGCGGATATGGTGATGGCGCCCCCGGCTCCCGCCACCACCGCACTGCCGCTGCCTTCCAACGTGGTGCCGCTGCGCCTCGCTGCGTAAAACTTCCTCACCGATTACCCCGGCCCACCCTTCGCGGTGGGCTTTTTTTTTGCATCTATTCCCCGGCGGGTATTGGACGAAAGTCCCATTGATTCCGCGCCCGGCTTGCGCTACAACCCGGCGCAATTATTACAGCGGCTTGACACGCCTGAAAGCGGCAAGCTAGCCTTTACGCGTACAGCCCGAGCCTACCCACACCGAAAGCCGCGCCCTCTGCGGCGCCACCGGGAGATTCCCCGCGATGATGCGACTAAGACGCGGCCAAAGCATTCTGCTGGGCCTCACCACGGAAAATGTGGTCCAGCTAGTTGGCGGCACAGTGTTTGAAATTCGGGGCGACGAAATCGGCGAGCCGGGGTTAACGCTCTATCTGATCTACGGCAAAAATCACGAAACACTGCGCGCCGAACTCATCGCCAATAGCTACACGCTGGGCGGTGATGGTGCCGCAAACGACAGGGGGGCGGGCGAAGGCGATGGCCAATAAACTCACTGGCGCGCAGCGCACATTGCTGGAAGCGTTGCAGCACGGCGCCACGCTGCGCACGGAGCGAATAGACGGACGCCACAAGGCGCAGACTCGCGTGCTCCGCGACGATACAGGCGAAGACGTTACCAGCGTGGCGAGCGCGCTGCGCTCCATGGGCTTGGTACGCGCCGATTACTCGCTAGCGAAGTCCGGGCGCAAGGTGGACTAGCATGCGGCCGCCCGGATACCGATTACCAGCGCAGCACCCCGGCGTTTACATCCGGCGCGAGTTGCGCGCGCGTGGGTGGAGTCAAGCCGATCTTGCTTTGATCCTTGGTCGCCCGCCGCGACTGATTAGCGAATTGGTTAACGGCAAACGCTCCATCACCTTGCGCACGGCAATTGAGCTAGGCGAAGCATTCACCAGCCCCACCGCCTTTAATTGGATGGTGATGCAAAATGGATATGACGTGTCGCGAGCATTGCCCAAAAGCCCCACGGAGATAGACAAGCGATTGGCCGCGTTTGAACGGCGCAGGAAAAAGGAAGTGCGCGGTGGGTGACTACGTTCTGAATTACAGCGAGCGCGACACCATGCGCGAGCTAACGGATGCGGAGCGCGAAACGCTCTACCGCGAGGAAGTCTGTCCATTCTGCCGCGCGCCCGCTATTCACTTTCGACGCGGCCCACAAGGCGGCATCATGCGCAACGTGGAATGCCCCCATTGCGAGTGCCGCATTAATGCCGTGGATGATTCGCGATACTACGGCCGCGTTTTTTTCGGCCAAGTAATCCGGGAGCCGCGTTTAGGTTTCACGCGGTGGTGTCATTAGACGTGGACACGCCACAGATTCGCGCGCTGTTGGCCGGGCACTTGGTGATGCAGAATCCATTGGAGTGGCCTGCACTGCGCGCCGAGGTTGCGGCGCTGGTGGAGGAAGTGGAGGCGCGCAGGTTGGCGGCGCCACCGCTCCCGCGAGAGGATGAGCTAGCGCCCGGCTATCCCAACCTGTGGGCCATCATCTCGGGTACGGTATCCGGCAATGTCAGCGAATGGCCAGCCGTGCGCGGTGAACTGATCCGGTTGATAGAGGATTATTTTACGGCGCGTGAATTTGCGGTGCGCTTGCTCATCACGCATGAGCACCGCGATGCAATCATGGCGCGCGCAATTGTAGATTCTGCGATACGGCGCAGCTAGTGGACGCGCGCGCCGATTTGCCGCGCCCCGCGTGTTTCTTTTGCGGCGAGTCAGTCGCAGAGGATGAGGATTGCGGCGCGATGCCCGGCACGCCAGCGCATTACGAGTGCGTCATTCGATCCGTCATCGGCGGTTATAACCATTTGCGCGGGCGCTGCACTTGTTGCGGTGGAACATTGCCGCCCGATCCGCCAGAGCTATCCAAGCGCGAAGCGGCAAGCGTGGCCGTTGCCTATTGGCGATTGATCGGGAAATACTCGCTCCGCCCGAAATGAGGCCCGGCGCGGATGAGCGCGAACAATATGAGCGCAGTTATCGCCGCTCATACAAGCGAGCATTTCGGGGCGGCGTTTTGCTCGCCTCATTGCACGCGCTCAACGCCTACCTGTTTATCGGCATATCGGCCGTGCTCGCGGCCGTGTTTACGATCCTGTCGTATTTCTGTCTTCGCGCGGCCGTCACTCTTGCGCGCGACTATCACCGGCTGCGCCGCGCCTGCGAGGAGCGAGGCATTGAATTCCCACCGCCCTAGTGCTTTGGCTCCTCGCGCTTGCGCGCTTCCACTTCAACCGGCGCGGAAGTATTCACGCGCGCATCGCTTCTATCGCCGATGGCGATGGCGCAGCCCCACAGCGCAAACGCCACCCACATGATTAATGCAAACGCGGCCACGATAGATAACAGCGCGCCGATTTCTACAGGGGTCCAACCTGGGCCTTCGTCGCTCATCGAATGATCCTCCGCAGCCATCGTCGCACGCGCTTGCACAGCGCACACGGCACGCGCCGAACGTATTGCCTCATGGCCACACCACGCCCAGCGGCGCCGGGCTTGTCTGTATCTCCGTGATGAGCGCCGCCTGTTGCGCTTCCACGGCATAAAGATAATCACTAATCGCGCGCAGGAGTTGGTTAAGTTGGCCTTGCGTGAGCGGCACCAAAACATGATTCACGTCCGGGAGCGCGAAGTTAACGGGTAGCCCCGGCGCCGCGTTGTGGATCGCGATAGACAAAAGGAAAGACGCATCCAATCGCCACGTGTGGCCCAGCGCATCCATGGTGCCGGTGGTGCGTTGTGTGGCCGCGACACCATCCACGCGCGCGAAGGCCTCGGCCTGTTGCTGCGGGAGCGTTTGCGTAGGCTCCTCAAACGGCAATAGCCCGGTGCCCGGCGGCAAAGGTCCGCCAATGGTTTCGCTCCCCGGCTGCTCCGCAAGCCATGATTCGTAAGCGGCCCACTCCGGATCACCGGGGAAAATGATTTGTCCGGTGGCCTCAATCTTGATGCCGCTTGGCTCATTCAATCGGTATAGCTGCGCCATCGCTAAATATCCGTCCACATGATTTGCTTCACCAGCGTGTCCGTGTATGTCACCGTGATGCGCGCCGCGTCCAAGCCCACATGCTGGCTGGGCGTGATGCGATTAAAGAGAATGGCGGACATGATGAGATTCCCCGCCGTGAGTGCGGCCAGCGCGCGCGCGTCGGTGGTGTCGATTACACCAAGCCACGATTGCCCATCGGGCACGCTACGGTTTCCATTCCATGCCTCAATAAACCAGGTAGTGGGACTGTCGGCGATATACAGCGCAAGCCCAATGCTCCCCGCGCCCGGATTGAATTGGTTAATTGCCCATTCAAATACGATTCTTGAGGGGATGCGATTCGCCCACGAAAACGGTAGGCCCCCAGCGGTGCGCCAATCGCTCACGTCCACCGGGTTGGAATCGTTACTGCTCACCGGCTGGGTGATGTGTCCGTAATTTCCATCTATCGCGCGTTGCGAACTATTCGTGGCGCCCACCCAAAACCACGGCGTGCGCAGTTCGCTTTTTTCTATCGCATTCCACGCGTAGAGGGTGACGGTCTCCATGATTAGAAATTCGCGATAGACACCACCACCACATTGGCCTGCACGCAAACGAGTGAGGCGACGTTGCCGCCAGCGCCAAACGCGGAGCCTGTCGTTAGGAATACCGTGATACCGGTGGACGTGCCGAATGTCACGCCACCGCCTGACACATACAGGCGCTTAACCTCGCCCACTTGCGGGTTAGAAATTCCAGCAACGGTGCCGCCTGCCGCCATGTTGCATTGGCTCGGAGTCGCCGCCCAATCCCACACGGCCCCGGATGCCAACGTGGGCGGCGCCGCTGGGTAGGAGCGAAGCGCGCCGTTAATGTAGCTGTTGGTGAGTCCCGAGGCGGTAATTCCGGCATTTACGAGAGTGCCGCCCGTAATCGCCACAGCATTCGCGTTTTGCGTGGACATGGTGCCGAGGCCATGCACGGCCGCGCCTGTAAGGTCGGTGTGTCCGATGATGCTTTCCAAACCGAAAACCGCTTTGTGCATCGCCACCAACCATTGCAGCCATAGCCCGGCGCTGTTGTCTGCGGCCGTCAAAACAACCCCGGCTGTATTCCACGTGAGGTTAGCCGTTGCGCCAATTTGCACATAGCTCGCGCCGCTATCGTTGGACCACAGCCACGCCACGGTGAGCGGTAGATTATTCGTACCACCGTAGGTGCTGGCCATTTGAATGCGATAGACACCGCTCGCCCAGGTGCGCGTTGCGGGGCGCGAGGAATTCGCCTGTGAATAGCTCCACCCTTGGAGCGCGCCCGTAATCACCGCATCGCGCAGCGCGCGCACGTTCGCCAAATCGCTGGCGGAGTATTGATCCGGCGGCTGTGTCGCCCCGTTCGGTTTATCGGGGTCCAGCGGCACATACGCCGGAGTGGCGAGGGGGATTACTTCGTGCGTATCCATTTCATACTCCCGCGAAGGCCCACGCAAAATCGCGCGCGATCTGCACGCCGGTGGAATTGAATATGTAAACGTCAAAGGAATTCGGTGTGGTGGACAGCCCCACGATTACGTTATCGAAGCTTGCGGTTGCAAACGCGGTGCCCATGGGTGTGATCGTGATGGATACCGCCTTGGTGTATTTCTGCGCGAGGTTCACGCGCAGCGGCCCGCTCGCCAGCGATGAGCCGGTGCCGCTTTCCTTTCGCGTTTGTGAACTGATTTGCGCGCTAATGATTCCTTCCACCATCACCGCATCCGTATTCACGCCGTGCCAAATCTCCACGCGCAGGAATCGCGCGGCCACGGCAAAGGAAACGCGCCCGAGCACATCGCCCACGAAGATTTGGCGAAACTTTGAGGAATCCCACGATGAGCCATTCACGGAATTCAGCAGATACACCCACACACTGCCGCGCGTGGCCTTCACCCATGTCAAATCCAAATTCACCGTGGCCTCGAGAACTAGACCAAAATCAAACTGATCCGTAACGAGCGTGAATCCGGAATTGCGCCCCCACGCATTAACTACGGGCGCGGCTGCGCTCCCGACAGGATTGGGCATCGCCGCATCCCACGCGGTTTGCGCCGCAGTAATCCAACGCGGCAATGGTCGCGTGCCGTTCTCGGCTATCGGGAAATCTTGCTGCGCTATGTTGGTGGACGTTGCGAGCACCGGCGTAAACGCAAACGTTTGCAGGAATGAAGACGCATCACTAGTCACCGTGAGATTCACATAG
>Ga0075366_10000644_pt1 | contig 16450 bp, 10 predicted proteins | sample EndMethybrTD3031_FD_72351 | JGI IMG/M metagenome (GOLD analysis project Ga0075366, IMG submission 72351) | Populus endosphere microbial communities from Tennessee, USA - Endosphere MetaG P. TD hybrid TD303-1 | ecosystem: Host-associated > Plants > Roots > Endosphere | place: USA: Tennessee...
GGATGCTCTACCAACTGAGCTACTTCGGCTTATTATTTCAAAAATCGTCTTTCAATACCCCCGACCTTCCCGATAACAATCGGGATGCTCTACCAACTGAGCTACTTCGGCTTATTATTTCAAAAATCGTCTTTCAATACCCCCCGACCTTCCCGATAACAATCGGGATGCTCTGTCAACTGAGCTACTTCGGCTTATTATTTCAAAAATCGTCTTTCAATACCCCCCGACCTTCCCGATAACAACCGGGATGCTCTACCAACTGAGCTACTTCGGCTTATTATTTCAAAAATCGTCTTTCAATACCCCCGACCTTCCCGATAACAACCGGGATGCTCTACCAACGTCTTTCAATACCCCCCGACCTTCCCGATAACAATCGGGATGCTCTGTCAACTGAGCTACTTCGGCTTATTTTGTCCTTGAAAAGACAATAAAGAACTACCCCCAAAAATTTGGGAAGGCAAAGGTAAGGGAATTTAGATATTGCAAAAATTTTGAGAAAGAAATTTCTCCTGATTACCAGAAAATAAAAAATCCCGCGGATGCGGGATTATAGTTTTTTTACGCTGCTTGTTTTTGTTTTTTTCTTTTTATCTGGGTGACGATGGATTCAAATGCATCGTCAAAAGATTGTTCAAATGATTTACTGGTTGATTTAACAAAAAAATCATGTCTGGGTACGTGTACTCTGATCTCTGCGATCTTGTCTTTAATGTTATGCACGACGTTATCGAGCTTCAGGAACACACTTACTTTGATGATCCGGTCATGAAAGGTGTTGAGCTTTTCGAGTTTTCGATTAATGTACTCTGTTAACCTCGTGTCCGCATCAAAACGAACTGTCTGAATGTTTACATTCATAATCGTGATAATTTAATCAGTGAAACAATAAATAAAAGAGCTTAAAGTTGGTTATAAAGTCCGGGGAGAACTTCTGCTATGAAATTAAGCAATTAATGCGCTTGTACAAACAAAAACAACGCAAATTTTATTGCTCTAAGTGATTTTTTTTATGCTTTTGGATGGGCTTTTTTATAAACATTTCTGAGCTTTTCAATTGAATTATGTGTATAAACCTGCGTAGAAGCCAGGCTACTGTGTCCCAGCAGTTCTTTTACAGCATTCAGGTCTGCCCCGCTGTTCATAAGATGTGTGGCAAATGTGTGGCGCAATACGTGGGGACTTTTTTTATCTAATGTGCCTGCCTGGCCCAGGTATTCTTTTACCAGCAGGTAAGCGTACTTGGGATAGATTTTTTTACCTTTTTCTGTTACTAAAAGAAAATCTCCTGTTTTTTCGCCGGCATTATCCTGCAGGGCAAATTCCTTTTTCTTTAAGCGCTTATACTCTTCTATATTTTTCACGGCATCTTTACCAACAGGTATTACCCGTTCTTTATTGCCTTTGCCTAATACCTTTATCTGTGATCTTCCGGCATCAAATTGTTTTTCTCTGAGGTTTATCAGTTCGCTCAAACGCATGCCTGTAGTATAAAAAAGAGTGACCAGCATTTTGGCGTTTAATGTTTTCCAGTCTTCAGTTGACTGGTTTACTGTCTCCATCAACTTTCTTGCTTCCTCTTCTTTTACAAAAACCGGCAATCGTTTGCCCACTTTTGGAGAAATAACCTTTCCCATTGGCGTAGCTTCGATACTTCCTGTCTTCAAATGGTATTTGAAGAAGGACCTGAGACTGGATATTTTGCGGTTGATAGACTTGGAGGCTATACCCTTTTCTTTGAGATCGGCCAGCCAGCTACGTATAAAACTATGAGTGATTTCCTGTATGCGGAGCTCCCCGAACTGGACATGCAGAAAATCAAAAAAAGAAATAAGATCCGTTTGATAAGAGATAAACGTATGGGGAGAATACCTTTTTTCAAATTTCAGGTAGTCAAGAAAAGACTGGATATCGGGGCGGGTTAATGCAGCCATAATGCTTGTTAAAGCTACACCATATTACATAAAAAAAAGTGGGGCGTCAGTTTGCAAGGTATATAACGGTTTATAAGGTATCTAAAGTGTTGAGGCGCCTTGGGCTTAAGCCATTTTATAAACACTATATGTTTAAAACCCGTGCACTTTCAAAAAAAAAGATAGCCGCCCCGGTTTGTACAGGGCAGCTATCTCTATTATTTCAAGATAAAAGAATAATTAACCTTCGATTTTACCGCTGGCGATATTCTGCTTATAGATCGCTTTCAGCACCTGTCCGCGACGTTTTACAGACGGCTTGGTGAAACTCTGGCGTTCACGCAATTGAAGCAATACCTTAGATTTTTCGAATTTCTTCTTGTATTTCTTCAACGCTTTGTCGATGTTTTCGCAATCTTTTGAGTCGATAATTAACATGTTTTATACCTCCCTGGTACTTTTTAGAGGTGCAAATATAGAGAGAAAAGTTCAAAGTTTAAGAGTTTAAGTGTTTAAAGTTTTCCTCGTGGGAAAGTCCGGAAGCCCGCTGCGTAAATATGTGAAATAATCATTTTAAGGGAGGTCCGCTGCTGGATAATCGTAATTACCTGAATGTGAAAGTCCGGAAGACGAGTATCCGGGCTGTAAAGACATTACAGTTTTCAAACTCGTCTTCCGGGCCTTCCTAAGCAGGGCATTTCAACTATCCACGCAGCGGACTTTCAGACTTTCCTGCTAATTTGCAGCCATGTTTACAGGCATTATCGAGACAAAGGGGACGGTTAAAGAAGTCATTTCCAGCGGCTCTAATAAGACCTTCTGGATAGAGTCGCCCCTGTCCGGGGAGTTCAAAATTGACCAGAGCGTTAGCCATAGTGGCGTTTGCCTGACTGTGGAAGAGATGAATGGCCATCAGCACCGGGTGACAGCCATTGAAGAAACGCTTAAAAAGACCGATCTCTCCGCCTGGAAAGCCGGTACCGTGGTGAATATAGAACGTTGCCTGATGGTGAATGCCCGCCTGGATGGTCATTTCGTACAGGGACATGCTGATACTACCGGCACCTGTAAAAAAAGACAGGAAAAGGATGGCAGTTGGGAATTTGAGTTTGAGTTTCCTAAAAAGTTCGCAGAGTTGGTGATTGAAAAAGGTTCTATTTCTGTCAATGGTATCAGCCTGACTGCGTTTAATGTAAAAAGAAAGAGCTTTACTGTCGCCATCATCCCCTATACATTTGAACATACCAACATCAGCCATGTTCATCCGGGCGATTTGGTAAATCTCGAATTTGATATTATCGGCAAATACATCCTGCGTAAAGTTACTATTGGATAATTACCTCTAAAGATTGCGGCTGTTACTTATGAAATAACCGGGTTGTTTCCGATTTTTATACCCATTGGTCCAATATCCGATAACGAAAAACGTATCCATGAATCCCGCGACTGTAAACAGGTCGTATTATCCTGCACTGAATGGCCTTCGCGGTGTTGCAATCATCCTGGTACTTTGCCGTCATCATCTTCATTTTATTCCGCATTTTGAGTTTGGCTGGGTGGGTGTTGACTTGTTTTTTGTGCTCTCAGGTTTTTTGATCACGGATATTCTTTTGAAAACAAAGGAAAACAAAAACTTCCTTTCAAATTTTTATATCCGCCGCATATTGAAAATATTCCCTCTTTATTATGGAGTACTGTTGTTGTTTTTTCTCCTGGCTCCTTTTTTACAGGCCCTGCAGGTACAATATAACTACTATCATAGTCACCAGGCCATGTCATGGTTTCACCTGCAAAACTGGTTATATATTTTTCATCAGAAACCGAATGATTTTCTTTTACTGAATCATTTTTGGTCATTGTCGGTAGAAGAACAATTTTACATAGTATGGCCCTTTGTCATTCTTTCTGTTAAAAACTGCAAACTTCTTGCCCACATTGCCTGTGTGATCCTGGCAATTTGTATTATCGGCCGTTTTGCTTCATGGTTGTATTATGGAAATGGCTATACTAATTTCTATTTTCAATATATGACAAGGCTTGATGGCCTTTGTATCGGCAGTCTTATCGCTATCTGGCGTTTCAGTTCTTATGAACAGGCAAGAAAAAAATTATTCGTGCTTGTTTCAACATTACTGGGTGCGCATTTTGTTGTGCTGGTGCTGGCAAAGACTATCTTTACCGGTTTACCGCACTTTCAGTTCTTTGGCTATTCCAGCATAGCGGCTATATCCGGTGTGATAGTTTATTTCGCAGTAGAAAAAAGAAATGCCTGGTCAAAGGCCCTGATCGAAAACTCAGTGCTGACGTATATAGGGAAAATATCCTATGGCTTATATGTATACCATTGGCCGGTGCTTGTACTGTTTAAAATATATGCCATGGATATACTGCTCAGCTACGGCTATACTCGTTATGCCAGCAATGTGGTTCTCTCGTTAGCAGGACTTGTAGCGGCGATCATGCTGAGTATTGCCAGCTATCATCTCTTTGAAAAGAAAATACTCGCCCTGAAAGATGTTATCACTGAGGCCGGTTTTTTTACCAGGGCAAAGAAAAAATTGCTTTTATTACTGAAGCCTGCCGCTTCATCCGGGGGATAGGAATATCGAATACGGAACACGGAATATTGAACAGAAGAAGATGGGCAAATTTCATAATTCGACATTCTGTATTCCGTGTTCGATATTCCTATGTCCCGTTTCTATTTAGTCTATATTTGCGCAAACTAATGCCGCTTTGCATACGAAAAGCAAACCATTTCCCGGCTTTCTTTCCTCCTATAAACATGAAATAATACTTGCTTTTTGCTGGCTATTAGTACAGCTCATCCTTTTTTACCAGCATGGTATCCAGACAGATTTTGAAGCCCGGAAATATATTGAGCAGGCAGATCTTTTACTCACTACAGGATCAGTAAGCACGCCCAACTTCTGGCTATATTCTATCCAGATCTTCCTGATCGCTGCAGTAAAAAAATTACAAACCGGTTTTATATCCGTCGTTATCATACAATGGCTCTTTAATTTATGTGCCGCATGGGCCCTGTATAAATTCTCAACCCGCATAGCTAATAAAACAACGGGGCTTATCATTGCCCTGTTATTCATATTCAATTTCCCGCTGCAAACATTCAATTCTTTTCTTCAAACTGAATCTTTGTTCTACAGCTTTACCATCTTATTCAGTTGTTATTTATTAAGCCTGCAGCACCTGAACTGGAAAAAATTCATCGTGATCCTGTTGTTACTGATCGTCATTAGTTTTACCAGACCTACTGGCTTATTGTGGATACCCTGCACCTTTCTTTACCTGTTTTTCCATTTTTTCAAGGGTTTTCCTTTGCTGCTGAAGATCAGCATCACAGGGGTAGCAGCCATTGGGTTTCTGTTTTTTCTGAATCTTGCATTGGGCAGCGGCGGCGAATTGGATTTCATACTTCCTTTCCGTGATGAAATGATCATCTGTGGCGTACCCACCCTGTCACATCCCGCGGACGTTACCACTTCACAGGATCAAAACTCTATTGCCGGTCTTGCGTGGTATATCACTCATCATTTTTCTTCTTTCTGCCAGCTTGCCTGGTTGCGAAGCCGCGCTTTCTGGGGATTAACCAGGTCTTATTATAGCAATGGCCATAATCTATACCTTGCTCTTTACTTTTATCCTGTATACTTATTGTCGCTGCCGGGCATCCGGCAATGGGCCCGTAAGAACGGGCCATTGCTGCTGTATTGCCTGTCATTGATATTTCTTACATGGGGGGCTGTCATGTTAACCTGTGACGACTGGCACAACCGTTTTCTGCTAAGTGTTGTTCCATATATTTATATATTAGCCATTCCTCCTGTTCAGTATATTATAAATAAAATAAAAAGCGATTCCCGGTCTGATGAACCATTTTTAAAATAACCGCATGAACAGTCTGCTTAAAAGAATCCACCAGTGGCCATGTTATATTCTGCTGTTTCCTGTTTTTTTTGTTCTCCATGGGTTTGTTGAGTATTTTCATTTTGTATCGTCAGCAAGCGCGTTATTCTTAACCTTTTTGTATATCGCTGTCTCCCTGGCTATTACTTTTTTTTTCTATCTTTTTTATAAGAGCTTGCCCAAGGCCGCACTGATGGCTTTTTTTATAATGGCATCTCATTTCTTTTTCGGCAATATCTATGACCTGCTACTGGCTGTTTTCAAAGCTGGATTGATTACCAGGTATATTTTTCTTGTACCAGCATTTTTTGTAGCATTGACTATATTGTTCTTTGTCATAAAAAAAAGGAACACGGTATTCACTATCACTTATTATCTGAATGTACTGATGATCCTGCTGATCGTTATAGATGCCTTTGCGCTCATTGCACAAATGACCAATTCAAAAAAAAGTTTTAGTTTTCAAAAAAGAGATGCGGGAGAAGGACTATCAATATGCAGTACCTGTGCCAAACCTGATGTATATATCATCCTGCTGGATGAATATGCAGGTGCCGCTGAACTAAAGGATATTTTTCATTATGACAACCAGCCATTTTTTGACAGCCTGGCGAGCAGGGGGTTCAGCACAATCATAAACACCCACAGTAATTATAACTATACTCCTTATTCAACGGCAGCTACGCTCGATATGGACTATCTCGATCAGCAAAAGACAAAGAATGTAAAAAAAGGGTTTAAATATGCGGCCAGCCGCATCAACGACAACAGTACCATCAATTTTTTTCTTGCTAATGGTTACCAATTCTTCAACTACTCTCCCTTTACTGTAGCTGGTCAGCCTTCCCCGGTAGAAGGAGCGTTTGTACCTGTCAATACCGACCTGATCACCACCGGTACTTTTGTGACGCGTTTTGGAAAAAACGTATGGCCGAATATAGCCGACAAACTGGATATCACCTGGTACCTGAAAAAATCAACCTATGTAGTATTAAAAGACAATGAGGAGCTATATAAGTTGACAAGAAAAATCACCGGGATCAAAACAAGCCCCAAGGTTGTATATACACATTTACTGATGCCGCATTATCCATACTACTACAATGAAAGTGGTGAAATGCATCCTTTTGATACTCTCCGTAAAAGTTCGCTGGAAAACACGGGTCAGTACCTGTCTTACTTGCAATATGCCAATAAACAGGTGATAGCCCTGGCAGACCATATTTTGTCTCACTCACCCGCACCTCCGGTTATTGTTCTATTGAGCGACCATGGCTACAGGCATTATACAACCAGCAGCGATCCTTCTAACAATTTTTCCAGCCTGTTTTCTGTCCATTTTGCCGGCTATTCCGGCCACCTGCCGGATAGCACAAGTAATGTAAATTTTTTCAGGATACTGTTGAACAATGAATTTAAACAAGCACTGCCTTTATTGAAAGACAACCGGTTCTTTATTGATTTTTAGCAGTAATACTTTTCCCTTTCATCGCTTTTCCTATTGCTTCATCCATTAATCGTTCTGCATAAGGCCTTGATATTTCATTCAGGTTTTCTATGGCCGATTGAACCTGGTCCTTACTACCATTTGCCAGCAGGTCCTGCAACTTTTTCATTGCATTGGCTGTCGACGTTAATTCCTCTCCCGTAAGGAAAGCCTTATTTTTTTCTATAAACTGATGGGTGGTATCTAACAATATTTTGCTTCTGTCTGTGCTTCAACCAATGCCCGCACCTGCATATCACTTTTGGCGTTGACAATTGAATCCCGCAGCCTGCTCTCCACCTCTTCGTCGCTAAGCCCGTATTGCGGTTTTACTTCTACGCTTTGCTCAACACCGCTACGTAGTTCTTTCGCTTTTACTACCAGTATACCATCGGCATTGACCAGAAAAGAAATTTCTACTTTAGGTAATCCTGCCGGCATCCCGGGAATACCTGTCAGTACGAATTCAGCCAATTTCCGGTTGTCTTTTACCAGGTCTCTCTCTCCCTGGTATACGGCAATACGTATCCCGCTTTGTCCATCTTTTTGCGTCGTATATTGCCTGGCCGCTTTAGAGGGTATTCTTGTATTCCTTGGAATCAATATATCCATTAATCCCCCCATTGTTTCTATTCCCAGCGAAAGCGGGGTAATGTCGAGTAATAAAAAATCTTTATTATTTCCCGCAAGGATATCTGCCTGCACAGCAGCTCCCAGGGCTACCACTTCGTCAGGATTCAATGATATGTTCACTTCTCTTCCAAAAAAATCAGCCACCGCTTTTTTTACCAGCGGCACCCTTGTTGATCCGCCTACCATAATTATTTCATCAATATCATTTACCGTCAGTTGGGCATCAGTCAATGCATTTTTGCAGGAGACAATTGTTCTTTCTATATAAGGCATGATCACCTGTTCCAGTTCCTGCTTCGACAAGCTCACCTCCCGGTCATTCACCTTGCCTGTAAAAAGATCGGATGAGCTCAATTGCTTTTTTGCTTCTTCCGCCAGCAGGCGAAATGCCTGCATGGTTCCGGCATCCCGTATGTTTTCCAGGCCTTGTTTGTTTAACCAATATCCAACGATAGCCCTGTCAAAGTCATCGCCACCCAGGTAAGTGTCTCCGTTTGTTGAAAGCACTTCAAAAATGCCATTGGTAATACGAAGTATGGAAATATCAAAAGTGCCTCCTCCCAGATCATATACGGCCACTGTCTTCGTGCTTTCTTTTTCAAGACCCAGGCCATAGGCGAGACTGGCAGCCGTGGGTTCGTTTACTATCCGCAGAACATCCAGTCCTGCCAGTTTACCTGCATCGCGGGTCGCCTGTCTTTGCGCATCATTAAAATAAGCCGGTACTGTTATAACGGCTTTATTTACCTGGGTCTTTAGAATATGCTCTGCTCTTGCTTTTAATTCTTTTAATATAAATGATGACAATTCTATAGGTGAATAAAAAGTGTTTCCTGCCTGCACCTTTACGAGGCTTTCTGTATTGTCGTCAATTATTTTATAAGTGAAGAATGATGCGTGATCGCGAACATCATTGTATGACTTTCCCATCAGCCTTTTGGCAGAAAAAATAGTATTGTGAGGCTCTGTAATAAGATATTTTTTTGCTTCATCCCCAACGGTTACTGATCCTGCATTGCCAAAATGAACAACAGAAGGCACCAACGCATTGCCGTCATGCTCTTTCAGCACCACCGGTTTTTTGCTTTCCGGATGAATAATAGCGACCAGGCTATTGGTAGTACCCAGGTCGATGCCTACGATCATTTCTTTTTGCTGTAAACTGCCTGTTGCGATATTGATTGCGATTTTTGCCATTCCTATTCTGTTTCAGTCTGCAAAGGTAAGCAATAAAAAAAGGCTGCCTGTTTGAAACGGGCAGCCTTGTACTAATTACTTTCAGTTTATCGCATCAGGTACATTTTGCCATACCCCTGGTTGAAGTATTTATCAGTATTATCGCCATCAGCTTTGTATTTATCCAGCGCTTTGCCATTGAGATTGGTGATTACCCTGTACAGGTAAATACCATTGGCCAGTTTTTGTCCATACTGATCGGTACCATCCCATTTAAATTCGGTGATGTTGCGCCCGATATGCAAAGGGCCCAGTTCATCTTTTGTGATGTCCCTTACAATTTTTCCGGTGATAGTCAAAATCTGTATCCGTATATTCTGTGGCACTTCACTGCCTGTAACTGTAAATACAAAGGCAGTCGAAGTGGTGAATGGGTTCGGATAGTTAAGCATATTTGAGATCATCGGCTTGTTAATAACCTGGAAACCGACCCTGTACTCAATATTACCTGCAGTATTATCGCTTCGGTCGCGCCCGGTAACAATGAGCTCATAATCGCCATCTTCCGGGAAGTAAGGTTTGAAATTAAGCGTTGCCGTATTGTCTGCATTAGGTGCTTGTCCCGCCGGTATAAATTGCAGCGTATCGCCATTGAAAGGGAATCTCTTCACCGTTCCATTAGGATATCGTACATGCAGGGTCAGCAAACTTGTATCATTTAAAACCATCCATTTGGCTTCATCTTTCAGTTTCACTATGATATCGGGTTTGGAGGCCACAATATCCCGGTTCAATATATGTACTCCGTCAAAGGTCACATCGAGCAGAGGATTGAGACTGTCGGGCCTTACATACAAACTCCTGAATGCATAATTATTGAAGGAGTATTGCTCCGGCTGATCATTGTCCGGGTTGAAGTTTACGAATATCGTATTATGGCCGGATAAAGCACGTGTATCTATTGATACATTGAAATGAACCGTATCGTCAGGTGCAACTGTCGTTAATTTTTTTAACCGGGGAAGAGAAATAGTCTCATGATTATCCTTATCGATTATAGAAAACTTAAGCAGCACACTGTCAAAATCCACTTTACTTATATTCTTAAATGCAATACCAAAATTGAGTGGTTCACCCACTTCAACAGTATCTTTTGTAGTAAAATATAGATTAGGAGCAATCGCGCCTTCCGGTACAGGCAGATATGTAAGTCGCCAGTATCGTAACTGGTATGGCGTCAGGTTCACCGAATCCTGGTTTTTCATTTTCAACTTAAGATAAGGATACTGTTGAGCGTTGATCGAAGAAATATCGTAGTCCTGTTCTGCGACGCTGATATTCGGTACCAGCAACGACTCTGTGCCCGCGTTATCTATTCCATATATACTAACGGATGGCAGATCTCCACTCGTTGCGTCGATGGTGTATCCACGCCAATGCAGTTCTTTCCAGCCTTTGGCGGGACCAAACTTAGGCGAAGTGATATAACCCAGTGTATCCGGAGTTCCCAGGTCAACAGAAAGAGTAATCGCGTCGTAAATACCTTCGCTGAAAGTGTACTTGGGAGTAAAACTATTATCGTTTTTCCTGTATACGAAAGCAAAGGCCCTGGGTCTGTTGAAAGAATCTATCTCCGCAAATCCCTGGCTTTTCAGGCGATCATATAATGTATTACCGGCGCCAAGATTGACCTGGTCGTTTTGCCAGTCACTTGCATAGGTATTATGTGAATAGAAACTATCGGAACAGTTTCTCACCACTACGTAAAACCCTGCCGGCACCATATTAAGAAACTCTGCAGCCTTTCTTCTTTTTACAGAGTCGAGGAGATTATACTGGAAGTTCCATGACCGGTTTACACCGCACACATCATCACTGCCATACTGACCTGGCAGAGGATAAAGAAATGCTGGAGGATTTAAGCCGCCGGCATTGAGCCAGGGATGCAAAGTAACCGGATCCAATACATTAAATACTATATTCCCGGTACCGCACACACTGCGTATACGATCATCCTCATCTATTACCACTGAGAAGCCAGCGGCCTGGCTGAATGCAAATGGGAATACACCGGATCTTACAAAAATATTCCTGTTCCTGTCGCCAAAAGACAGCAGCCGGGAAGTAGAATCCAGCTTAATCCTTTCACGGTCGCTTTTGAAATGCTGGTACAGGTGCGACTGGTTAAATCCGACATCGCTGGATGGCAGATAAACAAAAGAAGATGTATTCCACACTTCTGATCCGGCAGGTGCACTTGGAGATACTCTCCAGTAATATACTGTGCTGTCGGTAAAAGTAACACCGGGCGTAAAATCAAAGACACCACCTGTCGAAGTAACAGTACGGGTAACTTTAGAAGGTGAATTAAATAACTCTGTTGTATCCATCTCCATGATATAGCTTCTTGATACGGCAAAAGCGTTGGCAGAAGAAACTACGAATTTTGTATTCTGATCGTTGATGATCGAGAAATTGTAGGGGTATACAGGTCTCGCCTCATCTTCAAAAATGTAGATATCCTTGGTAATGGAATTATTATCTTCAAACGACTCGTCCACTTCATGATCTGCATCCAGCGTTATAGTGATCTTATTTAATCCCTTATCCCTATTGGGGTCAATGTTAAAAGTGTAAGACATCGTATCACTGTACATAATACCCCTGATCCGGTCACGCTGGATCACTTCCGTGACCCCATTTGGATAAGTGCGTTTGACTTCTACCGTAATACTGTCTGCCGGGGCCATACCAATATTCATCGCAACAGCTTTTACCGTAAAGGATTGGGAGGCTACAGATATAAATGAAGGCGACACGCTCACCATCGGCGCTTCGATCACATAATCTGGTTTATCCGTGCTGTATATTTTTAAAGCCGGATCACCGTGAAGAGTGAATTGTTCGCACTGGAACCTGGCATAAAAGTCATTCTCTGTTGTTATGGCAAATACCTGGTTAATGGCTTCATCCATTTGCTCCCCAATTGTTTTACCATAATGCGTCTTTGATATCGCTGTATACAAGCGGGTATTGTAGATATCGAGATAATGCACAATACCAAGGTGGGTACTGGCCAAAAAGGCTATTGAACCTCTTTCGGGAGCCAATACATATCTTTCAGAAAGTGTTTCTTTGGTAAACAACCTTGATGCACTGAAATTGAAGAAGTTTCCTGCATTACAACCCATTACCACAAACACGGGATATTTTCCGGCATTTGTATAGGCTGCAGGATTATCAAGATTGAACTCGAGTGTACTGGCAGACGAGTGACCAAAATAAGTCAGTATTCCAACCCCATTATTTATCAGGTTGGCCAGACGAACGCTGTTTGCTGTTTGTACTGCATCTGCTGAACTCTTGGCAAAGGGCGATACATTAGCACCGAATAATGTATCTGCAATAATTCTCCCATGGCCACGTAATGCCGTTTCGAGTATATCGCTGGTAGTAACATCACTGGCTCCTGTTACATGCACGATGTTTTTCATCCATGCTTTATCAGCTATTAAGCCGGATGACAAGGTATGCAATTGTTCATACTGCTTTAACTTATTCAGGTATACAGTCACTTCTCCACCATCAATTGCCGAAATACGGCCTATGGGCGTCAACGGAACCGAACTGCCCGGCACTGCGCTGAGCATATTGTCAGATGCAGGATAACCAAAGGAAGGGATCAGATCAAGCTTCCCAATATTGGGATCATTTTCGTATGCACGCAACTGGGTATAATTAATCCCCTTGCCTATCAGCAATACATTTTTTAACGGGACAGCAAAATTGGCTCTTGCCCATCTCAGGAAATTCCTGATTGACAATGGGTGTTGTTTGATACCCAGCCCAAACTGGTCAACCAGTTCATTGATCATGTACACAGCCGGATTATAAGATCCTCCCTGTGCAGAAGCCCTGTAATTTTTATAATCAGTGATCGGGTTACTACCATTCGGACCACTGGTCAGATTGGGGTGAGTAATAATAAGGTAATTACCCTGGTTGGCCGGTAAATTGAAATCGATAAAATTGCGCTGCTGTAAGGAGGTAACCGGGATAATGTTTTGGGATGTTTGATTTACAATAACAAGCTTACGGTCAACAGCGGATGGTTCTAAAACAACTTTTATAGCATTGGCATCAGTTATATCAACAACATATCTTTTGCCATTGGTTAAATCATATAATATAGGGGCGGGTCCGTTGAAGAAGAATCCGGCCATGACAAGGTAGTTGCCTGCAGCACTGGCAGGCAGTTCAAAATAAAAATTACTGGCACTATTAAAGTTGAACTGACGTGGATAAGTTAACTCTATCGTAGCTACCACCATGCGATCGCTTGGTTCAACACCCATATTAATAACTTCAACATTTGCTGAACTGCTGCTTATAAGGGCTGGAGATATTGGCACTGCCAATTTCGCATAATCATAATAATTGATAGTCTGGCCTGCGACCGAATCTCCATTCACTTTCACCTGGAAATACCGGGGATGCACAGCATCGCCAGCTGCATTTACTCTTATGACTGGTGCCGGTGCACCTGCACCCGTATAAACCTTTAGATCCGAAAATGGAGTTGATACGGATGCTCCGTTTGCTATATCCAGTGTGGTCCAGCCTTCACCATAATCATAAGACGACGAATAGGTATAAGAATCTCCTACCAGTTCTGAACGTCCTGAATTTATCTTATCCCTATAATACTTGCCCACTGTATACATAAAATAAGGCTCGGCCGGAAGCGTATTGCCGGCCAGGTTATTTGGAGTAGGTTGTAAGCGAAGATTACCACCAGAGGGATTGGCAGTAAGAAAATAAGCAGCGGTATCAGTTTGCAAACTCCACTTCTCGTTCATTTGATAATCCGGGAGCCGGTACATGATATTGTCCGGTTTACCATCATTCATTTCTCCCCAGAATTCAATGTAATCGCTGCCACCCATAGCTCCTGTTTGTACAGATGTATAGATGGGTACCTGTTGGCCGTTTCTCCAAAGCTGGTATTGCTCGGCGGGAGTACTTCCTAATCCGGCAGATTGCAATACAGACTGGTTAATGCGGTACAATCCTGTAGCGCCTACTTTAAATTTATAATAGGGCCTGGAGTAATCGATCCATTCATTATTGTAAACCTGGGCTTTTGCAGCCAATGTAAAAAAGGTCAACAATAAAAGTAGAATTCGTTTCATGTAACAAAGTTTATGGGGTACGGTTATTTCTTCTTTTTATTTTTATCACTACTCGGCACCATGTCAAGACGCAAAGAGAAAACATGGGTGAACAACGGATTAGATTGATTGGCCAAGTTGGTAAAAGCATAGTCAATGGTCAGGTTCTGTATTTTAAACCCGGCCCCGGCACTTGGCTGGTATATCCAGACTTTTTTCTGGTTTAGTGTGTCTCCGTCTGCTAATGCTTTCTGAAAGTTATTAATTCCTGCACGCAGAAAAAAAACATTGTTAGCATTAAATTCAAGACCCAATTTTGGATCCGCACTCACGGGATCAGCGCTTAATACAGTATTACGCTTGCCGTCAAAAGTGAGGTCTACATTCGCTTCTGCCAGCAGGGTTGAATGCTTGCCCACTTTAAAATCACGGGCCACACCCAATACAAGCCTGGGCGCTGTCAATTCTGTTGACTTAACAGGTATTTCATTCTTGGTCAGATATAAAACTTCTTTTTCTTTTTCTGTAAATGTGAATGACCATGCATTAAACGTAGTCGTGATATCGCGGCCGGCAATACCAAACCTCCATTTGTTTTGAATGATCTGCAAACCGGCATCGAGGCCAAAACCCCATGCTTTTGCAAACTTTCCCACGCTCCGGTGAATCACTTTTGCATTTACACCAAAATGAATATTCTTGTTGGTACTCTCTTTCAGTTTTTGAGCGAAGGAGAAAATAAAGGCGTAATCAGCAGAAGAGAAAGCCTGTATATTATTGTAGTTGATAGAGCCATCGGGTTCTACCAGGAATAAAGTATTCATGATATCATCCACAGCAAAACGCAATCCTGTTACCGCAAATGTCCTTTTATTGTTAGAGCCGGGGAATGCAATACTGGCATAATCGTATTTACCAATGCCGGCAAAATACTCAGCATGCATTAGGTTCACCTGTGGATGATCTGTTACTCCTACCAATCCTGCCGGGTTCCAGTAACCTGCGGTACCATCACTGACAGAAGCTACCTGGGCACCTCCCATAGCAAGGCCACGGGCTCCTGCACCGATATTTAAAAATTCGTTAGAATATTTGCGAAACTGTGCTGTTGCGGAAATAGAGATGACAAGTACGCATAGGGTGGTCACGTATGGGCGGAGTGAATTCATTCGGATAGTTTTCTTATAAGCAATTACAATTGTTTTCAATAGATACGAAAGGCTTGTAAAAATAGTCTAAGCCTTTCTAAAATCATAGTTTTACGTAGGGAAAAGACTAACGCTTGAAAACGAACAGGTTAGAAAAATATTGCATTTATGCATTAGCATATTTTTATCCCTTAGTTTTGCCCAAAAATCTTGACATAAAGCAATGAATCTCATCGAAGAATTACGTTGGCGTGGAATGATCCAGGATATAATGCCGGGAACAGAAGAACAATTAAAGAAAGAAATGACCACCGGCTATATTGGTTTCGATCCCACAGCCGATAGCCTGCATATCGGCAGTCTCGTGCCTATCTTATTACTGGTACATTTTCAACGTGCTGGGCACAAACCGATTGCCCTTGTAGGGGGAGCGACCGGTATGGTAGGTGATCCAAGTGGAAAAAGTGAAGAAAGAAATTTACTAAGTGAAGACACTCTTCAAAAGAACATCACAGGCGTAAAAGCCCAGTTAGAGAAGTTCCTCGATTTTGATCCGGCCAAGCCCAATGCCGCTGAGATGGCCAATAATTATGATTGGTTTAAAACCATTTCATTTATCGATTTTCTGAGAGATGCCGGCAAGCATATCACGGTGAATTATATGATGGCCAAGGATAGCGTAAAGAAGAGAATTGAAGGAGAAACAGGTATCAGTTATACCGAATTTGCTTACCAGCTGATGCAGGGCTATGATTTTTATTGGCTCTACCAACATAAGAATTGCAAACTGCAAATGGGCGGCAGCGATCAATGGGGTAATATGACAACCGGCACTGAACTGATACGCCGGAAAGTAAGTGGCGAAGCTTTTGTGTTTACCAACCCGCTTATTACAAAAGCAGATGGTACAAAATTTGGTAAAACCGAAAAAGGAAATATATGGCTTGATCTCACCAAAACATCAGCTTATGATTTTTACCAGTTTTGGATAAG
>Ga0075366_10000645_pt1 | contig 16448 bp, 18 predicted proteins | sample EndMethybrTD3031_FD_72351 | JGI IMG/M metagenome (GOLD analysis project Ga0075366, IMG submission 72351) | Populus endosphere microbial communities from Tennessee, USA - Endosphere MetaG P. TD hybrid TD303-1 | ecosystem: Host-associated > Plants > Roots > Endosphere | place: USA: Tennessee...
TTCGTTAAGTCAACTTGTCTATATATCTGTGCCATGTGCCACTGGATAGATGGCTGGGCACCTGTAGCAAAATCGTCGTGAAGCTTGTCGACATAAGGCATCAGCCATTCGGGATGCTGCCTGCAAACCTTCTCGAGCGCATCTGCGGCACGCATTCTTAGCCAAGCATCCTCATTAAATAAGCATTCATATAACTCATCCATCCGTGACTTGTCATGTAATACCATTTTAATAACATCGGCAACTTCACCAAGCGAGTTAGATTTGCCACCAACTGCCAACATTTCTTCGAAAGATTTACTCATAAACTTATGATACTAGAAAAACTTTCACACCCAAGGCTATTACGCCACAGAGAAAGCCAGTGGCTCATATTTTGTTTCAACTAGAATTGAATATAAGTCAAAAATAAGTTATAAGTATACGATCTATGGAAACACTATCTCAGACAGAACGTCAGCCAATTACCAGCGACGAAATAGAACTACGTGCAACCGAGTTACTGCGCAATCAGTACACGAAGGGTGCTCACGCACCAAATACACGACGAATTACTGCCGTCGTGACTGACCGCATCAAGGAACCAGACGTGCGAAGCTGGTACGCAAGACGAGCTTACTTTGAGCTACTTGGCGAACGTATCGATGCTGTCATTTCACTCGAGCGTCAACAAGAAATCGCAGAACGACGCCAAGAACTAGTAGAATTTCAGCTCAAGGACGGCTATGAATCGGAAATAGTCGCGAGCGGTGAAATGTTCGGTGATAGCCTAGTGATTTACGCGCATAACTTTATGCGAGGCATGCACATGGTAGAAGACTATGACCGTCGTGACATGGAGCCTTTAACCGACGAAGAGTACGCGGTGTTGTGTGCGCAACATTGCGCACAAACAATGGCAATGTACGAGGTATTTTAAGTAAGTTCCGTGGTGGTGTGTACGGTCTAGGGCTAGCTAACGACCATGCTGACGCCTGCGCTTATGGTGATCCTGCCAACCATGATGTCGAAAAGACCTGCGTGGCGCATCATACGGTTGACGAAGTGATTGCATAAATTTATCGCCAAAGTACGTCTGAACCTTGCTAAGTTTAGCCAGTTCAACTTGTTGCTTTTTAGAAAGCTCAGTCAGCGAAATCGCTCCGGGCGCCAAGTAACGGACCCTCTCTTGGACTTGCTTTGAGGCAATGGACGGAATGCGTGGATTGGCTCGTTTAAGCAATCGCAACTCCTTCAGTAATTGCTCGTAAGTCCACAGACTAAAGAGCGTTACGAACAATTTCTGGTTCTCGGGTGTGTGCTCGATAACAGGGATTCCTGCCGCCTCAAACGTTTTGCGACCATACGTCACTAACATTCGTGTCTGCAAGCTGCCGCTGCGTGCATCGAAATACTTTTTGCCATAACGCACGGCATATTGCCCTGGCGCTAGACGTTCAAGCCAGCTCGGATCAACCATTGTGATGTCATTCACCAGATGCAATGTCTCAAGACCACCGTCACCGCGAGGAACCTGTAGATCAAATGGTGTGCCAGTAATTAAGCCGCTGCGGCGTACAACCGTTCCGCTAGACACCTCACGTATTTGCTTGGTTGCCAAATGAAACGCAGCACCGGTTGGCTCGATTAACCAAACCTGGTGCAGTTGGCCAGCTACAATACACATCAGCAATTGATCAACATCATTGTCGGCAATCTCCAATAGTTGTACTGACCCAAGGCCAAGATCACGATTCAGCCGTTCGTTAACATCTTGAGCTTTGGTAACATTCTTCTCGATAATGCCCAAATCTTCATATTCAAGCGGATCAATCGTCGGCATGGCCAGCAGTACATCGTACTCTGCTAGAAGGTCAGATCGCGTATGGTGCGTAAACCGGCGCCAACCAGAATGCCTGGGGCTGCCCTTAACAATTCCGCCAACTTCCTGAATCGCAATAATGCTAGCAAGTTGAGCCTGCAACAATGGACTACATTGCTCAGCCTCGACAAGCATTCGGGCGTAGCTTGATTCAACAGGGAAACGTTCCATTTTTTGACCGATTTCGGTAACAGTACCATCATCACTGGTTGCGCCCAGGCTTCGAAGCGTTGCCTTGGCGAGCTTAATCGTACGTCTGCTGGGCGAGTGGTAGAATTCCAAGTCTTCGATATCTATACCGATACTTGCCAGTCGCAACACCAGGCGATCAATATGTTTGCGCATGATTTCTGGCACGCCATAGGCGGGACGGTCTTCGAGTCGTGAACAACTGAGGCGGTTGAATCGCGCCAAAACGTATACGCCTTCTTTGGTGCGACCAGCACGACCGGCTCGTTGCAGGCAATCAGCTTGCGATACCTCTTCAATAAATAGTCCTTCGACACCATTTCGCACCTCAGCCCGGCGCTCTAGGCCGGAGTCAATAACTGCGTCAATATCATCAATCGTAATACTGGTTTGTGCAACGTTCGTCGCCAACACAATTTTTCCCTGCGGATAGTGCATAAAGGCTTTTTGCTGCTCTTCGGGAGTCAATTGACTATGCAATGGAATAACGGGTACGCCGTGTGCGAATCGGGCGACTTCCTCGCCAACCGCCTCAATTTCGGCCTTGCCTGGCAAAAAGACTAGCATATTACTGATGCGACTTTCGAGCTGCTTGGCGATTTCATCAACAAGGTCGCCACCGTAACGTTTTTCGACAGCGAAGGTTCGACCGGCAATAGCAATGGACGGGGAAGAGCCGAAGTACTCCGCCAAAGCGTTTGCTTCGATGGTGGCGCTCATAAGGACAACTTTAAAATGAGGATCTTCTTGGCAGCGTTTTTTAGCCCAAGCAATTAGAACTTCCATGTTTTCGTTCCACTCATGGATTTCGTCCAAAACCAAAACTTGCTTGTCGCTTGTACCGATGCCAGTCAGTTCACGTACAAGCTGAAGACCATCCGTACAATACAAAATGACATTATTAGGATTATCGTCACGTTCAGGCGCTGTTCGATACCCCACTAAGTCCGTAGCATCGTGACCTGTGCGCCACGCATACTCCTGGCGCACGCGGTGACATAGATTTCGAGCCGCCAAAATGCGCGGTTGAGTTACAATAATCTTTCGATAACCAGCCTCAGCTAAATATTGGGGGATCTGCGTGCTCTTACCGGCTCCAGTTTCGGCAGTAACAATCGTCACCTGATGCGAGTGTACTGCTGCGATGATTTCTTCTCGCCGTGCATAAACAGGCAACTGATACACGGAATTTAGATCATCATCACTCATTACTCTTATTGTACAAAAGAAAACAGGCCCAAAGATAGGCCTGTTTTTAACTACCACTGCCACTGACTGGGTTATATATGTCTATTCTTCTTGGGGTAATTCAACTCCATGAGGAGGTGACTGGATTATAGCCGCACCCAATGACATATAGACCTCATCTGAGGTATCTTTTGGTAAAATTATTTCTTCTGGGAATGGTGACTTCTGTTGTTCTACAGCCATATTTTCAAGTATGGAACTGCTTTAGGATGGGTTCAAGGTTTTTTGCAGTTTTGTGACGAATATCACCGACATTTGCCAAACAACCATTAGCGGCGTACCATAGACCGGTACCGCAAACTAATCCGAGGAATGTACCATGGAAAAAGATCCAAGTATCCAACGGCAGCAAGACCTTTTAGCTGAAATAGAAGCGGAAGACCGAAGTGTTTTTCTACCACCCGCCGACCAGCAGCGTCCAGAGCCAGGCAATCCAGACCAATTAAACCACGAAGTTATAGTCGGCGAGGAAAAGCCCGAAGTAATCTAAGCAAAAAGAGACCAGCAGTTACTGGTCTCTTTTTGCTAGAAGTTATTCCCAGCATAATTTAAGTATGCGGGGTTATAATTGCGGGTTTTTGATATATCCGTACAGTTCGCTTTGTTAGTATCAAAGCATTACCGCTAATAGAAAGAACTGTTCCGTGGCAAAGAAATCTACTACAAAAAAGCAGTCCTCTACTAAGAGGGCAGTTAAAAGTGGGGGCCGAGACCCACTATCAAAGCGCCTTTTTAGGCCTCATCTAATATTAGTGTACGTCGTGCTTACGGCGCTCGTAGGAATTGGCACGATTCTAATATCGCGAGCTGCCACTTCCTGGCCCACTGCATCAGTGGCGTCGGTATGTAGCAATACAGGTCTCTTGGGCGGCGGTCCAACGACTGCACCGAGTGGAGCAATTACAGTACCCGCAGGCAACAACAGTAACGTCGACTTTAACCAGGACAACAAGACATTTTGGTTTGCCCCTGGTACCCACACGCTTGGCACAGGCCAATATGCTCAGATCGAACCTGGCAACAACAGCAAATACGTTGGTGCACCTGGTGCCATTTTGGACGGTCAACATTCTAACCTCTATGCATTCACACAGCACGCCACTGGTGTAACCATTCAGTATTTGACCATTCAGAACTTTGGTAAAGCAGGGGACAATAACAACGAAGGCGTTGTTAACCATGACGCTGGCCACAACTGGACCATTCAGTACAATACTGTTAAGAACAACGCTGGTGCCGGTGTATTCATTGGCTCTGGAAACGTGGTTAGCTACAACTGTCTAACCAACAACGGTCAGTATGGCTTTAGCGCCTACGAAGAGGCTGGCGTAAACAACGTAACGCTTGACCACAACGAGATCTCTTACAACAACACCGACGACTGGGAAGCCAAAATCGACGGCTGTGGCTGTACTGGTGGTGGTAAATTCTGGGCAACCAAGAACGCAACCGTTACCAATAACTACATCCACAACAACAAGAGCGTAGGCTTGTGGGCTGACAACAACAACGCAGGATTCCTCATCGAAGGAAACTACATTGCCGACAACGATGACGTTGGTATCTTGTACGAAACTAGCTACAACGCCTTGATCCGCAACAACACGTTGATCAGGAACGCAAATGTTGGTGGTCCTAAAAATCCAGGCTTCCCAACAGCAGCAATCTATATCTCGGAGTCAGGTGCCGATAGCCGGGTTGCCACTTCATACAACAATACGTTTGAGATCACTGGAAACCTCATAGAAGACAACTGGAGCGGCGTTGCCCTCTGGGAAAATGCCGATCGCTACTGTGGATCACCTGCAAATACAAGTAGCGGTGAATGTACGCTAGTTAACCCTTCAGTGGTGAAGGAAAGCACCTGTAACAGCGCCAACATTTCCAAGGCCCCATATCTCACTGACTGTCGCTGGAAAACACAAAACGTCAAAGTCCACGGCAACACCTTCCGCCTAACACCTGCGCACATTGGTGCAGGCTGTACATTCCAAAACAGCTGTGGTCTTAACGCAGTCTTCTCTAACTACGGTTCGTACCCAAGCTGGTCACCATACAAGGGAACAACCGTACAGAACGCTGTTACGTACAGCCAGAACAACACCTTTAGTGGCAACACCTACGAAGGTTCATGGAAGTTCTTGCCATTCGAGCAGGGCAACCTTAAGTCATTCACCGAATGGCAGGCGTCACCTTACAGCCAAGATGCCGGAAGCAGCATGAACAGCAGCACTGGTACTACGCCGCCTCCTTCTACGTCAGACACCACAGCGCCAACCGTCAGCATCACCGCTCCGCTTAACGCAAGCACTGTAGCGGGCACCGTCAACGTTGACGCTAGCGCTACTGACAATGTAGGCGTAAGCAAAGTAGAGTTTAAGGTCGACAACGGCCAAGCAACGTCAGATACTAGTGCGCCATACGGCTTTAGCTGGAACAGCACTACTGTGGGCGATGGGACACACACCATTACTGCCACTGCATTTGATACAGCTGGCAACAGCACTCCTACATCAATTCAGGTGACCGTTAAAAACGCTACCACTCAGCCTCCTACACCGACCCCAACTCCTACGCCAACGCCATCAGAAAAGGGCAATGGCTTACAGGCTACTTACTTTGACAATAAAGACTTTACTGGACGTCAGGTTACTCGTAGTGACGAAACAGTAAACTTTAACTGGGGAACCGGCTCACCTGATACATCTATAGGCAACAACACCTTTAGCGCTCGCTGGACAGGTAAATTGACCGTACCAGCAACCGGTAAATACACCTTCTATACAAGAAGTGATGACGGCGTACGACTTTGGGTAAATGGCCAGCTTGTGGTCAACAACTGGACGCTACATAGTGTTACAGAGAATAAAGCTCAGATTAATCTTACCGCAGGTCAAAAGTACGACATCAAGATGGAATTCTACGAAAACAAGGGTAAGGCAGTAGCCAGCCTGTCGTGGAGTAGTTCTACGCTCAAGAAGCAAATCATTCCTACAACGTATCTATACACCAAGTAGCAATTACTGTAGCTTCGATTACAAAAATACGCTCATCCAACGATGGGCGTATTTTCAATACAAGAAACGTAACGGTAGTTGTGGCAGAACTATGTATTCGATGTAGCCAAGCGCACAAAATTACCCAAAAGTTTATGGCCTATGGGCGAGAGCTCGGGATGAAACTGAACGCTATAAATAGCTTTGGTGTTGTGTTTCATGATCTGATTACAACAATCCTCAGTACTTGCTAGTTGCCGAAACTCTGGCGGAAGTGTTACGCCCAGCCGGTGCATCTGCTGAACTTTATCGCCAGTTTTAATTCCCGCCAGTAGCGGATCATCACTCAGCACGGTAAGTGGCCGCGCGCCGTCTTCGGCCGCATCGCTAATAATCGCTTCATCATCAAAGAGCAGGGCAATATTTTGGTGTCCTAGGCAGATGCCTAAAACAGGTATCTGTGTTGTCGATATCCAATTCAAGAAGGGTAGTCGTGAATCAAGTACACTCCTTGGATACTTGAGCGGAGCGCCGCTAATAACAACTGCGTCGTACTGTTCATTCAGTACATCCGCTGGAGGTATATTGCGATAATTAGCCGTATGCACAGTGGCGGACGTTGCAGCTAAGCTTTCACGCAAGGGATCGTTAAATTCAGTATCTTCTGGTTCTAGATTGTCGATTACTAACACTTTCGTCGTCATAGCGTATTTCCAAATTTATATTATTAGATTATCTTCTATTAAGACTTTTTCTAGCTCTGGGAGCTCTGTGCGACCAGATGTACTCCCTAAATGATGACCACCAGATATAGTTATGAATCTGCCGCCTAATTCATCCGATAATTTCCGTGCATCACTAATATCACAGAAGGGATCATTATCGCCGTGTACAAAATAAAACTTATCAATTTTTTGTTTGATAACCTCTGGGTCATAGCTACCTAGGAATAAATGGTCAAATTGACCAGGCACATACCACGAGGCTGATTTGGTGAGCTTCTCGTTTAAGAACGCTCCAACAAGTACCACAGCCTTAACATGAGGAAACCATTCAGTGGAAAGAAGATTTAGTATAGTTGTTGCGCCTGATGAGTGCCCGATGAGTACATTGTCGGTAAAATCCCACCCAGAAGCACGCAAGAATGCTTCGTAGGTATCCTTATTAGGCGTTTCATTCTCTGGCAGCACTGGTGCATATACCGCGTAACCAGATTGCTCCAGCTCACCTTTGATCCAAGGTAACCAATATTTAGTAGGACTGTCGCCAGTTCCATGGAGAATGACTGCATGTTTTGTATTACTCATGGGTTAACTATACCAAAAGAAAAGGGGATGGAGGGATTCGAACCGCCGAATGCCAGGACCAGAGCTGCACTGTCTCTTTGGAGCGTTCTATCTCTGTGGTAATTTCATAGCCGAGCATCATCGACGAAGTTAGAGCCATCCTCAATTATGGGTCGGCGTCTAAAACATTTCTAATTTGAGCTGACTAACTATACACGTTGCCTCTTGTAGTTCTACTGATGTATGCGTATTAGTGATGGCTATACAATCAGCCCCTGCTTCTCGCGCAGCTTTAATACCAGTAGGAGAATCTTCAACAACCACGCAATGCTCGGGATTTACACCCAATAATGCTGCAGCTTTATTGTAGCCTTCAGGATTTGGCTTGCTTTCTGAAATGTCCTCAGCAGCAATAATTACTTTAAAGCAATCAGTAATTTCAAAAGTTCTAAGAGCAACTTCTGCCTCAGCTCGTAGCGATCCTGTTACAAGCGCGAGTGGCATAGATTCAGCAAGGCTCCTAATGACAGGAACAACTCCTGGGTATGGAACAAGTTGATCGCTGGCAAGCTCGAGATACTTCTTGGCTTTTGCATCCATGATAATCGGCAGATCGACGGCTTCATTTACAAACTTAAAATAAGATTCAAAGCCTGCTTCATCAGTTTTCCCTGCGAAGTGATCCTTATAGTCCTGTTCGCTTAGTGAGTAGCCATAGTTTTCAAGAGTAGCCTGGAATGCGGCAACGTGTAATGGCTCGCTATCTAAAATTACGCCATCCATATCAAACAGTGCGGCTTTGTATTTCACTCCTTAAGTATATCAAAACGCGCGCTATTCTGGCGCTCAAATCACTCAGTCTAACAAAGAAAAAGAGACCAGCAGACGCTAGTCTCTTTTTCTTGGCTGGAGCTAAAGACCTATTCCAAACTTTTGGGACACAGGATGAGGTTGAAATTGAGCAAGAAATCAAAGAAATTCGCGCACTATTCAGCAATGCTAATGAAGAGGATTTGCGACGCCTACGGGACGAGGGGACTGCTGATGAGGTGACTGCTAAAAAAGGAACTTGAACAAAAACGTTGGCAGCGTCTTTATGGATCAGGCGGAAAGCTTGGATTTGGTGAAAGAAGGAAACGCGTTTTTACACCTCGTACTGAAAAATAAAGACGGGCGATTGTGTATCGCCCGTCCGTTTTCTAACAATATTTACTATGCGTTAGGTTGGATCTAGCTATGCCAAACTTGCAACTATATCGTTAGCAAAGAGCGTTGGCTGTTCAAGCGCCGCAAAATGCCCGCCCTTCGGCATAGAAGTGAAGCGAACAACGTTAGCATTGCGCTTGGCCCAGTCTTCGACGACCGGCACAGTGTCGGCTGGGAAGCTCGCTACTGCCGTTGGCACCTCTATTTTTGCCGGTGGTTTTGGCATGCCCATGGCGTACATAGCCCGCGTGTTTTCGGCATAAGTCCGAACAGCAGTAGCGATAGTATCGGTGAAGTAGTAAATACTGATGTTTGTCAGAATTTCATCTTTTGTAAACGCTTTTTCGATACCACCATCACTCCAGGCATTGAATTTTTCAACTATCCAGGAAGCAAGGCCAACTGGTGAGTCAGAGAGACTAAACGCGAGTGTTTGTGGCTTGGTTGACTGCAACATATTGTAAGCGCCTTCCGTATACCACCATTGCTGACATTTACCTGCAAAAGCTTGCTCCTCTGGAGTCATAGTGGAAAAGTCCTCTGCACCCATTGGATAGCCAGTATCAGTCAGATGAACAAAGCTCACCGCATCTTTATGGTTAGTGGCGAGCGTCTGAACAATTGGAGTCCCGATGTCGCTGCTACTTACGGCAAACGCTTCATATCCTAATTCATCCTGCATGAGTGAGGCTAGCAGGTCTGCGGTTGCAGCGCTGTTCATAGCAACCTTTTCCGAAAAGCCAAAGCCTGGCAATGAAGGTACAACTATATGGAACTTCTCGGTAAGCAATGGGATGACTTTGTAAAATCGGTAGAATGAGTCTGGCCAGCCGTGAATCAGCACGAGGGGAACTGCATCCGGATTTGTGCTTTTATGGTGAATAAAGTGCATCTCGGTACCTTTAATATTCGTCATAAAATGGTCAAATTCGTTTAGTGCCTTTTCGGTTGCTCGCCAATCAAACGAATCTCGCCAATAATTTACAAGTTTTTTCATGTAATCGAGGTCTGTGCCGTAGCCCCAGCCTGCATCCTTGGGAGCGTGCGGAAAGTGTGCCGTATCTAGACGCGCAGCAAGCTCATCGATTTTGGCTTGCGGTATATTGATAGTGAATTTCTTAGCCATTTCTTTTCTCCTTTAATGGTTATGGGTATATTTAACCAAGGTGCTGAGAAGATAGATTGTAAATAATGGCCAATTTATTTTTTGCTGTGAGCAACAATTTGCGCTGGCGTAAGTCCCATCAGCGCCTTGACCGCTTTCGTCATGTGAGCTTGGTCAGTATAACCCGCTTCCACAGCTGCCTGGGCAATGGACATGCCCTGCTGAAGTAGCTGGGTGGCATGTTGAGCTCGCTGTATTTGATGAAAGAAGTACGGGCTAAGGCCAGTCGTGCTCATTGTATGCCTGCGAAGCGAGCGATCTGACGCTCCTGAGAGGGTTTTATTATCGAGCGACAAAACGACGGTATTTATGAGCAGGAGGTCTTTTTCGATTAATTCCTGCACAAAGACTTCCGCAGTATCAAAATCAGGGATTTTAAAAAGATGATCGCCAATTTTGACATATGGGACACTACCCTTACTTAGGGTGTGCTGACTGTCGACTATATCTTTGCCCTTAAGATCTCGTAAAAATACGCCAGGCTTTAGGGCGATGCCGACACTGTCTATATCTGCTTTGTAGGGCACTTGCACAGCGTGCTTGCCAATACCATTTATCGTAACGCGTATATCATTACCAGCTTTAAAGATGATGATATCCCAGTTTCCATCGAGTCCAGCCGTAAAAACGCCATCGCTCGTGGTGTAGGTGTGCCATATTTTGTCGATATACAGAGAATCTGGACGTTTGTCTTCGTAGGTATAGCTCATAGGGATTTACTAAAGTATAGCAAAACATATAGGGAGAAGTTTGGACGCCCTATCTCTCCTACGAGATTCCAAACCACAAAAACCACCCCTTTTACAGAGGTGGTTTTTGATTGATAATTACTTGGCTGGGATGGAGGGATTCGACCTGGCCAGTAAAAGAAAATTACTTTTGCTAAGGCCACCCTTCGGGCCTTGGGCGGCCAAAGTCCCCGGACTTTGTCGTTCTTCATCCCTCCTCATAGTCACAACAATATAAAAAGCACATATCGCTGACATGTGCTTTTTATATTGGCTGGAGCTAAAGAACCTATTCCAAACTTTTGAGCAGCAAGATGATGAGGTCGAAATCGAGCAGCAGATTACAGAGATTCGTGTTTTGCTAGATGAAGACGAGCAAAATGAGGATTAGACAAACTTACATGAAGGGCTAAGCTGCTCGTTTGCGATATGCCGATACGCGCTCTCGGGTCGCGCAACGCGGCGAGCAATAATTACGTCCGCCACCTTTGCCTGTATCGATAAACGGTCGGCCGCAACTACGTGAGGCACACAATCCACCAGGGTTGCGTTGCTTCTCGGACAAGAGGATGGCAAGCGCCAAAGCCGAGGAGGCGGCAAGCCATTCATCCCATGGCGCATGATCACTACTATCAATATGTATATGCCAAGTGGAGCCATTATGGCTGCTCAAGCGTGGCTTGCTCGCATATCGTTCAAGAAGGTCGTTTAAAAGATCGGCGGCCCTCTTGGCGTCCGAAGTTGAGAATACGACGAGTAATTCACGAGTAACCTTCTCAAGATTCTCAAGATCACCATTTTCAACCTTACCGTTTTCACCATACTCCTTCAGCACTCTATTGAGCTGCACAAGATGTTTGGCATCGCTGAGGCCACTCTTATTTTGTAAAACAAAAGTAATGTCGGCCGCCCGTTTCGCAGCATAAGCAGCAGAGCCAAGTGATAGTGGGTTGTTTGCCTTTTCCATATCAACAGTATACTATATGTAACATGTTTATAAAAGAAAAGCGTTACACAATGACCCATTATCTATTTGGCGCTTTGCCTGCTCGTTTGGGTGATGAGATGTCCGGCCAAGCAATCTTACTAATCGGCCTAGTCTTGACTGGCTCGGCTGCGCTTGGCTCTACAGTGTTGGCTGCATTGACGTTCTCGGCGGCCATCGGCGGCCCGCTGTTGGGCGCTGTACTTGATCGCTCGCCGCACCCAGGTAGGGTACTGGTGATTGCTCTTAGTATATATGCGGTTGGTATTTCATGTATTGCACTTCTTCTCGGTCATGCGCCAATATGGATGACTGTAGCAGTCGCGTTAGGGACGGGCCTTCTCATGCCCGCTATTTCCGGTGGCTGGTCATCGCGGCTAAAATCCTTCGTCGTCGAAGAACAGATGACGAGAGCGAGCGCCATTGATGCAACGACGTTCAACATTGCCGGCTTGGTGGGCCCAGCCGTTGCTGGTCTTATTGCCGCTGCTTTTAGCGCACATTGGGCGATCGTAGCGCTCGTTGTTTTGCTAGTTGCAGCGTTACCTATGGCATGGTCTCTCCCGCGCAAGTCATTCATTAGTCAAGCGAAGGTAGCTAGTTTTAGAGAGGATGTTCTAACAGGCTTTAAAATAATTGTGCATAATAAAAAGCTCTTTAGAATTACGCTCGTATCGGCCATCTCGTATATGGGAATCGGCATGCTGTGGGTGGTATATCCATTAGTAGGCCAAGAGTTACTTGGGAATCCGGGTTTTGGCGGCGTACTGGCTTCCGTTGTCTCGGTGGGGGCTCTGGTAGCGACCGCTGCGTATGCGAAATGGCCGACAAAGCACAGTCCCGATGTAGTCGCTTTTGTTACGACAATTATTTTAGCAATTGCAATGTTGATCCTAGGCCTTGCCGGAAATGTCGTAACCGCATTCGTTGCCATGTTACTTGTTGGCTTGGCAGATGGGCCGCAACTTGCAGCTATTTTTGCGGTGCGGCATCGCGAGGCGCCGGAAAGATCTCGTGGTCAGGTATTTACAACAGGAGCAAGCTTAAAAATTACGTCAGCCGCACTAGGCGCTGGCCTGGCCGGACAGCTGAGCGGAATGTCGCTGAAGCTAACGATATTAGTAGCTTGCTTCGTGCAGCTTGGTGCAGCCGCCGCGTACATGTTTGTACGGAGCAATTACATCAGAAAAGACAATACCTGATGAGTGGTTATGAGAATCCGGAGAGTCCTTTCCCATGGAAATTCGGCGCCGAGCATTTTATTCCGCCAACAGCAGAGACAATCCAAGCATTCAATACCCAGTTCGAGCGATTGTCGAGCGTAACTGATCGCATCGGTACTGTAGGAGAGGAGAGTCTTACGATGAGCATAGCGGCCCCTGACAAATCTGGATATTTGATAATTGTAGACTGTGGCTTATATAAGCATCAACCTCTGAATGACTCACTTGATGAACGGATAAAATTGAGTGTCAGTATCGCGCAACGAGTAGATGCACCTACACCCAACCCCGGTGAGCTTGTTCAAAGAAAACCGCTCAAAAAGAGGACTTTCATGCATGGGCGAGTTTATGAACACATACGGGGCGGGGCATCTTTATCTGACGAAGAGTTTTCTGCCGCTATGGCACATCTGGAAATTACAGTGCCAGAAGTGCAATGGGAGTGGATAGATGTGGCTCTTAAGATTGCTGGCTCACCTCAGGATAGCGAGTTCCTGCCATTTCTTGTTGCCGAACTGCTAGACACATCTCCATTTCCCGGGCAAGTCAGTCGAGGTAGGGAGTATTACATGAATGATATATACTTCAGAAATGGTGCCCTCCTTAAAAAAGCGAATTGGTCTGATGCGAATGCGATGTATCTTTCTCGCCAATCCGACTTCCAGCCAATTCGAAGAATTAATTTAATCTCAAACGACAACAAGGAATACAGGTACGAGGCGTACGCTGATGGCACTGAGCAAATTACTATCAATAGCGTTCACGAAAAACACGCTCCGATCTCTCCAAATGAACGAAGCTCTGGATTGTACAGCCTTACCGAATCTCAAGTGAATGCTTTTACGCGTGCATTGCAAGAAGCGCTCGACTCCGGTTTACGCTTTTGATAGCAACAAGCAAACATTCTCGAGAGTCTTAGAACTTGGATGCTCTGTCAGGCAAGGAGCTATCTGGCTTTAGTGAAAAGTTTGGACGTTCTATCTCCCCTGTGGGATTCCAAACTACAAAAACCACCCCTTTTACGGAGGTGGTTTTTGATTGAAATAATTTTGGCTGGGATGGAGGGATTCGAACCCCCGAATGCCAGGACCAAAACCTGGTGCCTTACCACTTGGCGACATCCCAATATGCTACCTAGTAACTTTTTGGGTAACAGGGATGATTTTAACCTATTTAGTGGCAATATTCAATGCTAGTAGGCTTGGGGATCTGGAATATCTTGCCACGATGATCCGTTCGGCTCCCAGCTGTACGTATCATTGTTGTCGCAGTCGGTAGGTAGACGAGGACCGACGCGCTCAAGATCTTTGCCAGCTGAATGAACATCACAGTATGTATAGTCGTCTTCCGGGAACTGTACGGCAAGCTCGTTTACATCACCCATGCCTTCCACCTCAAGCGTGGCGTTACTTGTCGTAAAGACCTTGTCTACAGAGCCCTTAACGTGCAGCAAACCACTGCCGTCAGGATCAGAGTCGCACAAGGCAATACTGCCAATTTTTACGCCTTCTTCCACGTTTACTTCGGTGTTGCTCTCTTTTATTACTAGTGAATCCATGGAGCGTGTCACCGTATATACGTTACCGTCAAAGTAGCTGTCATCAGCAACAACACCTTTATTCTTGCCGGTTGCAGGAGCGTCGCAAGCCTCATGTGCTGCCTTGGAGCCTTTTGCGGTATTGTCATACCTGATTACGTTTGACTCAGTTACACGCTCAGCAACATTAGCCCCAGTAATAGCCGCTCCTAAGGCAACCGCAGCAACTATGCCAGTTCGAATTGGGTGCATTACAAGCTTTTCGACGCGCTTCCTCATGCGCGATGGAGGTAGCACTGTGATGTGCGGCGCATCTACGGCCAGGCTTTCGTAAGCCTCATGAATTGCGAGTCGGTTTGCGTAAGTGTCTTCGTGCGCTTTCAGTACAACTTCGCCCATACCTTGTTGAGCAGCTTGATGAGCTCGGTTGTATAGCTTCAGGTTATATGCGCTGTTTGGTCGTGACGTAAATCTAGCCATAATCGACATATTATACCAATATATATCTATTTTGTCAATCTAGCTTACCCGGCCGGAGTTGGTATACTCAAGGCATTATGGCAGATAGAATGCACGCAACTGTTCCGACATTTATTGCTTTAATAGATGATCAGAATCGCGTCTATCTGCAACGACGTTTTCAGACTGGGTACTTAGATGGTTATTACGAGCCGCCGGCTGGCAAGGTCGAGGAAGATGAATTTCCAACGGATGGTGCTTGCCGCGAAGCCCTTGAGGAAGCTGGCGTCACTATAGAGCCTGAGGATCTAGAACTGTTCCATGCCTACATGAACTTAAGTAACGGAGATCCTTGGCTAGGGCTAATGTTCCGAACTCGTAAATGGAAGGGAACACCTTCGATCCAAGAAACAGACAAGTGCGATAACGCCAGATTCTTTTCGCTCGATGAATTACCCGAGATGACTCCACAAGTAGCCGATGCTATGAGGCACGTACTCGATGGGCCAGCCATCAAGATGCCAAATTATCGAAATATTGCGTAAGCCATATTGTTCGGCTAGTAATATATCCAGCTTTTCTTAACGAACAATCCGCTATCACGGATTGTTGATCCGGGTGGTGGGGATATCACAAATAACCCGAAAAATATATCATATTTCCGAAAATGTTTTGCACTAAGCGGGCAGTATTCTATACTCAGATTAAAGCTTAAGAGGGTTAAATATCATGAAGAGATGGTTCCTTGGATTCGGGGTTCTTGTCGTTGTTATCGGTGTGGCAAGCTTTGTCATATTTCATAAAGACACTGTGAAAGCCAATGGCAAAAAGACAGTCATACAAATTTCTGCCAGTGGATTCAGCCCTAGTACAATCGTAGTCAAAGCTGGGACTCAGATTGTTTGGAAGAACGTAGATAGCGCACCGCACGCCGTTGCCAGCAATCCATACCCCAAAAATTCTAGCGTTAAAGATCTGCATTCGCAGACTATTTTGCCAGATGGCAGCTACGCTTATTTGGCGGCTAAAGAGGGCACTATCAACTATCACGATGATACGCAGCCAACGCACAACGCCAGTATAAAGGTGGAGAAATAACATGTCGGGATTCTCACGTCAGTCATTCAAACGAGCAAATCTGGTGCGGATATTCCAGAAAAACATTACACCAGTAGTATTCATAGCTATATTTGCAGCGTTCGGCACGGTTGCACTAACACGTAGTTTTGCAGGCACCAACACCGTGAGCCTGCTGAGCAATTCTGGAGTACCAAAGGAAGTTGACTCTGATGACGCTCAGGCAGTTGAGCTTGGCCTCAAATTCAAAAGTGACGTAGCCGGCACAGTAAATGGCGTACGATTCTATAAGAGTGTTGCCAATACTGGCACCCATACCGGCACGTTATGGTCTAGTACAGGCACCCGCTTAGCGACAGTAACCTTTACCAATGAATCGCAAAGCGGCTGGCAGGAAGCGACCTTTTCGTCTCCAGTAAGCATCACCGCAAACACGACGTATGTGGTGTCGTACCACACTGCTACCGGCCATTACTCAGATAGCCTGG
>Ga0075366_10000646_pt1 | contig 16439 bp, 16 predicted proteins | sample EndMethybrTD3031_FD_72351 | JGI IMG/M metagenome (GOLD analysis project Ga0075366, IMG submission 72351) | Populus endosphere microbial communities from Tennessee, USA - Endosphere MetaG P. TD hybrid TD303-1 | ecosystem: Host-associated > Plants > Roots > Endosphere | place: USA: Tennessee...
TGCAATTTATCGGGATGATAGGCGTGGGCCTGAGCATTGATAGCCTGCTTAATGACGCCCAGGTCATCACCAGGGCTAACGCCAACAACACCGTACAGGTCAACCAAGTAATCAAAGCCTTCGCGTGGCTGATAATCCATGGCTATAAATCCATACCCAGAGTATCGGTATAAAACAATTCTAAGGTTGCTTTGGGTCGAATAGGGAGTTCGTCGTGGATGCCTGCCATGCGAACAATTTTTACTCCGACTATGCGAGCAAGGTCTTCCCGCTCTTTGGGTAATTGGAAGTACTCATCTCCTTCGGTGTATGACAGGGTGGTGGGTACGCCTTCGCGAACAAAATCAACAGCTGCACTCACCGCATCGAACCGTGAAATAGCGCCCAGATGTCTAAAATTACCTAGAGGCCGACGCAAAAGTTCTGCCGCGCTACTTTTTTCGTACGCTTTAATAGCAGCAACATCTTCTGTGCCTGTAATGCCAATATTATGGGTGTGCATTCTGGTTCTTTTGGCAATAGTTTTGGCGGGGTATTGCAGTAAGCCAAGGGGTAGTGGCGGACTAAACGACGTAAGCTGCTTGGGCTGTGCCTTAGCTTGTACTACGGCGAGCATACCGGCAGAGTGGGTGATGATGTGGGCGTTATTTGTGGCTTTATGAATCTTGTCGGGATTAGCCATGGCCCACGAAAAGCTAAACGACTCAACCGGGCTATAGTATTCCTCTAATTCCTTGGCAACACCTTGTGCTGTCTTGTCACCATTTGCAAATCCACCAATATATACCGCTCTTTTCATATAGCTGATAATTGTAGCGACGCGAGGGGGTGTTTGCAACTAAGGGAATAGTCTTGCAGCCAATAATGAACTCACTGAGTGCCATACGATTACATATATTAACAGGGGTAAAGTAGGCAATAAACACCATACTTGATTAAGTACCTTGACAGACACAGTACTTTGACGTACAATGTAACTCATGATGGACAACAAGTTAACATCAGATTTACTCCGTGGACACACAGATACGATTATTCTCAAGCTACTTTTCGATGGTGATAAGTACGGCTATGAGATAACCAAACTCGTCCAAGAGTTATCGAAAAACGAGTACGAGCTAAAAGAGGCGACAATGTATTCGAGTCTCAAACGCTTAGAGAAAGATGGTCACATTACATCCTATTGGGGTGACGAATCTCAGGGCGGCAGGCGAAAATACTATCAAATCACTGCAACCGGCCGACAGCAATATCAAGATAATAAACGTAACTGGAACTATGCCCAGCACATTCTAGAAAAGCTACTATAAAGGAGAAATTTATGAACGATAAACTCAAGCAATTCTTAGACGACGCATTTAAGCCTTACGGTAGTTTTCCTGCTCGCAATGATGTTGAGCAAGAACTACTGGCTAACCTAACCGAAAAATTCAACGATCTTAAGGCCGATGGTAAAACTGATGATGAAGCCTATGAGTTGACCATTGAATCTTTTGGCGACGTATCCGAGATTATGGCTCATGTCGCTCACGACAAAGAAGACAAATCACCTGCTTTTAGCAAGGGCGATGTGCGCTTCCGGGCTACAGCCCTAGATGAGGCCGACTTAACGGAGTCATCATTATCAGGTGGCGACTTTAGTATGAGTGCCATGGTGGGCGCCAACTTTGAAAACTCAGACCTTCACGATGCCACATTTAAAGCCTCTGCATTAAAGGGCGCCAACTTTGCTGGCGCCAACCTGACTAACGCTAACTTTGATAGCGCCGACTTGCAAGGTGTAGATTTTGAAGGCGCCAATCTTACCGGTACCAAGCTCGTACGCAGTTCATTGAAGGGTGTTAACTTTACAGATGCGATCTTAGACGGCACTGAATTTAAGCAGTCAGACCTCAGCGGAATCTCTTTTGAGGGCAAGCTGCTACGTGGTGTAAGTTTTGAACATGCTGGCCTTAAGGGTACCTCTTTTAAGGATGCTGTACTTGAAAATGTGTCATTCCACCATACTAAGGTAAAACACACTAACTTTGACGGTGCTACGATGGATAAGGTGACCTATGCACTTCTTAAGGGTGTTAAGGCTAACCTTGATAACGTAGTCGTTAAGTAAGATAAAATTTCTGTCCAATAAAATCACCACTCGGATTGGGTGGTGATTTTATATATCACAAGATGGGCCTGAGATTAGCTGCCAGTCGGAAACAGTTTAATGCCAACTTCCGGCAATAGCGCAGTGCCGTCCATGCTGATTATAAAGGCAATTGTTTTGGCCACTTCTGTGGGGTCTAGTGCTGCCGATACATTTTTATCAATATTGGCTTTGGCAAACATTTCGGTATTGAGCGTGGCGGGGTACAGGCCGGTAACGCCAATGCCAAATGGCTCTAATTCTTGCTGTATAGACTTAGTAAAGCCGGTGATGGCCCATTTACTGGCGGTATACACTGGCCAACCCTTGCGAGCATTAAGACCGCCTTGGGAGATGACATTAATAATGAGTCCTTGTTTGCGTGCTTTCATTTGTGGCATAACTGCTTTGGTAAGGTTAATTGTGCCGAGTACATTGGTATTGATAATTTCTTGAATATGATTGGCGTCGGTTTGGTCGAGTGGCCCTTGTAGCCAAATGCCAGCATTGTTAATAAGGCAGTCGACATCGAGGTCCTGGCAGATTTTTTCCATTGCCTCGTAATTTTGTACATCACCCACAACATAGTGGCACCCAATTTCTTTGGCAGCAACCCTGAGCTTGTCTTCGCTGCGTGCCAGAATGATAACATTATTATCTGGTGCTAAATACTTGGCAATGGCCTTGCCGAGGCCTTCGCTTCCGCCAGAGATGAGGATAGTTTTCATTGGCCTTATAATACCACAAGCCTTGTGCCTGCGCGGTTTAGTGATGCGATGATTGAAATTTTTGATCGACCAGCTTATTCATTAGCCAATGGAGGCAGTTAATTGTAATAATTGCTGGTGCCACAATTGCGACAGTGCCAGGATGGACAGGTTCGAACAAAAGACTCAGGATGATTGCAGTAATACCATTTTGCTGGGCAAATGATATATGCCAGCGATCTTTGGCTGGTAGGCTGCGCGTGAGCAAAAAGCCTACAACTACCTGAGAAAAATAGGCAGCCGTGCCGAGCGCAAGTCCTCTTTTGATGTCGATATCCTTAACGAGTACGAAGCCAAGAAGTAATGCGGCGCCATAGAGCGCTCCAGTTACCGCTGTATCTATGAAGGCAGCTACTTTTGGTGGGCGAAGAAATAAACCAATGAGAGCGATACCCAGCATCATAAAGTGCAATACCGAAACTGAGAATACTGCAGCAAGTAGCAAATATACGCAAACTGTTAATGCGGAGGCCAATCGGCCGCTTGCGGTTTTGGCATAGCGGCGTATGATCAGCCATAGTAATAATGCACTGCCCGCAAGCACTACATTAAGACCAACACTTGCTACATAAGCCATAAAGTTAGCGCTTGCCGAACTGTCTATGGCGCTCAGGTTTAGACTCGTTAAATGGACTACTACCAGGGGAACATATAGCGACAATAAAACGGTTATAGGATCGTCAAAAGATGCCCAGGACGCCAGGATAGTTTTGGCCTTTTTTGACATGCGGTTGCCTTTGAGCAAATTTGCAACAGAAAGCGGGTCTATTTGAGCAACGGCAACGCCAAGTATTAAGAAAAAAGGATCATTAAATAGCAATGACAGACTTACGCCAATAATAGCCGCTTTAAGTACCACGCCAATGGTGACGGCGCTGATGATGATTTTTGCGTGCTGCTTGGCTTCTTTAATGTCAATGCCATAGGTGCTGGCGTATAAGCCTACTGCCAAAAGCAGGGCTACGGTTGGAGCGTACCAAGCGGTGCTGCTGGGATTATGGCTACCCGTAGTGTAGGCAATAGCAAGGCCACATAAGATAATAATTAAGAGCTTGATTAAGTGCATGCGCCTGATGTAAAAATTTTACAGAGTAAGTTCCTTCTGTAAGATGTATAAAATCCGCTTTCGTGATTCTTCTTTGAAATTATGATCACCCGGAAGGGTAACGAATGAAATGCTCGGGTCAATTCCTTCAAAACTAACATTGCCCAGCACATCGTCATCACGGGCGTTAATAATACGAAGCGCCGTAAATCGAGCGAGCCTGTTATATAACTTTACTGGCTCAATACCTGCTAGGCTTTGCCAATATTCTGGATGTATAACGGTAGTGCTGCCATCCGATCGGGGCAAACGTGTCCGGACATTTATGTCAATGTCTATTCCTGCTCGTGACCCCAGCTGCTTAACAAGCACTGCTTCGCTCACTTCATCAGGAGGTGTTAACATGATAATTTTGCGTATGCCACGTGGCTTGAGCATTGCTGCAATAACACAACCTTGAGAATGGCAGACTAAGTCAATAATTGCGCCAGGATATTCAGCTCTAGCCGTGTTGATAACTTTGCGAAGCTTTTGTACTTGTTCGGGTAGGGGCTTGGCGGTAAGCGTATTCGATTTGTCGTTTATTGGGTTGTAGTTAAATAAGATACTTTCGGCATTCGGCAGTGCTTTGGAGATCGCAGTAAATAAACCACCATCTTCTTTGCGTACGCCAAAACCATGTGAATAAATAATAACGTGCGGGCTGGTTGGGTTCATCTGCTGTATTATACGACCTTTCTTGGAATTTGCGGTGTCCGTAATCGAATAGTTGTTCTTTGTTCAAACGCAGGAGCGCGTGAGACGTTGTGGGTAGTATACGGAGGCTGTGCTAAATATATTTCTAAAGTACCGTCGAACAGATTGCAGATCTAATCATATATAATATGAGTTATATAGAAAAAATTATAAAAATAGGTGGGCAACTGTGACGCGATTACCAGAGCCGGGCGGTGATAATAACACCTGGGCAGAGCTATTGAATGATTATTTATTGGCAACGCACAATGCCGATGGGTCACAGGCAAAAGCGACGATAAACAGTGCTGCTTTGCAGCATGGAGCAGTAAGCTTAACTCATCTGCGTGCGCTGAATACAGCGAAAACTACAGCCAAGAACGTAGTACTTTCAAATAATGGTAGTGACTTAGTATGGAAGACTACAATCGCTGAAGTACCAATAAATGTGATAGATTTTGGTGCTACTGGCGACGGTGTTACCGACGACACGGCAGCGATCCAGGCAGCAATTGACGCCGCAACTAATGGCGGTGGCGTGGCTTTCCCTCGTGGCACGTACATGGTAACGGGACTCAAAATCAAAAAGAATGGCACAGCCCTTAATGGTCTTTCGCGTGGGGGCACACGTATCATGCGCCTAAGTGGTACACAGCCGCTAATTGATGTTAGCGGCAAGGGCACAATGGCCGGGCACATAAAATATTGCTCCATTAACCAAATAATGATTAGTGGTAATAATATGCCCGGTGTACTCGTAAGGTCGTACTATGCCGACAATATCATTTTAAATGAGGTCAACTTTGTGCACTGTGCAGGCATGGCAGTTGACTTAGTAGAAATGTGGGATTCTCAATTTCAGGAGTGTGCCTGGGAAGACTGCGGAAGCAGGGCCGCCCCTGCGCTCCTTGTCCGTAATAGCACTGGGCCGAATACATTTGGTTTTAGCTTAGATAACAGTAATCAGATTCACTTTGTAAATTGCCGCTGGGAAGGTTTTCGTAATGGCGCAGTGCGACTTGATGGGGCGGCCAATGGCTCGGTGAGCAAGCTTAATGGTATCTTTTTTGTGGCATGTAAAATGGAGTCATCGGTATTAGCCGGTCCGGCTTTTCAGATTGCACTTGGCTGCACGGTGATATTTGTGGACCAGTTATATATGGCTATGATGGCTTGGGATAGTGGATACAGTACTCCTATCGATGCTGTCGAGGATTATGGTTCGCATGTATTTATGTCTGCACTATATGTGCAGTGGGGTCCAGCTGTAGGGTTAGCTAATTCGGTTTTGCATATAATGTCTGGCGGGCCACACACCAAGAATAAAGTTGGTACATTTTATCCGACTTCTGACCCAGTTACTGCCACCATTGTGGTTGAGCCGGCGGCCACAGAAGTTACGATGTCACTTATATTTGCAAACCGTGGCGTGAAAACGGTTGGGGTACTCAGTAAGGTCGTATATTATAACCCCGAGATAGGTCTTGCATTGCCGCTTGCTCCCTCGGCGACGTTTATTTTAGAAAACGCAAGCACTGATAAAGATATCGTAAAAGTAGATAACAATAGTAGCCGCCCGGCAATGATATTGCCAAATGCTACAGACTTTGTGGGGTTTTCTGATGCCTACGCAACCGAAAAATGGCGCGTTATAGGTGCTACAGGAGCTGCCCGTTTTGCTGGCGGCAAATTTCAAATAGAACCCACCAAAGGTTATGCGGCCATTAATTCAGCACCAGTCACAAGTATCGCTTTTCTTATAAAAGCTGCATCTGATGGCGATAAAGGCTTGGCTATAGTCCGCCCTTCGGCATCTGCCACCAACAGACTACTAGAATTTCAAGACCAAGCCTATAATATTCAAGGTTTGGCAATTGACTCTAACGGGCGCCCACTGGGCGTGGGTACTCCCCCCGTCGTAACACGAGGCGAGCAGGTTAGTTACGCTAACCCTAACCCTCAAGTTCGCGATATAGGTGGGAGCATTATTGCTGCTATTAAGGCTTCGCCAACTGCACCAGGAACAATTGCTACAATTACGTTTTCGCGGCCATTTTTAGCACCACCGCTTACTATTATTATTGGCGATCAATCTGCAGCTACTCCAGGCGCACTCTATGTTTCTTCTCGTAGTGTCTCGGGTTTCACGGTATCAACGCGCGCAGCCTTGCCAGGAGGATCAATTATTGCTTTTGACTACAACGTCTTAGGTTAGATTGTTTGGCGTTCATACTATAATGGCGCCACTTTTACGCATCTTTGAGCTGAGCTATTTAGTCATATTATTTTTACACATACGACTCGTGCTGCTATAAGGCGTGCGCAGGCTCTCTAATCGCCGCCTGCAGGGCCCTATAGGTATCTGATCTTTGCTCGAGATTTTTATCCCAAGGCATATTTGACCCCCAGGTAAGCTCACCTTTGTTATTCACTCCGGCTGTAGAAACGTACTTGCCGCCAATTCCCCACATGGTAAAGCTAACGCATGCCGGAGATTCTATACAAACTTTGGCAATGTCGCCAAATTGCTGAGCCTGAAGTTTTAGGCCCTGTTCTGTTGTGTCGGGACTGTTATTATAGTGAGTCGTTACGTCCATCTCTGATACGCGCGTAACCATGCCACTGTACATAATGTCTTTCATGCGACGCTTAAGGTCATCGGGGCTCATGCAATCACGGGGAGTTTGATAAACATGTCCCTCAAAGCCAATGCCAACAAGCGCCCGCGGATTTTCTTTTCGGATAGTTTGTAGTTTATTGAGTAATAATTGGAAACGGTTTTCGTCATACTTGCCCGCTTTATCCATAGCGTAATCATTAATAAAGAGCATGGCATCTGGATTAGCTTTATGGGCGGCCGCAAAGGCAATATTTATAAATTCATCGCCCATTGCTTTATGCCACACGGTATCTTTACGCCAGCCTGTATCTTCGAGGGCTTCGTTGACGATATCAAATGACTGTATGGTTGGAAAATGCTTCATAATGGTCGTAACATGGTCGACCATCACTTGTTTAACATATGCTTTGTCAGCGGCTGTTTCGGTTGGTAGTGTACGCATCCATTCTGGCATGGAGCGATTAGGGAGTAACGCGTGCCCATGTATCTGCATGCCATGGCGCTCGGCAAAGGCAACGAGCCGCTCAGTTTCTTCAAAGGCATATACATCTTTTTCCGGATGAACAAATTGCGGCTTTAAGCTGTTTTCGGTGGTGATTGATGAGAAATTGCCGGTAGCAATGGCGGCATACTGCACATTTTCGAGTAACGGAGTAAGCGCCATTGCCGCACCAATAGCACAGCCGCTGTTGGTGTTGTTGCGAAGCCCACTGCTGCAATCCTGCACTTGCAGTGATGTCATGTCGGCTACAACAGCGTGCTTGTCTGGTGACGCGACAGTTAGATCGCTAACGGTAAAATCATCGTTGGTTGCCTCAAGGCCGAGCCATGACTGTTTTTCCTCGTAGCCCGTTATAACTTCAACGATTTGTCCATCGATTACAACATGCAATTGGCCCTCTTTTTTGACTATCTCGAGCTCTTTTTCGAGTCCTTTTTTGGATAGCTTATGCGAGGACATCTTAGGGTCTTTGTGCTTACCATCCCAAGATTCAACGGTGCATACGCGGTCAGAAACAGTCACCCGTGTGCCTTTTCCGGGAAACTGAAAATCATCATAGGTGGTTGGTAATTCAGCGGCAAGTAATACTGCCGCTTGGGTCTTAGGTGAGCCTAGCTGGAATGTGCCGGAAACTTGTAGCGTATCAGCATCAAAACGTCGATCTGGCCATAAAGGCAGCAACGATTGATCTTTACCATCTTTGCCCATAATTTTTATGGGCATTGGCGCAATGTGGAGTCTACCTCGACCTTGTTCTATCCCAGGCATCTTCCATTCTTGGCCGGAAAGATCAACGCCCTCTGGAGTAAGGGGAGCGGACTCTATATGTACCGGCGAATCGTGGCAATCCGCAAGCTCTGGTTGAGGGCGCGGTTGTGGTGACTTTTCTGACGTACAAGCAGTCAATACTCCTGCTCCCATTGCTAGGGCAGCACCTGCTAACCGTCGCCTCGTAAGCCCATTATTGTCATTTTCTGATACAGGTAGCTGAGGTGGTAGCTCCATGTGTTTCCCCCTTCAAGTAAAGTAACTAGTATAGGCTATTGGGCAACTTAAGATGTAAGGTAATTCACAGTAACGAGGCAACTTGTTACTATAAAAGCTAATCTTGCTTGCGTGCAAGCGTATGTCTAAAAAGGAGTTCGTCAATATGACTGGAGAGATTCACGGATTAATAAGCCGCGAAGAAGCATGGCGCATGTGGCGACCCTATGGCCAGCGAGTTGAGTTGGACGGCTCTATAGACCCTGCAGCATTCACCAACGAAGAAGCATTACGGGTGCTACGTGGTGCCGATAAAGACACGCAAAAAGAGGCGCGTATGTATTGGTATAGCGAGAATGACTCACGGCCATGGCATGCAGGTCTTGCCGATGTTGATCTTGGTAATACACCTGCACTTGTTGAATTATTTGCTGCTTCTCAAAAAGCTCAACAAAAAATTGCTGAACAAAAAAGAACTCAGGCGATAGAGGGCGGCTTAGACTTTGCTCGAAAATTGGGGCAAGGGGTAATGAAGCTTCAGCAAGAGGGGTTTCTGTCTGCTCACCAAGCTCGCGATGTAGAGACTTGGATCATTGCTCCTGACGGATTGCCATACATGCAATATACCCCTATGTCTCAGCTTGAGTTCGCCAGGTTGGCACTAAAATATTATCAAGAATATCCGAGCTTTGATGGCTCTGATTGGACGGATTTTAGCCTTGGTATTTTACATAGCACCAGTGGATCTTATCCGCAAACAACGGTTCACATGCAGCATAATAAGGTGCATGAATCGGTTCACGGCTCACTATCTGGACTGGAAATATATGATATAACTCGTGAAGATGGGCTGCGGTGGCCAACTGCCACTGTCGTGGGCACTTTTGCTTACGAGCCTACCACGGAAGTTATGCCTAATGATGATTTTAGCGCGGTGGAAAATGTTGAGATATGTGAGGGTTGGACAGACTTTATTGCAAGAGAGCTTATCCGCGTCGAGCCTACTTTAGGAGCGGAGCTTGTGGTTGCTAAAGGGTACGTAGAATGGGCAAAGATTATCGGCGAATTCCGCGCCAAGGATCCTAATATATACACTGCCATTACTGATGCAATGCTTGTTGAGGCGAGCTCGGCTAATCCTGATCGCAAACGACAGGCATTAGTAGATATGCATCAGTTTGCCGACCGAAGATTAGGGGCGCCCAACTCGCTCGGCAAACTTTTTGTAGCAAAAGGTGGCAGCATCCTAGATGTTCACACCAAGGGCAAGAAGCGCGCTAAGTAGGCGCGTCTACGGCGCCTAGCCTTCGACGGCTACTTCAAAGCCGCCGTATGCCATGCGTGTCATGTCGGCAGGCATTTCAAAATCGCTCTGATCTTTATAGGCTTCGTTCATTTCTTCCATGACTTTTTTGTTTACTTCGTCGCGATGTTCTTTGGACTCGAAAACTATAAATGAGAACCAGACATTTTCGTCAGCGGTCGCGCCGGCCATTTCGGAGAAGGCACGTGATTTTTGATCGCCCATCTCTTGTTGTTTAAGATCATTGCCTTTGCATTCAAAGTATTGCAATGCACCATGCCTCATCCAGGAGTCGCGGCCTTCTTCTGCCATCTTTTGGTATTCTGCTTCTTTACCCTTAGGTACTACAAGAACAAACCCATCAACATATTTAGCCATCTCATATACTCCCTTTTAAAGTTTTAGTACTTTTTAAGTTTACCATTTGCATGACCCAAGAAGGGACGTTACATTATGAGTAGCCTAGACATACACATTTGTCGCATGCTGCTACGGAGGGCTTAGTTGACTACTGTTGTTTGGGGTCGAATTCTACAGTCCATTCAATGCCATATCTATCCCGGAACATAGCAAAAGAGGTGCCCCAAGGGCTCTCGGCCATAGGCATTTCTACTGTACCTCCTTCGGAAAGACCCTCGAATATTTTATCTGCTTCTTCTTGGCTTTCTGCACTGATCGCTATTTTGGACCTATTTTCGTTTTCATTCACGCGGCCCATGCTCTGGGGTACGTCGTTGGCTATTAAAACGTTTTCGCCGATAGGCAAAACAATACGCATAATTTTATCTGCTTCGTTTTCTGGCACGGGGAACTCTGCACTTTCTAGATCTTTAAAACGCACAATTGTTTTAAACTCGCCGCCAAATACAGATTTATAAAAATTAAAGGCTTCTTCGGCATTTCCGTTGAAGTTAATGTAAGGATTGATCGTCGCCATATAGGATTATTCTCCCCTAATAAGAATTAGTTTCATTTCTATTTTAGCAAAGATACTTCTTATTGAGCTGTGCCATGCGTAGCCGGTTTGTCGGCTATTATCCGGTTGGATTTGGAGAGCGTGTAACAACTGCTTCAACGCCAGAAACCATCAGCCCTGATGCGCCAAAGCCAATAGCCTTGTTAGCGGCTGTCAGGTTGGGGATTGTGTGGCCAATTACTGGTTTTCCGTACGACAAAATACTATTCCAGGTTGCTTGGTCTGCATTGTAATCCATGCCTAGGAAATCCCAATTGCCCTGATATGTGCCAAAGTTTGGACTGTCTACCTGATAAAAGTAGCCCCATGTTTTGTAGCCTCGAGCGCGCGCTGGAGTTGAGACATACGTTGTTGCGCCGTAGTACTTAACGATAAACTTATCGGTTGGCGTGCCTGGCATAGCGTCCATAATGTCGAGCATTTCACTTATATATGCTGTGGCCACTTTCGGGTCGACCATAATAACGTGCGAGCTATAGTAGGCTGCAAGTATCTCCTCGAATCTCATATATGGCTGCGGGTTTACTGAGCCGTTGGCCGGCTTTAACGATATTTGATATTGCTGAATCTCAGCCCAGGTATGCGCAGAGGCAGTAAAGCTCGTTGTACCGGAGGTGCGATCGAGTGTCGCGTCGTGCAATCCAAACCAAACACCGTCCGAAGATCGACCGAGCGAAACTTCCAGAGCTCCCATGCCCCAAAACGCAGACTGGGTATAGGCATATAGGCTCATTTCGGGCCAATCATCAGAGCCACCACGGTGTGCAATATAGAAAGGGGTCTGTGCCAGCATGGCCGAAACTGTGGAGTAGCCCGTTGGCATTGGCCGAACTTCTTTAGGTGTGGATAGTGTATTGGTTGCTGAAGTGTAAAACAGGTGAGCGGTACTTAAGGTGCTTGGTGCACTTGTGTAATGAAGTGCTATGCCAAGATTAGGGTCTGCCTTGCCGAGGCCTCGGATGGTAATGCCTACGCCTGATGTTTGTGACTGTAGGCCGGTCCATGTCAGAGACTTAGCGCTAATTGCGCCAGCCTCGACGTCTTGCTGGTATACCACTAGCATAGTGCGAGACTGAGCAGCTGTAGATGACGGCAAGTTGGTCTGGAGTGTCATACCACTCGGCCCAGAGGCAACTGAGTAGTCGATTGCTGACGTAAACTGTGCATTGTATCCTACGAGCAATAAGTTATTATCGACCAGCGGCGTACCTGGCTGCACAGTGACTGTTTGGCCATTGGTTGTGCCATATGGTGATATCGATGAAGTGATATTAGATGGCTCAGCACCTCTCACAATAAACATTTCGGCCGCAATGCGCCCTCCGGTGCTGACATCAGTAGAAGTAAAAGTAAAGCTCGTTGCAGTTAATGCTGCCGCTGATGGAACAGATAGTGCGTAAAAGGCGATGAGGCGATGAGTAGAGGACTGGGCGGCAAATGCTTGGCTAATACGTGACCAGCCACTTGAGGAAAAATCACTCGTAATATTAAGTGATTGGGCAGAAAGTGCCAGTATAAGCACATCACCGTCTTGGACATTGCTCGGTTTGGCGATATTAAATGAGGTAATACTTGCTGCGCTAGTGGCTGTTGTGGGTGTGCCTACAATTGTCGGTCTAGTAATGGATTGGGTGGGCGGCGTCCACGTACCAGCCTTAAAGGCAACCAGCTCACCACCATTAATGGTAGTAGATGAGTCAAAGTTGGCAGTTACATTCCCGGTGGCACCTGCGGTCGTAAGGTAACTGTAGCCCATCGCGGCACCGGTATTAGCAATCGTACTATCGGTTGTAGACGTTCGATATTCTTGGAACGCCGTCATAAATGATGTGGTGCTGGGGGCGCTGGTAGTGGCACCGTTTTGGTGATGGAGCCCTCCAACCAGCAGTGTTGTAGCATTGACTGTTGTGAGGCCCGTAAGCGTTAGTGAGGAAGATGTGGTAGTATTTCCCTGAAAACTGGTAGCTGCTACATCTTCGATATTATCGAGGTCAATGCCTGTTGCGCGAGCAACCACACACGCCGTGCGCCCGCCATTAACGGCAAAGGTCCACGTAGGGCTTGCTCCCAGATTGGTGATATCGGCGGCCGTTTTGATAGGGTAATAATAAAAACTCGTTTGACGAGTAATATTGCTGCTTGGATTATTTATAGCAGCACCGTACCGCGTCCAGCCGCTGGGTGGCGTAATCGCTGAGCTGGCTGAGTTACTTTGGTTATGAATCCATGCAACAAGCAAATCGCCGACAACTATATTAGAAAGCGCTGAGGTATTAAACGTTGCGGTGGCCGAAACGCCGGCACCTGTCGTGCCGAATGTAACGCTGTTGCCTGTGCCAAAGTTTAGCTGCGCAGCCATACTACGATTTAACGACTACAATTACGCCAGCAGGAGTTCCAGCCGGTAAGGCAGCTGCGTTATCGATAAGCAGTACCTTAGCGCCAACGGTCGAGGCGTCGGCCTTAAGGTTAAGAGCAGTCTGTGTGGCAGTCGAAACAGGCTTGTCTGCATCGGCAGTATTATCCACATTCGCTAAGCCAACATCAGATTTTACCAAAGTCACGGCGCCAGTCCTACCTGCAACGCTTGTTACGGGTGCTACCCAGGTGCCATCGCCCCTCAAAAAAGTAGTAGCACTGGCTGTCCCTGTACCGAGCTGGCTTTGTGGGATCAATCCGCTGCTACTCAGGCTTGCCACGCCACCCGATGAACCCATTTGACTGGCCAATAGTGCGCCCGCGTTTTGAATTGCAGCTTCGGTAAGACTACCGTTGCCATTATGCGACTGTAACAAAAAGCTGTTAAGTAGATCACCCCATGATCCATCATCTTGTCCTGGTATTGGTAGCCGCGCCATACCTTCTTGCCCTCACTATGTGTAATTATTACTTCTTATGGTAACAAATACTTGAGCTGTCTACCAAATGCTTATGTTAGCAAACTACTTGGTCTTTTGGATTAAAGATGCAACAAAGCCCAGAAACGCTCCATATATAAAATTGAAGACGGCACTACCAATAAGTCCGGCTGTAAGGAGTACGGGAATTTTTGCCTCATCATCTCCGAGGTCCGGCGCAAACAGCTGTATAACGACTGCCATTGTAATAGATAAAATGGCATATGCCACCCCGCTTGCTGCGAGAACAATTATAGGCTTCTTTATCTTCAGCTTGATGACTGTAGTAATCCAAGTGGCAGCTATGGCAGCTGTGATAATCATCGTTACTAATGCCGAAACGTTATAGTCAAATACGTCACCCAATACTTTAATAATGGGTCTAATGAGGGCTACTGCTCCCAGTGACACTATCAATGCCCATGGAAGTTGATCCGCTTGTTTTATACGCATAAGCATTACTATAACAAAAAGAGACTGATTGCTCAGTCTCTTAATATAATTTAGGAGCGGTTAGGGGCTCAAAACCTAATTACTGGCTCAAGCTGCAAGCTTTTTAGTGCCAGGGCTTTTTCCGGCCTGAATTTTAATCTGCTTTGCTTCTGGGCGATGAACAGGCACTTTGATCTTCAGTAAACCTTTGTCTAGCTCTGCTTCAATATTATCGGCATCTGCTCCTTCGGGTAGAGCTACTCGACGAGCAAAGCTTGCGTTGCTTTCGCGAACAATATAGTTGCGTCCGTCTTTTCTCTGCTCATTTTTATCGGTAATCTGACCTCTGATTTCGAGTACACCTTCTCTTACGTTGATATCGATGTCGTTTACATCGAATCCTGGGGCAGGCATCTCGACAATCATGTGCTTATCATCTTCGCTATAAATATCAACCGATGGCAGACTGAACGCCCTTGTAGGTAGGCTGGCTGAGCGGAAGAAGTTGTCAAACAGCTTATCCATCTCTTCAAAAGTAGATAATCCTAGGCTGTTGCTTGGCCGGCGAGTTAGATCAAACATAGCTATCTCCTTTCCCGTCACTTCTCTTGTCCTTTTAGCCTAGGAGTGATGCGCCTTTTGGGTGGTTTGGCTATTAATGCATCTCCCAACTCCGATAACTATTGCTAGCGAAGAAATGACAGACATTAAACATGTAATTTTGTGCAGTGGTTTATATCCACCTAAATATTTATATAGCAAATTAGCACTCTAACGTCAAGAGTGCTAATTTGCATTTTATGTATCATGGGAGCGGGTTAGGGGACTCTAGTCTTGTCTAGCCGCCTAAGTCATCAATGTGGGCCATAAAGCGGCCAACCCGACCAGCAAATCGGCTTATATCATATTGAGAAAAATGAGTCACTCTGTCGGCTACATAAACGCGATTACCGCAGTCGGTATTGGGGTTGGGATAAAAATAGTCATCATATTGAACTACTTCAGGAACATCGATGCCCGGGAATTGATCACCAGCGAGATCGAAACGCATGCATAAATCAGGATGTGTATAGCCGTCGTCTACATTATCAATACGCAGCCAAGTATGGTCATTGCCTACTGGTAAACCGTTTGCTGTGACTATCTTCCCCTCCTCAAAAAACATTTGTCCTATGTCGGCAATGCCGAGCCGCGATAGCCATAATCCAAATCCAAAGTTAGTAACGCCGCATTGACCGTTTGATTTCCCTGCAATGTACTCACTTTTAGGATAAATTGTGTCCTGGCTCCAGGCTAAAGCTGCAAGCTTGCGGAAATGTTCTGCCTGGCGCAGCACTAATGTTTCTTGGGGAGCAGGCATCTCCGGCAGTGGCCGACACAAAATATTCCTGACAGAAAACATAATGAATCAATCATAGCAAATAAAAGCACTCTCGGACGAGAGCGCTAAGTATAGGCTTTTTGGGTGTGCCTCGTGCGACTTTATCCCGTCTCATACATGACCATCTACGCTAATGAGGAGAAAAGTGAGCCTGTAGTCGAGGTGCGAGATATTTTATAAGCTGATCGTCTTCAATTGATGCGATAGGCTCTAGCCTAACAACACAACGAGCTACAAAAATGCCTATTAGCTGACCGCCAAGAATATTCGCCTGCAGTTGTCTATTGGGGCCTGGCAAATATTCTTCAATGGCACTCATAATTGTTTCTTCCACAAATTGCCGCAAGGCGTCTGCCGAGCCACTATCTGAACTGACTGATCGGAACATTCCAAGCATTAACTTTTGCGTCTCTGCGTCACTAATAAGATTTACAAAAATGGTTGCAAGCCGCTTTCCTGCCATTTCTAGGTCACCCTGCAGAGCCTCGGGAAGCTGCCGTGGACCGTCCATAAGTGGCGCCATAGATGTGACAAACAGCTTCTTTTTAGATTCAAAATAATGCAGGATGAGCGATGGATCGACCTTTGCTTGGGAAGCTATCTGACGGAGTGACGTTCGATCGTAGCCTTGATGAGCAAATAAATCACCCGCGGCACGAAGAATAGTTT
>Ga0075366_10000647_pt1 | contig 16437 bp, 14 predicted proteins | sample EndMethybrTD3031_FD_72351 | JGI IMG/M metagenome (GOLD analysis project Ga0075366, IMG submission 72351) | Populus endosphere microbial communities from Tennessee, USA - Endosphere MetaG P. TD hybrid TD303-1 | ecosystem: Host-associated > Plants > Roots > Endosphere | place: USA: Tennessee...
CTGTGCGGCAGCGCTTGCGCCACCTTGTAGAAGGAAAACCCTCCTTGCAGATCGGGCAGCAGCAGCACGAGCACGATGCCGCGCAACACATCGACCGCATAGACCCGCCGCGCGGCGGGTTGCCGCGACTGGACCGTCAAGCAGCGCTCTCCGCTTCGGGCTCGAGCCGCTGCAGCCACAGCTCGCGCCAATAGAGATAGTCGTGCTGCTCGCCGAACCCTTGAAACTCGCCGGAGTAGTGCACGCCTTCGAGCGCGATGCAGGGCGTCTTCATGGGAATCAGGGCGCCGGAATTGACGTCAATGATCTTTTGGATGCGGCCGCGCACGCGATACGTCAGGCCACAGTGCTTGAGCATGTCCCGATCGAACCACAGGCCCTTGTTCTTCGAATTGCGGTCCAGCGAACGCGCGATCTCACCCGGTAGGCGAACCCGCACGCGATCGCCGGCGCGCAACGGCGCCGCCGTGAGGGTCTTGTCGTTGCCACCCTCGGGCTGCGATGGGTAGGTCATGCCGCCGCGCATCGACTGCAGGGCATTGAACCACCGCGTCAGAAGCGCGATCGCGAACGAACGGGCCGACACGTTGCCCACAACCCACGGTCCGATCGCACGGCCCCAATCGAAGCGCGCCATCGGATGCGATGCGTCGGCCAATTGGGTGTACTGGCAGCGATACGACGGGCCACCGCTATCGGTTTGCAAGGGCAGCGCGCCGGATTCCGTGGGCGCGCTGCGCCCGACATCAGACTCGAGCCACTGCGACTTCCAGATCAAGTAGCACGCCGCCTCGCAGCCACCGTGGGCGCCGCCATCGCAGCGCAGGCCGACCAGCAGCACACAATCGTCGAGGCGGCGCATCAGGCGCGTGCGGCCGTAGTCGTAGATCTTGTCGACCACGCGATACACGCGCGCCTCGCGACCACAGTACTTGGCCATCTCATCCATGAAAGGCAAGCCGTCGAGCGCCCCGGATGCATCGAGCGTCGATCGGATCTCGGCAAGCGACTTCACGCGCACACGGTCGCTGACGATCCAGCGGTGTCCAAAGATGCGGTGCGCGATCCAGCGGCGCCAGGCGCTCGGGCCAGGCGTCCGGCCGCTCGACACCGACGCCTCGTCCGCCGCACGGTTGTGCAGCAGGAACAGATCTTCAGCTCCCTGCTGGATGCGCCGCTGGCGCTCCTGCGCGAGCCAGCCGCCCGCGGCCAGCAGGGCCAATGACAGCGACAGCGCGCCGCCAACGAGGCCCGCCGCCAATGCAGCCGCACCGGGCAGCAGGCTCAGGCCCGACGCGGTGGCGACCAAGACGATCGCGCTTGCCGCGGTCAGCAGCCACGCCATGCGCCGCATGGCCGGTACGGCATCATGGTCCATCACCCGCCCCAACGTCAGCGCGCTCGGGGCATTGCTTGGCGCATGCGCCCCACCAGCTCATGCGACAGCTCCGAGCGCTGGTAGCGCGTCCAGCGCGCCAGGTCATTCGACAGCGCCAGCTTGTCGCCCAAGCCGATCGGGCTGCGCCACAACATGGCCCACTGAAAACGCAGGCGTCGCCAGGTGTCGGTGCCGCCCTTTGATTTGCTGCTGGGGTCGTAGTAGCGCTTCTGGTGCTCCGCGCTGTCGCGCGCCCAGCTCGACGATTCCTGGTGGAAGCGTCTGAAGAAGCGCACCTCCGGCAGCAACCAGAACTTGCCCAGCAGCGCGAGCTCGCCGAGAAAGTCGACGTCGGAGGACTTGTGCGCCGCGATCAAGCGGGTCTTCAGCATGGCCTCGCGCCGAATCAAGCCAAGGTGTGCGTTGCACAGACCGATGAGGCGGTAGAGCTCGCGAAAACGGGTGCGCGGCGACGCGTCGGTGAGATGCAGCCGGTCGTCGTAGTCGGACAGGGCAGCGCCAGCGGAGTCGATCAGACGGGTCTTGGGGTAGCACAGCACGACATCCGGATTGCCATCGAGCACCGCGACGGCTTCCTCGAGGAACTTCGGATGCCAGAAGTCATCGGCTGTCGACCACTTGTGGTATTGGCCGTTGCACTGCGAAAACACGTAGCGGAAATTGCCGGGCCCGCCGATGTTCTCGGTGCGTCGGATGTAGCGCACCCGCCTGTCCTGCGCCATGTAGCGACGACAGATGTCTTCGGTGCCATCGGTGGACGCGTTGTCCGAGATCACCAACTCGAAGTCGCCGTAGGTCTGACCGAGCAGGGAGTCCAGCGACTGCGAGATGTACTTCTCGCAGTTGTAGGTCGGCACCGCGACACTGACTTTGGGCATCGTTGCTCTCCCGTCGCCGTGATGTTCAGCGAGGCCGGCGTTCCAGCGTCTTCTGCGCTGCGTTTTCACCGCTGATGAACGCCTCGTCGGACCACTGGTAACCCCACTCGCCGTAGCGGCCGCAATAGCTGATGCCGATTTCGTCGAGATAGCCGTGCACCGTTTTCAGCGCAGCCGCGCGATCGAGGTCGAAGATGATGTTGGCGTAGGGAATCACCATGGCTTCGCGGAACAGGATCTTGTCGTCCTCGCGCAGGATGCCGCAGCGCCGCAAGCCGTCGATGGTGGGCTCGATGCAGTCGTCGGCGTTGCCCGTGAGCGGCTTGTACTTCTTGGAGAAATAGACCTCCGCTTGGATGCTGCCGCAGCCAGGAGGCACGACATGCGGCGAGAACGTGCGCGGAAAACTGACCCGGCTGAACGGGAACTCGTCGTCGTAGAAATAGGTCCAGCTGGAACGCGACAAGTCCTCGCGTCCGACGCCGAGATTCACCAGCACGACGGTCGTGCACGCCAGCGTCTGCGAGGCCGCCACGACATCGCGCGGGGCGCCTTGAATCATCGGCAACAGTTCGGGCAGCGGTATGGAGGAGATCAATCCGCCGTATCCCAGGGTCTTGCCGTTGCGGCATCGCAGGCTGCGCGCCGCCGGATCGACGGCGACAACCTCGTGGCCGAGCGCAAATTCGGTCTGTTTCCGGAGGCCGCCCAGGAACGCGGCGAAGCCGCCGTGCCGGGGATATCGGTAGTCCTGCACGTAGTGGATGTTGGGCGATTCCTTGGACAAGGCGCCTTGCAGCACCTCGGTCAGTTGAGCTTGGTACAGGCGCGGCCCGACCCATTCGGTGCTCAGGTTCGATGCATGCGTGGTGTGGTACTTCGACGCGTACTGCATCGGGAAGGTCTCGGCATAGGTGCGCCCGTAGCTCGCAACCAGCCAGTCCTCGTAGTTCTCGATGCGCGGGTTCGGGTCCTGCTTGGCCTGCACATAGTCCGCAATGCACTTCACCACCACGTCGCGCGGCATGTCGTGCATGTTGGTGATCACCGGATGCCGGATGTACTGACCACGCCAGTAGTTGTCGATGTAGGCGTTGATCGAAAGGTAGTCGTTGCCGATCGCGTCGGCGAACAGCTTGCGCACCTTCTCGTTCTTGGTGAACGAGACATGAGGACCTTCGTCGAACACATAGCCCTGTCGCTCGTGCGTGGCGGTGTGTCCACCGGCATAGCTGTTCTTGTCGAGCACGCGCGCGTGGCGGCCCTCGTTGCGCAGGCGATGCGCCGCACCCAGTCCGGCCATGCCCGAGCCCAGTATCAAGAAGTCGTCTTGCACGGCGCGTCCCTTGTGTTCGTTCGCTGTTGCGGATCGGCCGGGTCGGCTAACGCCAAACCATCCACGGGCATTCGCCCTTGGCTTCCATCCGGTCGAAGTTGATCTTGTCCTTGAAGGTGTCCATCGCGGCCCAGAAGCCCTCGTGCCGGCGGGCCACCAGCTTGCGCTCCTTCAGCAACCGTTGAAACGGCTTCTCGACGAGCTCTTCGCCTTCGTTCATTGCATCGAAGACCGAGTTGCGCAGGCAGAAGAAGCCGCCGTTGACCCAGACATCGGCGCTGTGGATCGGCTCGATGCTTTGCACCACGCCGTCGCCATCGGCGGTCACCGTGTGAAAGCTCTGGGCCGGGCGCACCGCGAGGAAACTCGCTGTCGCCGAACCGGCCTGGAACTTGGCCACGTGATCGTTCAAGTCGAGGTCCGACAAGCCGTCGGAGTAGTTGGCGAGGAACATCGGCTCGTCGCGCAGCAGCTGGCGCACCCGCATCAGGCGCTGACCGAGATTGGAGTGCATGCCCGTGTCGACGAACGTGATGCGCCAGTCTTCGACGTCGCTTTCCAGCGGCTTGATCTGCCGGTCGGGCAGCGACAGCACGAAATCGTTGGACATGCAATCGCGATAGTTCAGGAAGTACTCGCGGATCATGTCGCCGCGGTACCCCAGACACAGCACGAAATCCTTGTGGCCGAAGTGCGCGTAGTAGCGCATCAGGTGCCAGATGATGGGCCGGTAGCCGACCGTGACCAGAGGCTTCGGAATCGTCTCCGAGTGCTCGCGCAGGCGCGTTCCCAACCCGCCACAGAACAAAACGACCTTCACGACACTTGCTCCATCGTGCGCCGCCCAACGCCTTCGTAGCGTGTGAGCGATTGCGGACTCAGCACGCGCCTGCCGTCGATCAGCAGCGGGGGCTCGGTCCGCTTTGCAAGCAGGGCAGGCACGCCCTGGAATTCATCCCAGCGCGTGATCAGCATGGCGGCGTCCACGTTCTGCAGCGCCTGCTCCAGTGACGCGGCGTAGTGCACTTCGGGCGGAAGGACCTTGCGTGCCGCGTCGGTGGCGATCGGGTCGTAGCCGATCACCTGCACGCCGTGCTCGACCAGTTGCCGAGCGATCGGGATGGCGGGCGACTCGCGCATGTCGTCGGTGTCTTCCTTGAACGCCAGGCCGAGCACCGCCACGCGCAACCCGTGCAGCTTGCTGAAGCGGCGCTGCAGCAACGCGATCATGCGTGCCGGCTGCGCCAGGTTGGTTTCGATCACCGCGTCCAGCAGCGGCATCGGCTGGCCATGCGCTGCTCCGTGCGCCGACAGCGCCTTGGTGTCCTTGGGCAGGCAACTTCCCCCGTAGCCACATCCGGCCCAGAGGAACGAGCTGATCGGCGCCTTCACGCGCGAACCGTCCGGCAGGGTGGTGGTGAAGTAGCGCGCCAAGTGCACGCCTTGCATCACGTCGGCCACGTCGACGCCGCCGAGTGCATCGCACAGATTGCCGATCTCGTTGGCGAACGAGATCATCGTCGCCAGCACCGAGTTCGACGTGTACTTGATCATCTCGGCGGTCTTGTTGTTCGTCTCCAGCGTCGGCGTCTGCGAGAAGGTGGCGTACACCTCGCGCTGCGCCTGCAATGCGCGGGCATCGGTGCCGCCGATGACGATGCGATCAGGTCGCATGAAGTCGTCGACCGCCACGCCCTCGGTGAGGAACTCCGGGTTCATGCCGACGCCGAAGTCGACACCGACGCGCTTGCCCGATGCCTGCTGCAGCTCGACCGCCACCACGTCATCAGTGGTGCCCGGCACCACTGTGCTCTTGACCACCACGGTGTGGTAGCCCGGCTTGTCGCGCAACGCCGTGCCGATCTGGCGCGCCGCCTCGCGCACGTAGCTCAGGTCGATGCGCGTGCCATCGAATGGCGTGCCGACCGCGATGAACGTGATGCTCGAATCGAGTATGGCTGCGCGCAGGTCGGTGGTCGCGCGCAGGCGCGTGCCGACATGACGCTTGAGCAGCGCCTCCAGACCGTTTTCGTGGATCGGCGGGTCGCCGCGGTTGATGCGATCCACCTTGGAGGCATCCACGTCGACGCAGATGCAATCGTGGCCGATCTCGGCGAAGCATGCGCCGGAGACCAAGCCCACGTAGCCGGTGCCGATGACCGAGATGCGCATCACGCCTCCTCGGCTTCGCGGTTGTGGTGGTACCAGATCAGCGACCGACGCAAGCCTTCGTCGATGTCGATGATCGGGTTGTAGCCCAGATGGGTCCGTGCCTTCTCGATGTTCGGGCAACGGCGGTTCGGATTGTCGACCAGGTAGTCTGCTTCCGGGTTGGGCTTGCGCACGAGTTTGCCGCGGTAGCCGAACAGCGTGCCCGCCGTATCGATCAGTCTCTGCGCCAGGTCGGCCATCGAGATCTCGGGCTTCTCGGTGCCGATGTTATACGGCTCGCCGTTGTGGCCCTTGACCAGCACCTTGTAGTAGCCGGTGATCGAATCGGCCGAGTAGCAGAACGTGCGCGTGGGTTTACCGTCGGAGTACATCACGAGGTCGCGGCCGGCGAAGAGCTCGCGCGCGAAATCGGGGATGACCCGTTTGTCGGTGATTTTCAGCCCGGGTCCGTAGTTGTTGAACGGCCGCGCCATCTTGGTCGGCACCCCGTGCTGCTGCGCGAACACCACGCACAACGTTTCGCCGAACCGTTTGGACTCGTCGTAGCACGCGCGTGGGCCGGTGCACGACACGAGGCCGCGGTAGTGCTCCGGCGTTGGGATCCACTGCGGCTCCGGGTCGCCGTAGATCTCGCTGGACGAATAGAACAGGAACCCTTCGACCGGGCGACCTTTGTCGGCCTGGGCCACGCTGTACTCGAGCAGATTGCGCAACCCGTTGATGTTGGCGTCGATCGTCTTGATCGGATACTTGCGATAGAACGGCGGCGACGCGATGCCCGCGGCGTGGATGATCCACTGGAAGTCGGGCATGGGTTGCGGCAACGGCTCGATCAGATCCTGCGCCTGCACCGTGAGGTGCGGCGTGCTCTCCAGCTCGCGCAGCCACTGCGGCTTGCCGCGAATGAAACTGTCCCACACGGTGACACGGATCGGCTGAGCTCGTCCGACCGTGCCGTTGAAGTGCAGCGCGGCCTTCACGAGGTAGTAGCCCAGGAAGCCAGCGCCGCCGGTGATGAGCAACTGCTTGCCGGCCATGCGGCCGAATTCCTCGCTCAGGTTTGCGCAAACGACGTCCAGGTCTTGTCGCAGGAGCGTTTGCAGATCGGGGATGTGATTCGACATGGTGGCGAAGAACGCGGTGTGAATGGGTTCAGGGGCAAAGCAGCATCTTGCGCGCGTAGAAGGCTTCCGCATATCCCTCGGGCGCGTTGCACTCGATACCGCGGATGCGGGCTAGACCTTCGAACGTGCTGCGCGTGAACCAGCTGCGCGAGCGCTGGCTCGGAAAGCACTCCATCAGCGCGTCGCACTTGCGCTGGAGGTCGTCTCGCGTCAGCGCCACGTAGGCGTTCGGCGTCCCCAGGTCGCCGTCGAACTTGGGGATTTCGTACTCGAGCACCACATGGTCACGGAAGGTGTTCCAGGTGAGCTCGTGGGTGACGCGATGATCCTGGTGCAGATCGTGCCGGCAATGCGTGATCACGACGTCGGGAGCGAACGCTTTCAGCGATTCGAAGTAGTCCTTCAGCGCAGCGCCCTCGTGGGGAAAGTAGCTGCCGCGAAAGCCGGCCACGTGAACCGAGGCTTCGGCCGCGCCGGCCAGCAGGCGCTCGGCTGCCGCTCGCGTTTCGCTTGCGCGCTCCTGGTCGGCGCTCAAAGTCACCCAGACGAAGCGGGCCGCAGGGTATTGTCGGACCCACTTCATCACAGTTCCCGCGCAACCGATCTCGATGTCGTCGCTGTGCGCTCCGAGCAACAAGATCGTCGGGGCGCGAGACCCCTCTTTGAGGCAGAACTGCAACATGTGTGGAAGACGCTGTTGAACGGCGTTTGGCTGGCCTTGTGCACCGCGCCGACGGTGCGACGCGATGTGGCCGGCGGCCGCCGCCCGTGCCCGCTGGACGCAAAGGGATTGGCGACTCGGCCAATGATCGCATCAACCCGATGCGAAATGATTTCCGCTCACCCCCAGGAACGGGGGCGCGTTGCGTGCGCACCCGAACGGATGGTGTCGCATGACACACCGGCAGGCCGCCAGCGCGTCATTCCGAGGCGGGCAAGTTGAAGGCAAACAACACATTGCCCGCGATCACGGCAACGTACTGCTTGCCTTCCAGCTGATAGGTCACGGGCGCGGCGTTGGTCAATCCGCCGGGGCTGAACTGCCACAACACCGATCCGCTGTCGGAGTTCATCGCCACCAGGCGATCCTCGAACCCGCCGAAGACGATGTTGCCTTCCGTCGACAGCAGTCCGCAGATGCGTGAGTACTGGTGGAAATCACCTTGGTCCAGCCGCGTCGACCACTTCACCGCGCCGGTGTCCGGATCGATCGCCTTCACCGCCATGACCGCCGGCTGCCCTGGAGCAAGGCGAGTGGTGCCCCCCATCGTCATCGTGCCGGGTTTGTATTCACCCGTGACAGACAGATAGAGCGTCGCGGCGTCGACCGTCGGAACGAAGTGCAGGTGTCGCTTGGGATCGTAGGAAGGCGGCCACCAGTTGGTGCCTCCGTGCATCCACGGCCAGGTGAGCGTGCCCTCGCGCGACGGCTCGGCCGCAGGGTTTCGAGTTGGGCGGCCCTTGGCGTCGAAGCCCGTGGTCCAGGTCTGCTTGACGAACGGTGTCGCGTACAGAAACGCCCCGTCTCGGCGATCCAGCACGTAATAGTGTGCGTTGCGGTTCGCGATCAGCAGCGCGGGCACCTTGCGCCCGCCCCGATGCACGTCGGCCAGGATCGGCTGCTGTGCGGCATCCCAGTCGTGTGCGTCCTCGGGTGTGAACTGGTAGTGCCACTTCATGCGGCCCGACTTGCGGTCCAGCGCCACGACCGAGTTGGTGTAGAGGTTGTCACCACGGCGTACGCTGGCATCCAGCGGAGGCCACGGGTTGCCCGTGGTCCAGTAGATGACGTCGAGCTCCTTGTCGTAGGCGCCGGTGCTCCACGTGCTGCCGCCGCCCGATTTCCAGGAGTCGCCGGCCCAGGTGTCGTTGCCCGGCTCGCCTTTGCCCGGCACCACGTCGAACTGCCAGAGTCGCTTGCCGTCCTCGGCTGCGAACGCAGCCAGGATGCCGCGTATGCCGAACTCGCCGCCTCCCACACCGATGACGATTTGTCCTTCGAGGGCCAGCGGCGCGCTGGTGATCGAGTAGCCCTCTGCCGATGGTGCAACCGATGTTTCCCACAGCTTGTTCCCGGTGGCCGCATCGAGCGCGATCAAGTGGGCATCCAGTGTGGCCACGTAGACGCGATGACCGAACACCGCCACGCCGCGGTTGAACGACCCGCAGCACAGCGGCAGTTTCGATGGGTCCACTGGGCGCCGGAAACGCCACGCCAGGCGGCCGGTCTTGGCGTCGAGCGCCACCACGCCGTCGGGTGCTTCGGTGACGAAGATCAGGCCACCGGCCACGATGGGGGTGGCCGAGAGCGGCTTGGTCGAGGGACGAAGCTGCGACGCCCACGCGACGTGCAGGTTGTGCACGTTGGCGGCATTGATCTGCTTCAGTTGGCTGTGTCGATGGCCGGCCAGATTGCCGTTGTACGTGACCCACTCTTCAGGATGCCGATCGGCATTCGCCAGTCGGTCGGCGGTGATGTTCAGCGCCGACACCGCCGCGGGGTGCCCGGCCGATTGAGCGGTCCATGCTTTGTGGCGCAAATGGGCATGGAGGCGCCAGATGTCCATGTCCTCGATCGGTTGCGCCGCCATCGCGGTGCCAGAGCGGCCCCACTTGACCGTGGCCAGAAACCCCCAGTCGCTCGCGGTCGACACGAACGCCAGCAGGCTTGGGCCCGAGCCGCCGCGCGCGTCTGCGCCATGGCAGTGCGAGCAGCGATCCTGAAACACGGTTGCGCCAAGACTGATCGCCTCGGGCGAGTCGACGATGAGGTTGCGCACCGAGGCGTTCGGGTTGGGACTCTCGATGAGGCCGCCCAAGTACACCGGGCTGCCTTTTCCGAGCCAGCGCAGGAACTGCCAGAACGGAATTTCCGGCACCTCGCCGCCAAGCTTTGAACCCAGCACTTGTGCTCGCCAGCGCAATTCGGGCGCGCGCTGCATCGCCAGCAGCGCCGCAGTGGCGATTGCAACCAGCACCAATGCCACCAGCCCCGAGCGCTTGGTTATCACACTGATCAATCGACTATTCCGGGGAAGCGCTGCCCATGTCGCACGCGATGACGCAGAGTATCCCTCCATCCCTTCAACCACCCCGCCGCGCTCGACGCGAGATCGACCCGCATGTCGGACAGCGAGGGTGCCTCCCCCTGGGCAAACATCAACTCTAATGGACCGAGTCTGGCGCGCGATAACGCTCACCCGCGCCTCGCCAAAAATTGCGTTGGCGCGCGCAACTTCGCACGGCCCGATGAGGGATTGTCGGCGCCAAAACGCATCGAGTGCTTCGCAATTTCTCGCGAACACTCGAATCTGGGGGAGCAGCTCGTCACGTTGACTGCGCGCAAGGTCGGATAATGACGCGCGCTGCAAACTGCCACGCTCCGTTCGACGAGGAACGTGCAGCCCAGCGGTGATCAATCTAGGGAGAGCCTTCAGTGACTACATTGGCTGTCGTCGGTCTCGGTTATGTGGGCTTGCCTCTGGCCGTCGAATTCGGCAAGAAGTACCCCACCATCGGGCTGGATCTGTCGGTCGAAAAGATCGAGGCGTACAAGCGCCATGTCGATCCCACCGGCGAAGTCAGCGGCGCCGACCTGAAGGCGGCCGTTCACCTCAGGCCCACCACCGACGCCGCTGCGTTGAAGGACGCCGACTTCATCGTGGTCGCCGTTCCGACGCCGGTCGATGAAGCGCACATCCCCGACTTTTCGCCGTTGATCGGCTCCAGCACATCGGTGGGCAAGAACCTGAAGAAGGGCGCCATCGTGGTCTACGAGTCGACCGTGTATCCCGGCGCCACCGAAGAGGTCTGCATCCCGCTGCTCGAGAAACACTCGGGCCTGAAGTGGAAGAAGGACTTCTTCGTCGGCTACTCGCCCGAGCGCATCAATCCGGGCGACAGGCAGCACACGCTGACCAAGATCACCAAGGTGGTGTCAGGCGACACGCCGGCCACGCTGGAAAAAGTGGCCGAGGTCTACGGCAGCATCATCGCCGCCGGCGTGCACAAGGCCTCCAGCATCAAAGTGGCCGAGGCAGCCAAGGTGATCGAGAACACGCAGCGCGACCTGAACATTGCATTGGTGAACGAGTTGTCGCTGATCTTTCACCGCATCGGCATCGACACGCTCGAAGTCCTGCAAGCGGCCGGCACCAAGTGGAACTTTCTGCCGTTCCGCCCGGGCCTGGTCGGCGGGCACTGCATCGGCGTCGACCCGTACTACCTGACGCACAAGGCCGAGACGCTCGGCTATCACCCGCAGGTCATCCTCGCCGGACGGCGCATCAACGACGGGATGGGCAAGTACATCGCCGAACAGACCGTCAAGCAGATGATCCAGTCGGGTGTTTCGGTGAAGGGTGCGCACGTCAATGTGCTCGGGCTCACCTTCAAGGAAAACTGCCCGGACCTGCGCAACAGCAAAGTGATCGACGTGATCCGCGAGCTGGAGAGCTACGGCGCCGTCGTGCACGTGCACGATCCAGTGGCCGAAAGCGCCGAGGCCGAGCACGAGTACGGAGTCAAGCTCGTGTCGTGGGACAACCTGCCGAGGGCCAGTGCCATTGTCGCGGCGGTGGCCCACAAGGAATTCATGGAGCACCCGGTCGAGCACATGCTGACCAAGCTCTCCAACGGCGGCGTCTACGTGGATGTCAAGTGCACCGCGGACGCGCAGGCGCTGAAGGCACGCGGGGTCCAGGTCTGGCGCCTGTGAGGTGCACGAGCGCATGCAACAGGCGCTTGCCGATTCGCTGAAGGAGCGGCCGCGCCGCTGGCTGCTCACCGGCAGCGCCGGTTTCATCGGCTCCAACTTGCTCGAGGCGCTGCTGCGCGCCGACCAGCAAGTCGTCAGCCTGGACAACTTCGCCACCGGCCACCGGCGCAACCTCGAGCAGGTGCGTGCGGCGGTGGGCGAAGAATCCTGGGCTCGCCACCGCTTCATCGAGGCCGACATCGCCGACCCGGACGCCTGCCGTCGCGCCTGCGAGGGCGCCGACGTGGTGCTGCACCAGGCCGCGCTGGGTTCGGTGCCGCGCTCCATCAAGGATCCGCTGAACACGCACCGCGCCAACGCCACCGGCTTTCTCAATATGCTGACAGCGGCCAAGGATGCCGGGGTGTCGCGCTTCATCTATGCCGCGTCGAGCTCCACGTATGGTGACTCACCGACGCTGCCGAAGGTCGAGGACGTCATCGGCAAGCCGCTGTCGCCCTATGCGGTGACCAAGTACCTCAACGAGCTGTACGCCGACGTGTTCGGGCGCTGCTATGGCTTGCCGACGATCGGATTGCGCTACTTCAATGTCTTCGGTCCACGCCAGGATCCAGAAGGTGCCTATGCCGCGGTCATTCCGCGCTGGGTTGCGGCGATGATGTCGGGGCAGGCCTGCACCATCAACGGCGATGGCGAGACCTCGCGCGACTTCTGCTACGTGGCCAACGCGGTGCAGGCCAACCTGCGCGCCGCACTGGCCGACGACCCGCACGCACTGGGGCAGGTGTACAACGTGGCGGCGGGCCAGCGCACCACCTTGCTGCAGCTGCACCAGCTGCTGTCGTCGGCGCTGCGCGAGATGCTGCCGGGCCTGTCGGTGCAGGCGCCGGTGTTCGCGGGGTTCCGCGAAGGCGACGTGCGTCACTCGCTGGCCGATATCGGCAAGGCGCGTTCGTTGCTGGGCTACGAGCCGAGCCACGATGTGAGCGCTGGTCTGCGCGCGGCCGTGGGTTGGTACGTGAACAACCTCAAATGAAACGATCGGGCCGATTGATGAGCCAGCAACCCCAGCCCACCTGCCTCGTCGACATCATCGCCGGCGCGCGCCCCAACTTCATGAAGATCGCGCCGATCATCCGCGCGATCGAAGCGCGTCGCGCACAGGGCAGCCGCCTGCGCTGGCGCCTGGTGCACACCGGCCAGCACTACGACGCGCGCATGTCGGCCGATTTTTTCGAGCAGCTCAACATTCCGGAACCCCACGTCAACCTCGAAGTGGGCTCGGGGACGCAGGCCGAACAAACCGCAGCCATCATGGTGCGCTACGAGCAACTGCTGCTCGCGCAGCGCAGCCAGTTGTGCCTGGTGGTCGGCGATGTCACCTCCACGATGGCCTGCGCGATCGTCGCGCAGAAGCTGTGCATCGCGGTGGCGCACGTCGAAGCCGGCATTCGCTCGGGCGACTGGACCATGCCCGAAGAGATCAACCGCATGGTCACCGACGCGATCACGAACTATTTCTTCACCACCAGCGAGGTGGCCAACCAGAATCTGCGCCGTGCGGGCGTGGCTGACGAACGCATCTTCTTCGTCGGCAACACCATGATCGACACGCTGCTGGCCAACAAGGCGCGCTTCCGGCAGCCGAGCTTCTGGTCCGAGCTCGGCTTGGCAGCCGGCCAGTACGTGGTCATGACCATGCACCGTCCGGCCAATGTCGATTCCGAACGCGGGTTCCGCGCCGTGCTGCAGTCCATTGCCGATGCGGTGCGCGGCATGAAAGTGGTGTTCCCGGTGCACCCGCGCACCGCGAAGACCTTGGCCGCGATGGGCGCGCTGCCGTCGAATCTGCTGTTGGTCGACCCTCAGCCGTACCTCGAATTCAACTATCTGGTCCAGCACGCGAAGGCGGTGATCACCGACTCCGGCGGCGTGACGGAGGAAACCACGGTGATGGGCGTGCCCTGCATCACGATGCGCAACACCACCGAGCGGCCCGAAACCGTGTCGATCGGCACCAACGAACTGATCGGCACCGATCCTTCGCGCCTCGCGCCCACGCTCAACAAGCTGTTTGAAGGCGGCTGGAAGCGCGGCGGCATCCCGCCGTTGTGGGATGGCAAGACCAGCGAGCGCATCGCCGAGCGGCTCGAAGCGCTGCTCGATGCGACCGCAGTCGGCCCGATCAGCCGCGTGGCTTGATCGCAGGCGGCGCTGAGATCCGCTTCCAGGCCCGGAACCACTCGACGAAGCGATCGAGGCCGACACTCAGCGGAGTGGAAGGCTCGAACCCGACGCGAGCGCGCAGCTTGGTGGTGTCGGCGCAAGTCAGCGGCACGTCGCCCGGTTGCATCGGCAAGAGCTGCAGTTGGGGCGCACTGCCGGTCAGCTTGTCCGCCAGCAGTTGGACGAAATCGAGCACGGTCACCGGCTGGTGGTTGCCGATGTTGAAGACTTCGTGGCGCGCGCCGCCTGGCAGGGGCTCCGACAGCGCGAGGCGCACGACCCCTTCGACGATGTCGTCGATGTAGGTGAAGTCGCGCTGCAACGCGCCGGAGCCGAAGAGCGGCAACGGCTGGCCGGCCATGATCTTTTCGGCGAAGCTGAAGTAAGCCATGTCGGGCCGGCCCCACGGCCCGTACACGGTGAAGAAGCGCAGGCCGGTGGCGCGCAGCCCGTACAGATGGCTGTACGCATGGGCCATCAACTCGTTGGCTTTCTTGGTCGCCGCATACAGCGACACGGGCGCATCGGTCGGTTCCGATTCGCCGAACGGCGGATCGGCGCGCTCGCCGTACACGCTGCTGGAGCTGGCGTACAGCAGGTGTGCGGTGCCGTGATGGCGCACCCCTTCGAGCACATGGCCAAACGCGACGAGGTTCGATTGGATGTAGGGCTCGGGGTGGCTGATCGAGTAGCGCACCCCGGCCTGCGCAGCCAGATGCACCACGACCTTCGGGCGCACGCGTGCGAACAGCTCATGCACCGCGGCGCCATCGGCGAGCTCGATCCGCTCGCACGTCACGCCGAGCGGCTCCAACAAGGCGCGCACGCGCGCGGACTTCAGCGCCGGGTCGTAGTAGTCGTTGAAGCTGTCGCAGGCAACCACGTCATGGCCGCGCTGGCGCAGGCATGCCGCGACGTGCGCACCGATGAAGCCGGCCGCTCCGGTGACCAGGACAGTGCTGGGCATCGGCGCAGCGTCATTCACGCGCGCGCCTCGACGCGAGCACGTCGCGCGCCGCTTCGGTTGCTTCGGACGTTCCGGCGGGCCAGCAGGTACATTGGCGAGAATTGGTGCGCGCTCGGCGCCACGCCGGCGCCGCTTCGACTGCGAGGGACGGAATGAAGATCACCATCAGTGGCTCGGGCTACGTCGGGCTCGTCACCGGGGCTTGCCTCGCCGAGATGGGCAATCATGTGCTTTGTCTGGATATCGATCGCAAGAAGATCGAGATCCTACAGAACGGCCAGGTGCCGATCCATGAGCCCGGCCTGGTCGCCCTGATGGAGCGCAACGCCGCCGCGGGACGCTTGCAGTTCACCACCGACATCGACCGCGCCGTGCACCATGGCACGCTGCAGTTCATCGCTGTCGGAACACCGCCCGACGAGGACGGCTCGGCCGACTTGCGCTATGTGGTGCACGCCGCCCGGTCCATCGGTGAGCGCATGACCGACTACAAGGTGATCGTCGACAAGAGCACCGTGCCGGTGGGCACCGGCGATGCCGTCGAACACACCGTGCGCGAGGCTCTGCGGGCGCGCTCGGTCAGCGTGGGTTTCTCGGTGGTGTCGAATCCGGAGTTCCTCAAGGAAGGCGCTGCCGTCGAGGACTTCATGAAACCCGATCGCGTGGTCATCGGTGGCGACGACGAACGCGCCATGCATCTGATGCGTGCGCTGTACAGCCCGTTCCTGCGCAACCGCGATCGCCTGCTGACCATGGATCGTCGCAGCGCGGAGCTCACGAAGTACGCCGCCAACGCAATGTTGGCCACGCGCATCAGTTTCATGAACGAGCTGGCGAACCTCGCCGAACGGCTCGGCGCTGACATCGAGATGGTGCGGCAGGGCATCGGCAGCGACCCGCGCATCGGCACGCAGTTCCTGTATCCGGGCTGCGGCTACGGTGGATCCTGTTTTCCGAAGGACGTGAAGGCACTGATCCGTTCCGGCCGCGAGGTCGACATGGAGCTGCGCATGCTCGGCGCCGTCGAGGCCGTGAACGATCGGCAGAAGCACGTGCTGGTCGACAAGATCGTGCAGCGCTTCGGCTCGGACCTGACGGGTCTTCGCTTCGCGCTCTGGGGCCTGGCCTTCAAGCCCGGCACCGACGACATGCGCGAGGCAGCCAGCTTGACCGTGATCAAAGGCTTGACCGAGCGCGGCGCCGTCGTGTGCGCCTACGACCCGGTTGCGCTGGCGCAGGCCCGGGTTCGCATGCAGGGGTGGGGCGGCGTCGAGTTCGCTTCAGCTGCGCTCGATGCGACGAATGGGGCCGATGCGCTGGTGATCGTCACCGAGTGGAAGGAATTCCGCAGCCCCGATCTGGACACGCTGCGGCGCAATCTCAAGCAGCCGCTGATCTTCGACGGCAGGAATCTGTTCGATCCCGATTACATCGCCGACGCAGGCTTCGACTATCGCTGCGTGGGCCGGACGCGCGCCGCGGTCATCGAGGGCGGCACCTGAAGGCCGCGCGCTCTTCAGCCCATGCGACCGTAGTGATCCTCGAAGCGCACGATGTCGTCCTCGCCGAGGTACGACCCCGACTGCACTTCGATGATCTCCAGCGGCACCTTGCCCGG
>Ga0075366_10000648_pt1 | contig 16381 bp, 14 predicted proteins | sample EndMethybrTD3031_FD_72351 | JGI IMG/M metagenome (GOLD analysis project Ga0075366, IMG submission 72351) | Populus endosphere microbial communities from Tennessee, USA - Endosphere MetaG P. TD hybrid TD303-1 | ecosystem: Host-associated > Plants > Roots > Endosphere | place: USA: Tennessee...
TGCCGCTGAAGTGCTCGGGATCCGCGGCGTGCTGGTCCATGCGATTTCTGATGACGCACGAGCCTTCTACGAAGCCGTCGGCTTCCTGTCTTCTCCGTCCGATCCCATGATGCTGATGGTTGGATTGCACGACCTCGACAATGCGCTGAATACCTAAACGAAATTCACCAATAATTTTCGATTGAGTCCATTCCACTGTGTTTCTAAGCCAATGGAACTGCTCGAAAAAGTCTGACAACAAATGACGTGCGGTGGGTTCGTACCCCCATCAACAGCGTGCGACATCGAACCAATCACAGCGTCGACCGCATGCTGTTATCGAGAATGCTCTAAGTTCCACAATAGACTGGATTGGACCGATTCAATATCGATACGTAGTGTTGCCCAGACTACCCTCGTTTCTATCATGGCCAGCCCCCACTCCGAGCGAACTTCTTACCGTTCAAAGTGATAGACAGCGAGTGAGAGATGTTGTGCAACCTTCGCTGGTGGCGATTGGCGAAGCCGCTCAGTAACAGTCATTACCCTCAAATGAGTGAATCTCGACGCAGTTTGACGAAGTAGTCAATCGCAATCCTGCCACCCCCGTACACGACAAGGGTCAGTGCCATGGCGGCCCAGGGAAGATGAAAATTGGCCCAGCCGTCTGGAACTGTCAGCTGGATCACTGCCGTCATGACCAGCAGGCCAAGCGCGGAATAACGTGTGAAAAGGCCAAACACCAGCAAGACAGGAAGAACGAGTTCGGCAATCCCTGAAGCCGTCGCCATCACCTGCGGCATGGGTATGAGATCTGACTGCCTTTTCGAGACGAACACATTGGGCGTTATGGCCATGGTGCAGGCTGTCATTCCCCAAATGCGCGAGCGTCGTTCGGGCATCATCGTCAACGTCACATCCAGGGTGACGCTGGCAGCGATGCCGTTGGCGGCCGCCTACATGGCAAGCAAGCAAGTCATCGAAGGCTTCACCGGCTTGCTGGCGTATCAACTGGCGTACTTTGAACTACGCGCAAAGGTCGTTGAGCTTGGCTACGCACCGACGAAAAGCTTCGGGCAAAACAGTTCGGTTCGGGGGCGTGATCCCTGCGGCCTATGCCGATTTCGCAAGACCGGTTTTCGAGGCATTTGCAAACCCTGCGCTGACAACAAGGGAAACGGACGTCGCCGATGCAATCTGGGAAGTCGTGCATGATGCCCCAGCGGCTAGTTCCGCTTTCCCGCCGGCGCTGACGCGGTTGCACTTGCCGTTCCTCCCGGCCAGAACACAGCAGCCTGACCGGCCAAGTCCAAGGGGCGGCTTTGCTCTCCCCAAGGCACTCGACCATTCCCGGCTCCCTCGAAAACGGGAAAAGGTGTTTACAGACTTTGGACCATCCCAAGCGCATTCACGCACACATCTTGCTCGCGCCGCCTCGCGGATTTTACCGAACGGCGTGGGCACTCGGATTCGCTGATTGCCGAAACTGCCATCGCGTTGTTTGTCCGCTTCTGGCTGGCCTCGACCACTTCTCTTCCGGACTCAGCTCAGGCCGCCGGGCGCGCCAAGGGTGGCGAGCGTTATGACGAATTCCTCAAAGCTCCGGGCGAGCGGGTTGCTATCGGACCAAGGCTCAGTCGGGAAGTGCAAGGGGACGAGGAACTTTCAAACCGAATTCCACCTCGCCATATAACTGGATTTTTTATGGAAAGTTTTGCTAAAGGAGAAAGTGAGGCCTTTACCAGGCTTCACTGTCGTACTGCATGATGGAGACAACTCGACCCTAGAGGGCACTGCTCAAATATCCATGTCGAGAATTGTCGAACGGTTCTAAAAAAATGGTCGGAGACAAGAAGAAAAATATACTTGAGAGCTTCGCAGCCAGCTATGGAGAACTGTTGAGGCATCTCTCTCGTCGCCTTGGTCGCGATGTGGATGCTGACGATGTGTTGCAGGATACGTTCCTGCGACTTCAGAGCATTCCCGTCGAAACTGACATCAAGAACCCGCGATCCTATCTTTTTCGCATGGCCGATAATCAGGCAACGGATCACATTCGCGGCCGACGGTCGCTTGAGCGATATTTATCTTCTGTAGAGCTTCCTGATTGCGCCGATGATAGACCGTCGCCGGAAAGGGTCGTGGATTACCGCCAGCGTCTCGGCAGCCTTGAACAGGCCATTTCAGAATTGACCCCGCGACAACGACAGGTTTTCCTGATGCACAAGTTTGATGGATTGAGCCATGCCGAAATCGCCCGCGACTTGAAGATAACAAAAAGTGCCGTCGAAAAGTTGGTTATGAAGGCGCTTGCGCACTTACGGGACCGGCTTGGCGATCTCATTGACTAGAAGTTTCGAAGAAATATGCGCGGCATGGGTGAGGTGCTGTCCGGTCAGATTCGTCTATATTTTGGATATCTGGTTCGGAAAACGTTGCCCCAGCTTGCGCAAGGAAACAGCCGGTGGCCACTATGGCAACAACGAACAACGATAGAAGAAAAAAATCGCGCGATGAGGCGCTGGCTTGGTTTGTGCGCCTAAATTCAGGCGATGCAACCGAAGCGGAACGGGCCGATCACGTCGCATGGATGGCCTCCGATCCTCTGAACCTTACTGAATATGCCAAGCTTGGTGGCATCTGGTCCGATCTTGACCGGATTCCCGATCCACGCAAGAGCGCGGTTCGACAAACACCCCGTCGCCCACTGGCCTCTCGCCGTGCCTTTCTAGCCGGAGGTGCTGCCGCTGTCGCCGCAGGCGCAGTTGTCCTGGTCGCAGGTCCGCCGGATTTTCTGACGAGCGATCATTTTACCGGAACGGGTGAACTGCGCAGTGAAACCCTTGCCGACGGAACAACGGTCGAACTGGATGCGGACAGCGCGATCTCACTGGCTTATACCGATGCGGTCCGTACTGTACGCCTTCTTCGCGGCCGTGCCTTTTTTGATGTTGCCAAGGATGCCAGACGCCCCTTCACCGTTCTGGTTGCCAATGGCAGTACTACTGCCTTGGGAACGCGCTTCGTCATTCACGAATGGTCCGGCACCGTGACCGTATCCGTCGAAGAGAGTGCTGTTTCCGTCATAGGACCGGATCACTTCGATACCGTCGTCAATGCCGGGGAATATGTCACCTATGACGATGAACGGCTTGGCAAGGTTCAACCCGTCGATGTGGAATCGGAAACTGCATGGCGGCGCGGCAAGCTGATTTTTGAGGATCGCCCGCTGCGACAGGTTCTTGCCGACGTGAACCGTTATCGTTCGGGCACTATCCAGGTCACTGAAAGTCGTCTGCTGAATATGCGCGTGAGCGGCATTTTTGACATCAGCAATCCTGATGGCGTGCTTGAAGCGATCCGGACGACTTTGCCGGTTCGAACCTTCCAGCTGTCTCCCTGGCTGGTTGTTCTGCATCCTGCGTGAATAAAAGGGCGGGCTGAGTTTTCATCTCATTTCGACCCTATATCAAAACTTGACGATTATTTTCCACTTTGGGAGTGAGGTGGTGTACCTCGAAATCCGTCTTTGCATCGGACGGGTGCGTTTGCACTCGTGAAATACGCAAGGACAGGAGTTTGACAGGGGCTATGGTGAAGCAGTTTGGGGACAGGTCATCCGGCAATGCAAACAGCCGGATCGGCGGGTTGGGTTTGGCACTTCTGGCGTCAACGGTGATTTCCGTGATGGATGTTACCATTGTTCGGCCCGCAGCGGCGCAGCAGGCATCCGCTACTATCAGTTATTCCGTCCCGTCAGGCCCGCTCGGAACCGCGATTTCCCGCTTCGGGGACCGCTCCAACCTTCAGGTTCTTTATCCGGCCAGTCTGGTGCGCGGCAAAACATCGTCTGGTGTCTCGGGAAGTCTCAGCCGTGATGAGGCACTCGGCAGGCTTCTAGCAGGCACGGGACTGTCCTACCGCTTCACCGCCGCCAATACCGTAACCATAGTCAGTCCCTCAACGACGGCGAACGCTGGCGCCGCGGTGGATGACTCGACAGTGCTCGAAACCATTACGGTTCAAAGCCACGGTGCGACCACAGAGGGAGCTGGCTCTTACACGGCTGCAAACGCCACAATCGGCAAGGGCGAGCAGGAAATACGCCGTATCCCCCAAGCCGTCTCAGTGGTCACACGTAAGCAGATGGACGATCGGAATGTCGAGACGATCGATGATGCGCTCGAAGAGGCCCCGGGCATTTCGCTCTACGATAGCCCGATGGGGTCGAGATATGTCTATTCACGTGGTTCGGCCGTTGACACGATGCAATATGATGGCGTTGCCCGCAGCACTTATTACGCGCAGGCGAACAGTTTCAGCGAAGACATGGCAGCGTTCGATCGCGTTGAGGTTTTGCGTGGCGCAGCCGGGTTGCTCCAAGGCGTCGGAAATCCCGGTGCGACGGTCAACATGGTCAGGAAACGGCCGCTCGACAGGCGCCAGCTTTCGGTTTCCCAGGATATCGGTTCGTTCCAGAACTATCGAACCGAAGTCGATGCGACCCGTCCCCTAAATGAGGCAGGATCATTGCGCGGCCGCATTGTAGGTTCATTCAATGACCGCGACTACTTCACCGATACCGCGAAAAGCCGTAACGTTTTTCTTTACGGGATCGTTGAGGCCGACATAACAGATAATACGACCGTGGCATTCGGGGGCAGCTATAAACACCGGACGTCGAGCCCCTGCTTCACGGGACTGCCGCACTATAGTGATGGGTCCGATCTCGGGCTTTCTCGCGATACCTGCCTTGGCCAGAGCTGGAACTACTGGGACACCGATCAGGTATCGCTGTTCGCAGACGTCACGCATGACATCAATGAGAATTGGAAGTGGAAGACCTCCGTCGATTACTGGCGCGAGCAGCATGACGTGAAATACGAGTACTCCATTGGCGCCATCAACCCGACAACCCTTGCCGGCTCTTCTATGATGGGTAGCCTTTTTGACATGGAAACATCGAACGTAGCTTTCGACAGCTATCTCGATGGAACACTGGATCTGTTCGGCCGTACCCACGACGTCATTCTGGGGGGCAGCATCAACAGACTGGTTAGCGATAACGATTTCGCCGTCGCACCACTGGGAATTGCCCAGAACGTCTTTGCTCCCGTTTCTATTCCCGAAGTTGATGACAGCTTCATCATCGCCAATCGCATTAATGGCGGCAACACACGAAACACGATCGAGCAGCAGGCACTCTACGGCATGACCCGGCTAAGCCTGACGGATCCGCTGACCGTTATTCTGGGCGGCCGCTTGAGTTGGTACAAACACCGGTCGGTTAGTCACGAGCCTGGTATACCGTCTTCTTCCTATCAGGAGAAAGGTGTTTTCACCCCTTATGCCGGCATTGTATACGATCTCGACAACAACTGGTCGGTGTATGCGAGCTACACGGATATTTTCCAGCCGCAGACGAACGTCGATGTTTCGGGACAGACGCTCGAGCCAATCCTTGGCAACAATTACGAAATCGGGATCAAGGGCAATGTGCTTGACGGGCGGGTGAACACGTCGGTTTCGCTTTTCCGCAGTACGACAAAGAACCGTGCCGTTTTCGATGATGAGAATTATCCCTGTGCCTCTTCCCCAACCGGCGAATGCTACACTGCGGGAGGAAAAGTCCGAAGCGAAGGTGTTGAGCTCGAATTAAGCGGGGAGTTGTTCTCCAACTTGCAGGTGGCTGCATCCTACACCTACACACACAAGACGCTGATCGCGGGTGAAGAAGACTTCGCTTTCAACAGGACAATTACGCCTGACCATCTGATCAAGATCTGGGGTGACTACAGTTTTACGGAACAGTTAGAAGGTTTGACAGTCGGAGCCGGTGTCCGCTTCCAGTCGGAGACAAGCCGAACAGTTGGAACCACCAGGGTTACCCAGGAACCCTTTGCCGTTGTTGGTGCCCGGGTCGGCTACAAGTTCAACGAAAACGTCCAGGCGGCTCTGAGCGTCGATAACCTCTTCGACACGCGGTACTATCAGACGGTGGGAGCCCCGGGTTGGGGCAGCATGTATGGCGACCCCCGGACTATCACGCTCAGCCTTAAAGCAACGTTCTGAGGTCCTGATCGTGAAAGAAAAGAAGGACGCCGTGCTTGAGCGGCGGAATTTCCTTATGGCGGCTCTGGGAGCGACCGTTTCGTTCGGATGGTCTGCTTCGGCTACGTCGTTCGACAGGCATTTTCCTGTATCCGTTTCGCATGCATTTGGCACAACGATCATCCCCGAACCGCCTAGGCGCATTGTCACATTGGGTTGGGGCGGCGAAGATGCCTTGTTGGCTCTCGGCGTCACGCCGATTGCAATGCCGAGCTACGGCCAGTTTCCAAATGGAATCCTGCCGTGGGTCGCAAATAAAATCGGTGATGCCAAGCCCACGCTTCTGAACCAGGGCCTGATCGACTACGAGGCACTCGCCCTGCTCAAGCCCGACCTCATTCTTGCAATTCGGACGAACCTCAATGCCCAGGCTTGGCACCGCCTCCAGCAAATTGCTCCAACGGTCGCCTATCGATCCGGCCCCTTGCAGGCGGACTGGAAGGAAATCACGGAACTCACAGGCGCCGCAATTGGGCTCTGCGGACAAGCAAGTGACCTGATTTCAGCGACCAAAGTCCAACTGCGGGATCTTGCCAAGGTTCATCCACATATCCGCGACAGGACGTTCGTCTTTGGCAACTACTTCCCGGCGAGCAACGCCATCGACGTGTACCTCCCGCCCGACGGCCGGGTCGCATCACTATTGGAACTCGGCTTACGGATTGCGCCGAGTGCCTTGTCCTTCGCGTCTTCGACAAGACGGAAGATCGTCGCCAGCATCAGTCTGGAGTTGCTGGATACCATAGAGACAGATCTCTTGATCTTATGGTTCCCGCCGGGCGCGCGGCTGGAACTGGAGGGGAATTCGCTGTTCAAGCGGTTTTCTCCGGTCGTGAATGGTAGATATGTTCCGCTCGACGATCCACTGGCGGTGTGGGTCGCCTGCAATCCAAGTGTTCTGTCCATACCCTATGGATTTCCGAAGTTCGCAAGTCGTCTCGAGGGCACTTCAAAACACAGCGTGGGGATAGACCGTTGAGTACAGCGTCAATGCGGGCGACTGTTTTGTCGCGAGTGTGCCTTACCCCGTCAATGGTGCGTATAGTGCTTGGTGGAGAGGATCTAGCGCATTTTTGCAGCACAGATGCACCCGACGAATTTATCTGGTTGTCATTCACAAAGCCGGACATGACGACTGCGGGTCGTTATTTCACCGTACGGCGATGGGACATGGACAATCGCTGCCTAACGGTCGATTTTGTCAAGCACGACGTCGGTATCGCCACTGAATGGGCTCAACGGGCCTGTGTTGGCGATGCAATAGAAATTTACCTGCCTCGTTCGCGCTTTGATCCGCCTTGTCAAGGTGCAATTCTCCTAATCGGTGACTACACTGCCCTGCCGGCGATAAGTCGGATCGTGGAAGAGTTGCCACACGATCGCACTGTTATTGCGCACGTCGAAATTCCCACCGTTGAGGACCGCGTCGAACTTCCGGCTGGGGGAAATGTCGCGGTTTTCTGGCATGAATCATTCGGCAAAACCCGCAATGCAACCGAGCTTGTCGATATCGCCCGAACGGCGACTTTTCCTGAGAATACTGGCTACGTCTGGATCGCAGGCGAAGCGAAAGCAGTTGCGGAATGCCGTCGACATTTTCGCGATATATGTGGCATCGACAAGTCCCGGATTACGGCGGTTGGTTATTGGGTACAAGGGCAGTCACGTGCATGAGTACCGTTGTCCCTACCCATAAAGAAAAATGCGGCTTGGCCGGGATTATGCCACGGCTGTTCGGTCTGGTGGCCGGTCTTGTCCTTTTGGGTGCCATGACGCTGATCAGCCTTTCGATCGGAGCACGGCCAATCGCCATTTTGACGGTTTTGGAAGCTCTGTTCACCTATGACACCCACATTGCGGAGCACATCATAGTGCATGATTACCGCCTTCCGAGAACCTTGCTTGGTCTGCTTTGCGGTGCGGCTTTTGGTGTATCTGGTGCACTGATCCAGGCGGCAACGCGCAACCCTCTGGCTGACCCGGGTTTACTGGGCGTCAATGCCGGTACCGCCTTCTTCGTGACACTCGCGGTCGGTATGCTCGGCCTCTATTCCATAGATTCCTATCTCTGGTTTGCATTTCTGGGGGCTATCACGGTCACGCTCGCGGTTTATGCGCTTGGCGCGGTCGGCTCGGATGGCGCGACGCCGGTAAGAATGGTTCTTGCCGGCGTCGCACTGTCGGCCGTTCTCGGCGGTATCGGTTCCGCTATCACACTGCTCGATCCGCAAGCCTTCGATTCCATGCGTTTCTGGTCGATAGGCTCGATTGCGGGAAGGGATATGGAAATTGTCACGACAGTTGCCCCGTTTATCGGCGCTGGGCTTTTGATTGCATTGACTGCCGCCCGGCCACTGAACGCCGTGGCGCTCGGCGACGATCTGGCGCGTTCGCTCGGCGCCAATATTCTTAGTGCCAGGACAATGACGGTTATCGCCGTGACGCTGCTTGCCGGTGCGGGCACGGCTGCTTGTGGTCCTGTCGGTTTCGTCGGTCTGATGGTGCCGCATGTGGTGCGCTGGTTTACCGGCCCAGACCAGCGCTGGATCATTCCTACGACGATGATCTACGCACCGCTGCTCCTGCTGGCTGCAGACGTTGCAGGGCGTTTGATCCTTTATCCGGGAGAACTCGAGGCTGGCATCGTTACCGCCTTCATCGGTGCTCCGGTACTGATCCTGCTTGTACGCAGAAAGAAGGCGAGCGGGTTATGACGCTTCACTCTTCTTCGCAGATCGATTTTGGCCGCACCTTGGTCGCGGTTCGGCTGCTCTCGGGCCGATTGTCGTTCCTCATTCATGCCCGTGCACTAATTGTAGCCACGCTGCTGCTAACGCTGGCGGCCTTTATCGCAGTGGCATCGCTTCTGGTCGGTAAATATCCCGTCACCTTGTCTGAAGTGCTTGGTGCGCTCGCGGGCCAGGGCGACGACATGGTGCGGATAATCGTGGTGGAATGGCGTCTGCCCCGTGTGGCGCTCGCTTTCTTGCTAGGGGGAGCTCTGGGAATGAGCGGCGCGATCTTCCAGAGCCTCACCCGCAATCCCCTCGGCTCGCCCGACATCATCGGCTTCTCCGCCGGCTCCTATACAGGTGCACTGGTCGTCATCCTTCTTCTTTCCGGCGGCTACTACGAGACGGCGGCCGGTGCGCTGATCGGCGGCATTGTCACCGCCACGGCCGTCTACATTCTCTCGTGGTTGCGCTGTGGGCAGGGCTTCCGGCTGATCATTGTCGGTATCGGCGTGGCGGCCATGCTCGGTTCCTTCAATACATGGATGATTCGCCAAGCCGAGCTTCAGGTGGCGATGAGCGCCGCCATATGGGGAGCGGGTTCGCTCAACGGTCTCGGCCTCGAACAGCTTCTGCCGGTCGTCGTCGTGCTGTGCATCGTGGTGCCAATGACACTCTTCCTTTTCCGGCCGATGCGTCAGCTCGAGATGGGTGACGATGCGGCGAGAGCATCCGGCGTCAATGTAAACAGGACGCGGCTTTTACTGACGGTGCTCGGGGTGGCGCTGACGGCAATCGTCACGGCCGCATCCGGTCCGATCGCCTTCATTGCGCTTGCAGCACCACAGATCGCGCGGCGTCTGACGCGCTCCGCCGGTGTCGCACTCATCCCGTCCGCATTGACGGGCGGGCTTTTGCTGCTGGCCGCCGACTTCGCAGCACAGCACGCTTTCGGCGTCCAGCTTCCTGTCGGTGTGATGACGGTGAGCGTCGGCGGCCTTTACTTTGTCTGGCTTCTCATTCGCGAGGGCCGCAAATGACCTCTACCAACATCCATACCACTTCTGACAGACTGCGTGCCGACGCTGTCACGCTTCGCTATGACGAGCGAACGATTTCGCGGAATCTGTCGGTTGCCATTCCCGATGGCTCCCTCACCGTCATCGTCGGGCCGAACGCGTGCGGTAAGTCCACGCTGCTCAGGGCATTGTCACGGCTGCTCGCGCCTTCTGTCGGTCAGATCATTCTCGATGGACGAAGCATCACTGATCTTGCCGTCAAGGAAGTGGCTCGGTGTCTCGGCCTCTTGCCGCAATCGTCTGTTACGCCGGGAGGCATCACCGTCGCCGATCTTGTGGCGCGCGGCCGCTACCCGCACCAGTCATTCTTCCGGCAATGGTCGAAGGCCGACGAGGAAGCCGTCGTCAAGGCGATGCAAGCAACTCGCGTCACGGACCTGTCGGATCGTCTGGTGGATGAGCTTTCCGGCGGCCAGCGCCAGCGCATCTGGGTTGCCATGCTACTGGCGCAGGAAACACCGATCCTGCTTTTGGACGAACCGACCACCTTCCTCGACATCGCCCACCAGATCGAATTGCTCGACCTGCTGGCCGATCTCAACCGACACGGTCGCACCGTCGTCGCCGTGCTGCACGATCTCAACCATGCCTGCCGATACGCCTCGCACCTGATCGCCATGAAGGACGGCGCTATCGTAGCCGAAGGAAAGCCGTCCGCCATCGTCACCGAGAAACTCGTGGAAGACGTCTTCGGCCTGCCGGCCGTCATCATTTCCGATCCGGTGTCCGGAACGCCGCTGATCGTTCCGAAAGCTCGGCAAAGGCTCGATACGGCGAAAACCGCACAGGTCGCGCCTGCCGACACATCTGTTGGCGCAGGAAAGGAGTTACCTCGTGACTGACTTGCTGAAGCGTCTCAAGCTTTTACTCGCAGCTGAACTTTCTTCGTTGCATTCACGCGATCCAGTTTCATTGGAAACACCTTAATTCTGTGTCCACGAAACCGGCAGCAGGCCAATCTATGTAAGCTTGAGATTGGGTTCAGACGCATTTAAGAGTACAGGGTCTCAGAACGTCTGGACGGACCTTTTTGCCGAAAACATGCAGGAAGGTGATACTCTCAAGGCCTGCTCAGACCTGCGCTAGAGTTCGAGCCGCCTCGGGTATGCCATCGACGTCCTCTTGTTGAGGCACAAAGTTATCTTGGATTTGGCATTTGGAAATACGGCCCCGACGTACTTCTTACACAGGTCGCTGATCCCGGGCCAGTCGTTCATCAACAGGGTCATCGCCAAGCGGCCTAAAATTGCCCGATGCGGGGACCCAATCAAGTGACATCGCAGATTCCACTCGACATGGCTGAAGGTGAAGATTAGCCAGCAGGGCTGCCTCGAGTGCAATTAAAGCTACAGGCCTGGACACGGTGTTTCTTCACGGAATGCCACTGCATTTTTGCTCTGTTTGAACCTGCATACCCAGTTCTCGGTATGCCTGAAGAAGTTAACAGACGACAGCCCTTGAGCGAGAAGCCGCCATTGATATCTTGCCCGAACGATAGCGGCAGCATGTGTATTGAGGAGTACGCGGCCGCGTCCGGGGAGGATATCATGAAACTTCTACTGGCCGTTTCGCGCGCCATTGATGCTGCCAATTCAGCAATTGGCAAAGCAATTTCCTGGCTGCTTCTAGCGGCTATTTTCATTAGCGCCATCAACGCGATCATGCGCAAGGCGTTTTCTATGAGCTCAAACGCCTGGCTTGAATCACAGTGGTATTTGTTCTCTGCGGTGTTCCTCATTGCTGCCGCCTACACGCTTCTTAACAACGAGCATGTGAAGGTTGACCTAGTCTACGGAAATCTTCCGCGCAAAGGGCAACTGTGGGTCGACATTCTCGGGACGATCTTCTTCCTCCTGCCTTTCTGCCTCATCACGGTCTACCTCTCCTGGCCGGTCTTCCTGCAGAAGTTCGCCTCCGGTGAAGTATCAAATAATACGGGCGGCCTAATCCAATGGCCGGTCTGGGCACTGATACCGATCGGCTTCAGCCTGCTCTCCTTGCAGGGAGTGTCAGAACTCATCAAGCGCGTCGCTATCCTGCGCGGCGATATTCCTGATCCGGTTGCAGCGGCGGACGCCGAAGCGGCAATGCTCTGATCGAAGGAAAAATAACAATGGCATTCCTTGCGGAAAATCTCGCCCCGATCATGTTCGCGGCGCTCATCATCGTGCTCCTGCTGGGTTATCCGGTGGCCTTTGCTCTGGCTTTTGTCGGCTTTTTCTTCGGTTTCATCGGCATCGAACTCGGCCTGCTACCGGCAACCCTGTTTCAGGCCATTCCCGATCGCATATTCGGTCAGATGTCCAACGAGACGTTGCTCGCCATCCCCTTCTTCACTTTCATGGGCCTGATCCTTGAAAAGAGCGGCATGGCGGAAGACCTTTTGGATACGATCGGCCAGCTGTTTGGACCAGTACGTGGCGGCATTGCCTTCGCGGTGATTTTCGTTGGCGCTATTCTGGCGGCAACCACCGGCGTTGTCGCCGCCTCGGTCATTTCGATGGGCCTCATCTCTCTTCCGATCATGTTGCGCTTCGGTTACGACCGTAAAATCGCCGCCGGCACAATCGCAGCTTCCGGCACGCTGGCGCAGATCATACCGCCAAGCCTCGTCTTGATTGTGCTGGCGGACCAGCTCGGTCGCTCGGTAGGGGACATGTACAAAGGCGCCCTCGTTCCGGGTCTCTTGCTCGTTGGTGCCTACACGCTCTACATCATCGTGACCTCGATCATCAGTCCGGCAAAAGTGCCTGCACTGCCTTTGGAGGCACGGACCCTGCGGGGCAGCAAATTGCTTTTGAAGGTGATCACCTCGCTGGTTCCGCCGCTCGTCCTGATATTCCTCGTGCTTGGTACGATCTTCCTCGGCATCGCCACGCCCACGGAAGGTGGCGCCATGGGAGCGGTGGGCGCACTCGCCCTTGCGCTCGCCAATGGCAAGCTCAACTTGGGCCTCATTCAGCAGTCGCTATACGCGACGGCAAAACTGTCGTCCTTCGTCCTGCTCATCTTGCTCGGCGCGCGAGTCTTCTCCCTGACTTTCTATGGCGTGAACGGCCATGTCTGGGTCGAGCATCTGATGACATCGGTTCCGGGCGGCGAGATCGGATTCCTGATCGTCGCAAATCTGCTGGTTTTCTTTTTGGCCTTCTTTCTTGATTATTTCGAGCTGGCCTTCATTATCATCCCGCTTCTGGCTCCGGTCGCGGATGCGCTTGGCATAGATCTGATCTGGTTCGGCGTCATGCTAGCGGTCAATATGCAGACCTCATTCATGCACCCGCCCTTCGGCTTTTCGCTGTTCTTTTTGCGGTCCGTCGCGCCGACAAGGGCCTACAAGGATCGCATCACCGGGCAGACGATCCAGCCAATCACATCGAGCCAGATCTATCTCGGCGCCATTCCCTATCTTTTCATCCAGCTCGCCATGGTCATCATCATCATCGCGTTCCCCGGCATCGTGATGCACTACAAGTCGGGCGCCAAGGTGGCCGATCCTTCTGCCGTTCATATCAACGTACCCATGCCCGGCGCGGGAACGGACGCCGATCCTTTCGCCAACCCGTTCCTCGCGCCCGGCAACACGGCACCGAGCTTCGGCAAGCCAAGCACACCGTGACGATTGATCGGGCAGGCAAGCGCCCGACCACGCCACCCGTATTCAACAGGAGGAGGTAAAACTATGAAGGATAATCCAGGCCGCAGACAATTCTTGTCGGGCGGTGTGCTTGCGGGAGCGGCAGCGGCTGCTTCGACGCTAGCAACACCGGCAATAGCCCAATCGTCACCGACCGTTCGCTGGCGTTTGACGTCAGGTTTTCCGAACAATCTCGACACGATTTACGGCGGTGCCGTTGTCATGGCGAATGCCTTGAGGGCCATGACGGGTGGCAAGTTCGACATCCAGGTCTTTCAGGCCGGAGAGATTGTTCCCGGCGCACAGGCCATCGATGCCGTAAAGGCCAACACGGTGGAAATTTCCCATACCTGCGGATATTATTTCACAGGCAAGGATCCGACATTCGCCATCGGCTCGACCATCCCCTTCGGTCTGAATGCCCGTCAGCAGAACGCATGGCTTTACCATGGCGGCGGCAACGAGGCCTATAATGAATTCCTGTCCGACTACGGCGTCATCGGTATTCCTGGTGGTGCGACGGGCGCCCAGATGGGGGGCTGGTATCGCAAGGAGATAAAAAGCATTGAGGATATCAAGGGCCTCAAGATGCGAATTGCCGGGGTCGCCGGGCAGGTGCTTGCGAGGCTTGGCGCCGTTCCACAGCAGCTTCCGGGCGGCGACATTTATCCAGCACTGGAACGTGGTACCATCGATGCTGCGGAGTGGGTCGGCCCTTATGACGACGAAAAGCTCGGTTTCTACCAGATCGCGCCCTATTATTATTATCCAGCGTTCTGGGAGGGTGGTCTGACGATTCACTTCTTCGTCAACAAGGATCAATATGCGGCCCTGCCTGACGAATACAAGGCAGCGCTTGACACCGCCTGCAAGGCGGCCAACATCAACATGCAGGCTCTCTACGACGTCAAGAACAAGGATGCGATCCGCTCGCTCGTTTCAAAGGGCACGCAGCTTCGCCCGTTACCCCGGGACGTGCTCGACGCCGCCTATAAGGCAACCTTCGAACTCTATGACGAGTATACGCAGAAACATCCCGCATGGGCCAAAATATATCCCGGCTGGAAGAAATTCCGCGACGAGAGCTATGAATGGTTCCGCGTCGCCGAATATACCTATGACAGCTATGGCTATGCGATGCAGACTGCCGGCAAATAAGCTGGCATAACTGATGTCGAGGCTCCCGGGTGACAACATTCGCGGGGCCTCGATCCCATCGCGCTATTCCTTGATAAGCCCGTGGTCTATCGCATAGCGAATAAGACCGGCGGTCGTCGCAATATCCAGTTTCCGCTTGATGTTCTTGCGATGGGTTTCCATCGTGCTCTCGGCGATATCCAGCGCCATAGCGGCGTCGCGGTTGCTTTTTCCCCTTGCAATTAGTAGCAGAACGTCCTGCTCGCGGGTGGTAAGTTCCTTCAACCTGCCAGTGGCGCTCTCCATCAGCACGTCCCGGACTCCTGACGAGAAATAGGTGCCACCCGCCGCAACGGTGCCGATGGCTCCCACTATTTCCTCGGTAGCCACATCTTTCAGGATATAGCCGGCGGCACCATACATCACCGAGGTCGAAATATATTCCCGGCTATCATGCATCGACAGCATCAGCACCCGCGCTGAAAGCTGTTTCTCCTTGAACAGTTCGAGTGCATCGATGCCATTGATCTGGGGCATGTTGATGTCCATCAGCACCACATGGGGTTGCGTGGCCACAGCCGCGTCAATACCCGCCACGGCAGACACTGCGGTTCCAACGACAGTGATGTGCTCGTACGTTTCGAGCACCGCCTTCAACCCGTCGAGGATGAGAGGATGGTTGTCGACAAGAAGAACCCGGATAGGATGAACGTTCATTCCGCAGCCTCCTGCACACGGTGGCCGCGGTCCTTCATAGCCGTCATGGGCAGGACCGCTCGCAGAACCGTTCCCTTGGCAGAGCTTTCCACATCAAGCCTGCCCCCGAAATGGGTCATGCGTTCCTGCATGTTTCGCAAGCCAAGCCCCTTGTCGGTCGCCATTTCGCTCTCTTCGCGGGTGGCCGGAAATCCGCGGCCATTGTCGCTGACGATCATCTGCACGCGTTCATCCCGGCTGGAGAACCTGATGGTGACCCGCGTCGCATTCGAATGACGCTCAATATTGGTCAGCGCCTCCTGCGCGACACGATAAAGGGCGACACGGGCTTCCGGAACTAGCATGTGCTTGAAGGCCACCGATTCCAGCGTTGCCGCGATACCGGTGCGTTCGGAAAAGCTTGAAATCAGTGCTTCTAAAGCCGCGGTCAATCCCAGGTCATCGAGAACACGTGGGCGCAGGTCGTGTGAAATACGGCGGACCTCCTTGATCGCCTCGGTCAGTGCGGCCGCCCCTTTGCCGATAGCCTCTACAGCACCGACATTGTCCGGCGTCACCTTGCGCCGTGCAAGATCGATTGCGAAACGCACACCGACAAGATTTTGAGAGATGCCGTCATGCAATTCCCGGGCAATGCGCAGGCGCTCCTCCTCCTGTGTATCAATCACCCGCTGCATCAATTCCTTGAGCCGACCATCCGCCATCCTCTGCTGGCGCAGATTGAGCAGCATGCAGGTGGCAAACACCAACAGCACGGCAGGAACTGCAAACAGCGCAACGATCAGAAAATTCCAGGTGATGGAATGGCGCAATTCTTCCTTGGCCGCCGCGGTCGCTGCAAAAACGTCATCCAGATAAACTCCTGTCCCGATCATCCAGCGCCACTTGTCGAGACCGGCCGCAAAGGACAGCTTGTCGGCCGTTTTCCGGGTCGACGGTTTCTCCCACTTGTACTGAACAAGCCCCCCGCCTTCTTTTGCCTTGAGGAT
>Ga0075366_10000649_pt1 | contig 16373 bp, 16 predicted proteins | sample EndMethybrTD3031_FD_72351 | JGI IMG/M metagenome (GOLD analysis project Ga0075366, IMG submission 72351) | Populus endosphere microbial communities from Tennessee, USA - Endosphere MetaG P. TD hybrid TD303-1 | ecosystem: Host-associated > Plants > Roots > Endosphere | place: USA: Tennessee...
ATGTTCTCAGCCTTCTTATAAGTTACTTGGGTCTTGTCACCATCCGGCATATAGTTCCACTTGTACGCTACTGGCTCCTGGCTAGCGTTGCGCCACTTCGTGAACCTAGAAACAAAGCACACGAGTTAGAACCCGTTAGGATCGTCACTGATTACAAATGAAAAGTCACCTATAAAAGCGCATAAATAAAGGCTTTGTAAATGATTCGGTGACGAGAACTCAAAATGCAGAAAAGAGCAGTTTGCGCAGCATTTTTGTCATACATTGTCACGCAAAATTGAGTGCAAACCACCAAAGAGGTTACACGATGAATCCCTGGACGTATCTTGCTCGGTCCCGCATATGTCCTTGAGAGCTTGAGCCGCCTGCCACGGAAGCGGTTTGGCGGTAAATGAAGGAGGTTTTCACGTCAGGAGAGATCACCCGACATCCGGGGTCCTTTTCAGCAGATACGCCGTGGCGAAGCACTGGAGATTGTTACTCTCCCCTGATCGGCACCCGCATTTTGACGCGCCTTGGCGAGCAGAATTCGCAACGCCAGATGAGCTTCCTCCGCAATCAACCGGTAGGTTCATCTCCGGTGCATTCAAATTCTGCAAGGGGCGACCAATAAGATTGGCATGAAAATGGACGGCTTCTCCGCTGCAAAGTTATTCAACTTGTTGCAAAAGGATGCTGTCGATTTCCATGATCTTCGGCTGCCGAAAGGTAAGCATACAGAAGACGGTGCCTTGCACAACATAGAACGTCCATAAATATGGACGATTTTCCTTATATACATTGGCAGTGCCAAATCTGATCGCAAAGTCGTTTTCAGAACAACTCAAAGCCTTTCGAAGGGAAATGAGCTATACACAGTTTGCTCCGAAACTTAGAATTTCCAAATCACTGGCTCACAAGCTCGAAAATTCTGGCGAAGACACGACCTTCGACACGATGTATAAAGCCGCGTGTGCGCTCGGATGCAGTGTGAAAGAAATCCTTGGTTCGGATACAGTTCGTAAAAAGCGTTTCCGCCGAGGGTAGCAGATCACTCAAATTTTGCTGACAGCAACTGAGTGGTAAAACCTGCACCGTTGTCATCGACGTTCCCTTTCCACTCGAAAACACCAGCGACGATAATAGGTTACTTCTTTTGCTTCACCCGGCGCAACCTGTTATCGTCACCTTTTACCAACTTACCCTTAAGCTTCGATTTATCCGACTCATTTGTTTATTCTCTCCTATATGGGACATGACCTCATCGATAAACGTAGTTTGGAGCTCAACAGGTTCGTTGTGGAAAAAATCCGACAACATCCTGAATTGACAGATTTTGTCGGGAGCAAATTAGACCGGACCTTGAGCGAATCACGTCCCTCGAATTCCTACAAGGATGCCCTACGAGAGTGGCAAACTATCCTCTCCGGCCATCCCTTAAATGAGATTTTGGAGATTCTCACTCAAGGCCCTTATGAAGGTCAGCGCTTACGCCAAATCAACCCCGTTTTCAGGAGTTTTAAGTCAACAGGGATGCTTGGATATTTTCCGCCGCTATGAACCAGCAGGAGCTTGAGCACATCGTGCGGGCTGCCGCTAGTATCACAGGTCAAAACATTCATCACCGTTGGCAGTCAGTCCACCTTAGGAAAATTCCCCGATGCTCTGCGCTCGCTACGCTAATCGATGGAAGTCAATATCTATCCCAAAGGGGGACCCGAACTGGCTGAACTTATCAGCGGATGCCTGGGAGAATGTTCGCCTTCCTACAATACATTTGGCTATTACACCGATGGAGTGGCTCTCAGTACGTCCCCGCTTCCAACTAGCTGGGAAGATCGACTCATGTGATTTTCCAATGAAAATACCCACGCTGTGGCTTATTACCTCGATCCCTTTGATCTCGATTGTACGATCATCGTTTCTTCACACCTTGTAAGTTGATGGACAACGTCTACCCTTGATATGGTGCGAGTAGCGTTCTTTTAAAGTCTAATTCTGGGTTCGAGTCCTAGTCAACCCACTTTCTATTTTCCAGCCCCGATTCTCCAGAGAAACAGCTAATAAAGCCACTTGGTGGATGGCCAAGGCTAGCTAAAAACGGGAACAAATAGGTAGACTAAAGGGAGGTCAAAGAGGTTAACTCGGCCGGGAAAAACTGGAAAAACAGCAACGTACTGGCGGCGTGGAAGTGAAAGTGGTACAAAGCGTGCAATTACCATTGAGTATGAGTTCCGGCGAGATTTGTCGGAAAACGGGAAGGGCTGCCAACAATTTTTTAGTACAAAAACGGCGGTGGAGAAGTTCATATTCGAGACAAAGCGGCGCAATTTCGTAGAATTAGCGGAACTGGTGGTCGAAGAAAGGCATATCCTGGGTGTGATCCGACAGTCAGAGAAGTATGAACTGGGGCTACCGTTGGAAACGTGGCAGCGCTTTGAGAAAGAGGGGACGGGCGAAGCCGGGAGTCTAACAGTCCAGGAACTGGTAGAAGAATTCCTGGTTCGGCAAATAACGGAGCGCCGGTCGGCGTGAACGGTGTTAGACGATCGGTGATGTTTGAACGCGCTGACCGGTGCGATGAAAAGAAACGGACATCCTGCGATACATGTATAAGGGAATCGACCCTGGAACAAACTAGCGAAGCCATCACAAAACGCTGTGGAAATCTTGGCGGTGGGCGTTCGATTTAGGTCATGTGAAAATGATCCGGTGGCGAAGCTGAAGCCGTTGGATGCGTGGAGTATCAATAGTAAAGTGCTGAGCGCCGAATTGTTTCAGCATTTTCTCCAGGTTGCGCAAGGGCTGGAAGTGCCAAGGGAAGGGCTGAGGGCAGGTGAGAAATATTAGCGGCTTGTGGCGTATTTTGTTCTGGGAGATTTACAGGAGTTGCGAACGTGCGAGGTGATCAGAAAGAACGCCGATAATCCCATGATTGAGTGGTGGGATTTTCTTTAGAAAAAATAAGTTGCAGTACGTGCCGCTTGAGCTGGCTACGGTCAAACTATTGCAACCGTTGGCGGGTCGGGGCCGGTGATCCCGGTCGCGAATAAGGCTTTTCTACGGTTTGCGCTGTGAGTTATGCAATGAAATGGAAAGTACAGTGGCCAGATAATTGTTTAAGGAACAGCTACGCTACATACGCGCAAACATTTTGGAGTCCTGGGGATGTTAGTAAGAGCGATGGACGATGCAGCATCGACCGTGAAACGGTTTTGGCGTGCGGACGTTGGAGCCTTAGGCTTAGGGCCGGAAAGAAAAATTTAACTTTTTAGAGAAATCTGTTTATGGGCGCTTCACCGAAGGTTACTCAGAAGCGAGAGATGCGGCCAAACATCTCAATGACAAATTGAGCGACATTTGGCTCTTTACTGCTTTCCTTGAAACTGGCGACGTTGAGAGTCTCCACCACGTTGTCTTCTAGGAAAGTCTTGAGCCTTTCTACGGCATTCTGCTGGCTGGAGTAAAGGTGCAGGCAAGTCTTATTGTGCTTCCGAGCGAATGCTACCGTTTCTTTGATCCGCCGGTCAGTGTTGGAGCGATGAGAAATAGGATCATAGCATCTCTATCCTGGACATTTCATTCGGTTCGTCGAGGGTGAGAAGCCCATGAGGACTCTTTCGGTGGATACTTCAAATCGATTGTTCCGTCCTCGGCTTTCCGACCCTTGAGGCACCCTCCGCCGCAGGGCAAATTGTGAGACAGCCCCAATCCAGCACGGCTCGATCAGCGCCCGTTTGGCCATTGGAAACGATCTTGGCAATTTTATTTATTGTTGAGTTTTGCGATAAGCTCGATCGTGAGCGCATCCTAGATAGATAGGAATCAGATCTTCGTTTACCGGGTAATCGTGCTGTCAGGCGAACCTTCTGAGGAGCTCGAGGGATGAGCCGGCAATCAACGGCTGTTGTCCCCCAGTTGGAAGTATGAAGTCTTACCTGGCTAGGCCTTGATTCTGTTGGCGGAGTTCAACATTCGAAAGGCGTAGAAAGTTTAAATAGAGCAAACTATCGCCGATAGGTTCCACGCGAAGGTGTTTTACGCCCCATGGAGCGGATTCAGAAGGAAGATCACTGCTTTCGACTTTCGGCACAGCATTGTCAGCGACGATTTCAAAGGGACCTAGATCAACGGTGGTCTTTAGAGTAGAAACTGGGTATTGAGGTTCAAATACTCCTGCAAAAGCTTCTGAATTTTATCTCCCTGGAGAAATGTTACGTACGTCGATTTGCCTTTACAATACTATTTATCGTTCTGCGGGCGTCTTTGCTAATTGCTCCAGAAACTGCGATATAGCACTAGTAAACTATTCTTTGTTCACCTGTCGACTTGTCCACGAATGGATCTGCGAAACACTGCTGGACCTGAGTTGCGACTCTTCCAGCGCTTCTTTTGCCGCTGGCCCTGGCGCTAATCTTACCTCTTTTAGCGACCACAGCGAAATTCTCCCGTTTGCCCATCGCGCCCGGTTTCCACATCACGATGTCTATTTGGACCACCGTGATAGTGCTCAACCTCATAAAAGTCCATTGCTCTGAACAGCGGAACCAGGCATTCGACGCAAAAGCGTTCTTCGGAGACTTTGGTCAGGTCGGCATTGATATCCATTTCCTCAAGAATGTGATGCCTTTACTGATTCATAAATGTCGTCCGCTAGTCCATCGAATATGACGTTTTGGAAGTCCTGATCTTCGACGTAGCGAGTGACCATCTTATCATTTTCTCCCAGTCGCTGAATTAGCAGGTTTTCAACGCGCTTGCGAATCCCGATCTTGTACTTGTCTTTAGGATTGGCCATTGCCGTCTGGATGACCTGCTCGTCCTTCGAGGCCTTCTCTTTGATTTGCTCAAGGAAAAGCCGGTCCTCTTCGGTGAAATCCGTTCCAAAACGGTCATTGAGTACGGCGATGACCGCTGAAAGCGGAGCTTTTTGGTCAGTCGCTTTACCGGTGCCGACATCGGTTGGGCTCTTGACGGTGACGGCTTCTCCACCACTTAAATCAATGGGGCCTGAGGAGATGCGTTGCAACCGGTAATACTGGAGGGAAACCTCGTCCTGAAGGTCGAGCCACCCTGTTTGGCTGTCGACATGCAGCTTGCGGGCAAGGAGTTTAGCGAAGCTAAAGAGCATCTCCAAATCCGTATCTCCGTAGGGAATAATCTGGCCTAGAAAGGTGTAGAGTCGCACAAATCCGCCCAAATTATCTCTGAAACTCTTTTGATCCTCCGGATCTTTAATCGCCTTAAACCGGTCGCTGGCGGGCTGAAAATATTTCTCCATTTCCGCGTGATCGGAGGCGGCCTGGAGCCGAACAGGCTTATAGAAGATTTTGGCGAACGCCTCGACCTCACTCCAGTGGTAGACCTGTGCCTGATCCAGCTCGTGTTTGAGGATCTCTAGCTGCTGAGGATCTGAAGTCTCCGCTAGCAACGTCGTATCGTAGTAAGGCTTGAAAGCTTCATAGATTTCTTGAGGCTCATTGATGAAATCCAGGATGAAGGTCTCTTCTTTGCCGGGAGCCGTACGGTTCAAGCGTGAAAGTGTCTGGACGGCCTGCACGTTATCCAGGCGCTTGTCTACGTACATCGTATGGAGAAGTGGTTGATCAAATCCGGTCTGGTATTTGTTGGCGGCGATCAGGATCTGATATTCGGTCGAATTAAACCGCTCCGGCAGGGCAGATTCAGAAATCGGTTTCTGGGTGACAACATCCGGATTCATTCCCGGTTCAGTGTAGTCGGTGCCGGTTTCCGGATCGTGAACTGTGCCGCTAAAAGCCACGAGCGCATGAATGTCGAGGTACTCTCTCTCTTTGATATAGCGGTCGAAGGCGAGCTTATAGCGTACCGCTTGAATGCGTGAGTTCGTCACGACCATCGCTTTGGCTTTTGAACCAATCCGGTGGCGGACATTCGCGTGGAAATGCTCCACCATCACCGCCACCTTCTGCTCGACATTGGTGGGATGCATGAGCGCCATCTTTGCAATCACTTTGACTGCTTCCTTCTTCTTCACCTCCGGGTCGCCGGAGGCCTGCTTCACGAAGTGGTAAAACGTTTTATAGGTGGTGTAATTGGACAGGACATCGAGGATGAATTTCTCCTCGATCGCCTGGCGCATGCTGTAGGTGTGGAAGGCCTCAGGCTTGCCGGTAACACCGGGTTGGCCAAATAGCTCCAATGTCTTGCCTTTCGGGGTCGCTGTGAAAGCAAAAATACTTAGGTTTTTTTGCTTGCCTAAAGAAGAGCGCATGGTTTCATTAAGACCATCCTCCCAATCGTACTCCTCTTCAATGTCCCTCGTAGAATATCCCAGGAGCTTTTTCATTTCCCGCGCGGCGTCCCCTGACTGACTGGAGTGTGCCTCGTCAATTATCAAAGCATACCGTCGCTTGGAAATCGCTTTTTCCCATTCGCGGGCTTTGGATTGCGTTTCCTCATCGATTTGATCCAGATCCTCTGCACCGGCCAGACGGAGTAGCCCGCTTAAGACAAATGGAAACTTCTGCAAAGTTGTGACGACAACCTTGGTGCCGTCGACCAATGCTTTGGCAAGCTGCCTGGAATCCTGATCGATCGCCTTCACCACCCCTTGTGCGTGTTCGATCTGGTAGACGGCCTCCTGCAGATGCTGATCCAGAGAGCGGCGGTCGGTAATCACAATGACGCAATCAAAAACCTTTTCATCCTCGGCTGTATGGAGACTTGCCAGGCGGTGGGAGAGCCAGGAAATGCTGTTTGTTTTGCCGCTCCCTGCTGAATGCTGGATCAGGTAGTTCTGACCGACCTTTTCACGTTGAGCCGATTGAATCAGTTTGCGCACCGAATCCAACTGGTGGTAGCGGGGAAAGACTAGAGTTTCCTTAATCTCTTTTTTGGCTCTGCCATCCTTATCAACAACCTTCTCTTCCTTCTTTTCGACGAAAAGAAAATTCCCAACAAGATCTAAAAAGCTGTCCCTTTGAAGCACTTCTTCCCAGAAATATCCCGTTCGATATCCTGAAGAGTGCTGTGGATTCCCGGCTCCACATTGAATTTCGCCCGGATGACTTCCTCGGTTAAAGGGCAGGAACCGGGTGCTCGCTTTCGCGAGCCTGGTTGTCATGTGGACCTCATCGGGATCAGCTGCGAAATGCACTAAAGAGCGGGTCTTGAATTTAAAAAGGGGAGCCGTGGGTTCGCGACCTTCTTTGTATTGCTTGATCGCCTTTTTCCAATCCTGGCCCGTACTCGGATTTTTGAGTTCGCAGGTTGCGATTGGAAGACCATTGATTGAGAAGAGCAGATCTACGGTATCGTTATTCTTGGGATGGCAAGGAGTCTGCCGGGTCACCGTCAGCTGGTTCTTCGCGTAAAGCGCGAGAGTCTCCGCGTTCAGCCCGTGCGAAGGCTTGAAGTAGGCAACCTGGAAGGTCTTGCCGTAAAACTTGAATCCGTAGCGGAGGATGTGGAGCGTTCCTTTTGTATCCAGCTCTTTGGCCAGGGCAGAGATCAAGAAAGATTCCAGGTTCGAGCCATGAAGTAAAAACATCTCATTCCAGAGCTTGGGTTGTGTGGCCTTCAGGAAAGAAAGGATTTCGGGCGGGAATAATGCGAGTTCTTTAACCCAATGCGTTTTGTCGCCGGTTGTCCATCCTGCTGTCGTTTGGAGAATGTGGGAGACATACGTTTCAAACGCCTTTTCGGTAGTCTGGCTGGGCATACCTTAGTCTCTGGTATAACTGCGAACGTCAATTTTGCCGGTGACGGCGGCAGTGATCAGGGCGGAGCGATATTCTTTGAAGACTTTGATAGTAGATATCAAGCGCTCGATCAGGGCGTCCATTTGCGCCGTCTTGTAGTCGAGGAAATTAGCGATGCATTGTTGCTCGGAGATTGAAGGCCATGTAAACCAAAATCGGGTGATATCTCGCGACTCGGCGCGTTGGTGGCTACGTGTAACCGATTGAACCCGCGAGTCAAGCCGTTGTCTGAACAGCTCAGACAGAGTTACGTATTTCAGGTATTGTAGATAACAATTTTCTGCATAGAGCGCGACAAACTCAGTTGAACACACTGTAGGTTGCTCTTTTTTTTCTGCGATGCAAATCGTCGCTTTCCGTGGGTTAAGCTTCGAAACTAAAAGAGTAATCCGGTTGATCGGTTGCTTTGCACTTGCTATCCTTTCACCATCTTCGATAGCGCCGGTTCCAAATTCTTGCACAGTAGGGATCGAGTAGTGGAACACTTCGCGATCCTTGAAAAGCTCAGGGGAAATCTGAGTTCGTCCGCTCGACACAATGGCATCGGAACGCTTCAACTCCCAATGCTCCGGAATCTCTCCCCACCACGGAATCCCGCAATCCTTCATCTTGGGATGCGGATTGAGCCCGGCTGCTTTGGCTGCTTCAGGTGGCAATCCTCGGGTGACTGTCTGCGAGATCAGAGCAGTCCGTTTTTCCTGAAGCTTCTCGATCAAGTCCTGCTTTTTTTCGATCAAGACGTCCAACTTCCTCGTTCGCTCGTCGAGAAAGTCGGCAATAGCTCGTTGTTCAGAGAGTGGAGGCCGCGTGATCAAAAGGCCCCGCACCTGCTGAAAATTTAATCCTTCTCGGGAAGATCCATTTTCGTAAGAAAAGATCTGACTTTGGGTGCCTGCAGAAACGAACGCTCGCCAAAGAAACGCTGGATCTACTCGCGAACGGTCAGGGCGAATAATGCAAACATGCTGGTTTACATTCGCGGGTCCTATCTCTTCAAAAACGCCCGAACATCTTCCAAGCGAAGCTCCAGTAATGTTTAAGAGAGCATCTCCATGGAGTACTCTGGTTTCAGCCATCTCTTCGTCGACTTCCTCATCAATGAAGACAACATCGTCCAATCGAAGACCCTCGTTATGGACATTTTGACTTCGAATGAATATTACACCCTGGTCTCCATACACTTCGGCTCCGCCTCGTGGGGTCTTCCCACTACCGACTTTTGCAGCGATTTTCCCGACCGTAGTAGCCTCCCAATGCTCCGGTACATCACCGAGCCATTCCATGCCGCTTGATTTGCATTTCGGGTACGTAGGCAGCTTCACACTGTAATTTCCTTGAGAAGATCGAGAATTTCTCCCTCCAGCTTTTTGATATCCGCCTCAATTTCCTCCAACTCCCTGGGCGGTTCGTATACATAAAAATGTCGATTCAGTGGAAGCTCATAGCCGATCTTTGTTTTCTTCTCATCAATCCAAGCATCCGAAACATGCGGCAAAACCTCCCGATTGAAATACTCTTCGATTTTTTCGGTAAGTGGAACTGTTTCGATGTCTCGTAGCTCCGCATCCGGCTCCGGGTTGCCTTTGGCATCCCGGCAAATTTCAGCTGTCTCATCCCGCTCTGAGAAAGCAGAAACAATCGCTTTTCGTTCCGCTGCCTCCAGGCGGATACCGCTCTTTCGGTCCTCTTCTTTCAAAAGCGAAAGAAACGTCTCCCGGTCTTGCAACATCTCCCTTTCGTGTCTTTTGACGAACCTTCTAAGAAACTCCCGGATTTCCTTCTGGCGCTTCTTGCCTACCCCAATTTCAGCTAGTCGCTGGTCTTCCTTGTGCTTATTACTGGAGGCCAGTTTCTGAAAGCCCGGTTCGTTTTCGATCCTTGCGAGCCGATCTTCGCTGAACAAAAAATTCAACCGAAGTGGACGCTCGACAGTGATCTTGTAGAAACCGAAGTTCTCATTCCTAAAGATCTTGCTCACAGCTCGTTTTTTGATTTGGCCATCGATCGAAACGTCTCGGGTTTCATCGTGCCGCAACTTTGAGTAAATTCTTGTAATATCGTCGATTTGATTGGGCTTGCCGCCGTTGCCATCGCCGATCTCGTTCCTTTTGTTCCCCAGGCTTTTGCGCATCTTCACATAGAGCTGGCGAGCGTCGATTAGCTGAATCTTATCCTTGCGTTCCCGCTCCTTACGATTGGTGAGAATCCATATGTAGGTCGAGATACCTGTGTTGTAGAAGAGTTGATCTGGCAACGCGACAACTGCTTCCAGCCAATCGTTGGTAATGATCCATTTGCGAATCTCCGATTCCCCGCTACCAGCGTCACCTGTGAAAAGAGGAGACCCGTTGAAGACGATTGCAATTCGGCTTCCTCCATCCTGCGGAGATCGCATTTTGGAGATCATGTGCTGAAGGAATAGGAGCGATCCGTCATTGACCCTCGGCAAGCCAGCTCCGAAGCGGCCTTGGTAGCCGCTCTCGTGTTCCTTAGTGATGAATTTTTCCTGTTGCTTCCATTCCACGCCAAATGGGGGATTGGCGAGCATATAATCGAACTTGTGTTCGGGTCCGCTAAAGCCGTCTTTCTCAAAGGAGTCTCCCAAAACGATTTGATCGGCGTTCTCGCCCTTAATCAGCATATCCGAGCGGCATACCGCCCACGCCTCATCATTCCAGTCCTGGCCGTAAAGGTGGGGATTTGCGTCTTCGTTTAGAGAGCGAATGTATTCTTCCGCGATCGAGAGCATTCCCCCGGTCCCGCAGGCGGGATCGTAGATGGTCTTAACGATATGGCTCTTGGCTAGATCTTTTTCAGGAGCCAAGAGAAGGTTGACCATCAACCGGATCACTTCTCGCGGAGTAAAATGTTCTCCCGCTTCCTCATTGGATTGCTCAGCTCCAATCCGTATGAGTTCCTCGAATATGTAACCCATCTGGTGGTTGTCGACTCGGCTCAAGGATAAATCAAGGTTCGCAAAGGCTTTGATGACTTCGTAAAGGAGATTCTTTTCATTCATCCTCGCGATCTGCTCGCCAAAGGAAAACCGGTCCATGATATCCCTCACATTTTTTGAGAATTGGGTGATGTAGGTGGTCAGGTTCTTCGAGAGGTGATTCGGATCATCGAGAAGTTTTGAAAAATCGAGTTTCGAGATGTTGTAGAAATCCCGTCTGGTAATCATGCACAACGCGCTCTGAACGACCGCGTCCGGTTTATCCTTAACCTTCTCGTGTTTCTCTAGAACCTTGGCTTTCGTCGGTGCCAGGATGCAATCGAAACGTCTTAAAACCGTGAGAGGTAGGATCACCTTGCGGTATTCGTTTCGCTTGTAAGGTCCTCGCAGGAGGTTGCAGATGTTCCAGATGAAATTGGCAAGCTGCTGGTGCGTTTGTACAGTCATGGAGCGCGAAAAATGGATGATACTGCAGAATTGACCCGAGATGCAGCAAAAAAGAATCTTGGCTCCAGTCATTCCCGCGTCCCTGTTTGACTTTAACTTGGAGCTATGAAAATTAGATTCTCCTGGGTCATTTCCTCCATGAGCACGGTTATTGGTGAGTGCCGGATGTGTGATCAGATCAAAAAGCTGATCAAAGTGCACGTTATCCCGCGCAAGTTTTTCGAAGGAATTAGGGGCACTGAAGACTACTCGGTGATGATAGATTCCAGTAAGTCTGTGAAAGAGGGCTGCTACGTTCTACCAAGCGGGGATTTAGCGATGTCGATTCCTACGGCTGGCAGGTTCTTGGAAAGCCCTCTCTCAAAAACTCGCTGGATGATAATGGGAAGTCGTCACATGCCTACCGGATTCTCTATGATACGGGCAAGCTTCGGTATTTTCTACTATCGGTGCTTTGGAGAACATCGGGTCTCCCGACTTCAGCTCGAACTGTACGAGCCCAAGATAAAGGATATGCTGCTCAATCGCCCACGTTTGATGTTGGATCAGTTTCTGATAACGGCCATGCGTGCCTAAGAAGCATTTTCCATTTAAACTGAAACATAACCAGCGTGAGCAAAGGAATGAGAACATTCCTGTGGAGAGGGGGAGTCGAGGAGGGAGCCAATTTTTCCATAAAGCCTGGATGGATCGTTCGGCGGCGCATCGTAGAGACGTCTTAAATTAGGCGAATATCATCTCGATGAGGTTGAAGTCTGGCGAAGAGTGGGCAAATACAACAGTTGTGCACCTGTGGCTTCAATATTGTCATGTACGTTGGTGACCTTGTGACTGGCCGGGTTGTCCATGACGACGATATTTCCGCGGCAGAGCGTGGGAACCAGACATTGTTTAGCGTAAGTGCGCAAGCAATCGTCATTGATGGCACCCTCAATGACCATAGTGTGATCATGGTATCTTGGCGTAGACGGCTACGAGAGCGAATGCTTTCCAGTGGATGTGGGGGGACGCAGCCAATGAGCCACTCACCTCGCCCGCAACATCTATGGAGCCGAACCATCCAAGTGGTAGTAACAGGTTGAGTCGGTGAAAACCAATTGTTGGGGTTTAAAGGTGCATCGGACTTGTTTTCAGCTCGCTCAGGCCTGTGTTGTCCAGCAGCACGAAACGTTTTTAAAAGCTGATACCATAACGGGCAAAGAATCGCCATATCGAACTTAACCCTGCCCTTAGGGCTCATTGTTGAGGAGTACCGCAAGGATCAAGATTGGGGTTCGGGCAGCCCGTGCCGATAACCACGCCACTATGAGCCTTAAGCGGTAAACGGCTATGGCCTGTGTCAACTCTGGCGCTGAAATTTCCTGTTTAGGTACTGTCGATTTGTCCACCATGCCACTGAAGAGTTACTGACTAGAAAAACGCCGACTCGTTTCCTACGCTGAATGCTTTTGCTTACTCATCTTTCCTTTCTCCATCCAGGCCACCTTTTTATTCACTTTAGAATAGCTCTCCTCCTCTGGATCATATCAAATGGAAATTGCTCTAGACCCTCTGCAATTTCTAAGTGGCCACTTGGAAATTCATCGACTTCTTGTCCCTGGTAGCCTTATAACATCCAAGGATAGCTTCCCTAGTTAGCGTTACGCGGATAGTGACAAGACCCATGTGACCTATAAAAAAGCTGATATTGCGTCAGCATCTTGAAGACGGTTTGGACAGTGCCACAGAAATCGCTGAAGAAATGGGAGTGACCAAAAGATATGTTTCAAAGCTAGCCAAGCGGGCGGCAAATGAGGATTGGCTTTCAATCTCCAAAGGTAAATACAAGCTTGAAGACCCCTATTAGGTTCCGAGAACTGGAAACGAAAAAGGCGAAATGTTTCCAAGGGTTTGCGCTGGAGTGTTTCCAGTTCTCCCTCGGAAAAAGGGGTGGAAACGATTTTGTTTCCACAATTGTTTCCAGGAAACGCACTGCCGTTTCCTATATACATAAATGTATAGGAAACCGGTGCGCCTAGAGATCGGTTTCCGTTGTTGGCTAGGGGGTAGGAAGTCTACTTGAGAATCGAGCCTGTATCGGGTCCTTTGGAGGCCGGATTTCGTGAGTGTAGCTTTTTCAAAATACCTCGTGCGACTATTGACATCATGCGACAGGGGTGACGAAGTATCGATCTTCTGCCTCTGAATATGCTGCGCTTTATGGGGTGACTCGCTCGACGGTTTTCCGCTGGAAATCCAAGGACGCTCCGCTCGACGATCCTGAAGCAATGCGTGTCTTTCAGGCGAACGAGAAGTCGCGTACTAGAGTCAGTAAAAGTAACCACCGTCGCACGAACTTTCCGAAACCTCGTGCGACTCCCGAAGCTCGTGCGACCCCTGACCAGTCAAAGCCCATAAAGAAGGCTGAGGTCAACCGCCCACATATTGAGGTAGGGAAGCACATCGGGATGAGACCCGGCATCAGGCGATTGCAGGAAGCCGAGTTACGACGTTTTAATGCCTATCAGGAAGCAGAGGCGAGCGGTGATATCGCTGTAATGAGTCTACACCAATGACCGGAAAAGAGTGTAGTCTTGCGAGTTGAGCAAAGACTCCTGGGCTCGACGTGGGAGAAGTTACCTGATAAAGCGATTTGAACTCAGGCAACTTCTCATAGTCCCTCTAGGTAAGATGTTCCCTAGCCAGGAAACTTCTTTTTAGAGAAGTTCTCTGCTGGATTTTGGCACCATGGAACCAATAAAGAAAAAAGAAGTTTCCTATTGGCCCCTTATATATAAGGGCCAGGGAACTTCTTCTTCTTTGTTTGGTACGGTAGCTAGTAATTTGGTGGAAGCCTATGGTTGGCAAGAAGTGGATCAGCTCGGATCTTGATGTAACTGAGAATTGGATCAGAAAAGTTCCTCAGAAATCGCTAAAAAAATAGGAGCTACCAAAGGATGTGTTCCAAAGCTAGATTCTGCTCCAAACGGAATATTTGAGCTGTTGACTCTGTTCCCGAAACCTGATGCTTTGCTGGTTTAAAGAATTGAACTACAGTGGAGCCGTCTCACGGAATTCAATCACGGCATGGAACAGCCAGCGTGGCTCTATGTTCGATTAGGGCGTATCAGATGATCAAGAATTGTATCGAATGGCGTGGAAATCTCGTCGTAGTCTCAGCCGTTATCTACGGGTGTCTGACTGACAAGAAAAAGAAACCGCAGTAAAAACGTCGCGCCAGAGTCAAGGTCACAGCTAAGTCCTCCTCCATCGGTAATGTTGAACTCGGTATTAAGTTGAACCATTTTTGGTTTTGGATTTTTCATCATGAGACTCACAACCACATAGGACTCGTCGTCCACCGCTTCCATAAATCCTATGCCGCCTGCAAGGCAGGTATCCATCACAGCGTATGTGAGCCCGTTCAGGTCGATGGTGTTTTTTGATTCAGGCGGGGATTGTTCAGCGAATATGTTTACAGCTAATCCGATTAAAAGGGTCGCAATTGTTACCGCACGGACACGGTAGAATGGAGGCATACTTAGTCTTGGGCCAAAGCCTCAATCGCTGGCCCTAATTTGATCATGGCCGGTGATACCTTGTCGTCCTCGCCTCGGATTAGAAGAGTCCAGGATTGATCTAGATTTTCCTCTAGCACCTTGAAAGCGACGGTGATGAATCTGGTTAGTTTTGGCATTATTCTGAAGTACCTAGAAACACTGTGGGTCGTCCACATTGTTGCGTCAAGATCTCCGTCGTAGTTTTGCCCTTCACTAGCAAAAATTATGAAATCCTCCATATCACGCTTAACTATTGTCGGCTTTGGATTTTTCACCTTGAGATCTACAATCAAGAAGGATCTACCAACTCCTGCTTTCTCGAATCGTATGCGGTTTGTATGAGAGAACCCCATCACGGTATATGTTACCCCATTCAGATCAACAGCCTTTTCGGATTTGAGTTGGGATTGTTTAGCGAGGCGTCCCGATTTTTCGGCAAGCATGCCAAGAATAGCTAATACAGCCAAGAGAGCCATGCCGGCTAATGAAATGAAAGTGGTGCGCTTTTTAGCGGGGCAGTAAACATCCCGCTAATTCCACTATACGCCCCAAAATTTGCAATATATTTTTCGCGGTGGGATTAAGCACCGAAAAACGATTTAAGAATTAAAGATGCCACGCCCGCAAGAAGAAGGCCGAGCATCCATTTCATTAGCAGCATTTCGCCATGCATGCGTAAGTCTAGTTCCCTTATTTCACGGTGCAGATCTTCCTTGGTCGCAAGCTCGCTCAGATTGGTCTCAAAAACCTCTGACAAGGCCTTAGCTTCGGCTTCTGCATGACCGGCTGGAACGCCAGCGGCTTTAAGCTGGTTTGCAAATTTCAATGTATCAAACGTAACGGTTGCCATAATTCAAAGTTCTTCTATTTCAGTCCCTTATACACCGTCCAGTGTTCGCTGAAAAGGGTGATTTTTCGACACATATTCCAGTATTTTTGATACGATGTCTGTTTCATTACTCTAAATAGCTATGATCATATCACCGCTACCTCTCGCTGAACAGCAGTGCGCATAGCCGGGGCGTCTAGGCCAACAGCTTTATGCGTTAACCGGTCCGGCAAAGCGTCGACACACTACGCCTGGCACTATAAGGCTTTGTAGACCTCAATTTTAACGTCTGAGATCGCGACCGACTCTTTTTTAAGCTTCTCAATTTCCGGGTTGGTCGCTTCAACCCGGCGAAGCCGTTCAAAGGCAGCTAGCCATTCCTCGCGACAGGCTTTAGCTCGCTCCATATTCTTGCCTCTTCGTAATCGAGAGCTAGCAGAACCTCTACTGCCTGAAGCCGTCTGATCCCAGAGGACATCCCAATGTGCTTCTCAAGTTCCACACGGAATGGTTCGGATTGGTTCGCTGTAGGTCTCAGCTGAGTCGACGTACGCTGATGATTATTTCCCTTGTTCCGCGATCGCTTGTCTGCTAGGGAAGCAGACATTGCGTTGGGATCATCCAGGTTCACTCCTGCGAGCGAGAGCCTTTTAGCTTTGCTCGCACTGATCCCATACTGTTGCGCGTACCATTGAAGTGAATGGATAAATTTCCTACGTGCTGGCATCCTTCAACGGTTCGAATGTCAAACTGAACCGTTGGATTTTGAAAAAGCCACACTCACGAAATCCGGCATCCCGAGGACCCGATACACGTGTGTTTTTCAAGTAGACTTCCTACCCCCTAGCCAACGACGCAACCCGATATCTAGGCGTACCGGT
>Ga0075366_10000650_pt1 | contig 16368 bp, 15 predicted proteins | sample EndMethybrTD3031_FD_72351 | JGI IMG/M metagenome (GOLD analysis project Ga0075366, IMG submission 72351) | Populus endosphere microbial communities from Tennessee, USA - Endosphere MetaG P. TD hybrid TD303-1 | ecosystem: Host-associated > Plants > Roots > Endosphere | place: USA: Tennessee...
CCGGGCAGGTCTTCGAATGTGGCCTGAGCGACGCGGAAAAGCCCGGCCGCGCCGCGCTCGACCGGCTGATCGGCAAGCTGGAAGGCGCAGCGGGGCTGCCGATCCCGCTCAAGGCCGCGGCCGTCCGCAAACGCGAAGCCAACGCCATTGCATTGCCGGGCGGACACATTTACGTCTTCGAGGGGTTGATCAGGCAGTCGCGCAGCCCCGACGAACTGGCCGGGGTCATTGCGCACGAGATCGGGCATGTGGCGCATCGCGACGGCACCCGTTCATTGCTGCAGGCCGCGGGCCTGTCGTTTCTGTTCGGCATGCTGCTGGGCGATTTCACCGGAGGCGGCTTGGTGGTGATTGCGGCAAGGACAGTGGTGCAGTCGGCCTATTCCCGCGACGTCGAGAGCGCGGCCGATCTGTACGGCGTCAATCTGATGGCCAAGGCCGACGCCAATCCGCGGGCGCTCGCCACGATCCTCGACCGCATCACGGGCACGACCGAGCCGGGCTCGAAAATCCTGCTCGACCATCCGCAGACCAAGGATCGCGTCGTTGCCATCAACGCAGCAGCGACGGACTTGTCGTCAAAGATGGCGCCGCTCATTTCGGCCGCGGACTGGGCCGCCCTGAAACGGATTTGCGGATAAACCATGGCGCGCCGACGCATCGCCGACGAGCCGACATCGCGGCTGGCCATCTGGGCCCGCCGCTGCGCGTTCTTCGCGCTGACCGCAACCATCCTATCGATCCTGATCGTGCGGTCCGGGATTCTCGAACCGATCCCGGCGCTCGCCACCTTCGGCGGCGCGCTGATGTTTGCCGTGCTCGGCATTGTGCTGGCGTTCGGCGCCTTCATCGTGGTGTGGAAGGACGGCATCGATGGCGTCGGCTACGCCTTCGCGGCGATCGGCATCGGCGTGGCGCTGCTCGCCTACCCGGCCTTTCTCGGCTACCGCGCCTACAAGCTGCCGATGATCAACGACATCGCCACCGATCCGATCGATCCGCCGCGCTTCGATGTGCTGGCCAGGCTTCGCCCGCGCGGCACCGTCGAATATGCCGGGCTCTACGCCGCTGAATTGCAGCGCAAGGCCTACCCCGACATCGAGCCGCTCAGCGTCAACGCGCCGCCCAAAGCCGCCTACGACGCCGCGATGGCCATCATCCAGCGGCGCAAGTGGCGCGTCGTGGTCGACCGGCCGCCGCAGCCCGGCCGCCGCGACGGCCAGATCGAAGCGGTCGCGCGCACGCCGATCATGGGTTTCCGCGAAGACGTGTCGTTGCGCGTGCGGCCGGAGGACGACGGCTCAAAGATCGACGTGCGTTCGGCATCGCGTTACGTCCGCCACGACTTCGGCGGCAATGCCTCGCGCATCCGCTCCTTGCTGGAAGAAATCGAGGCCCGCGCCGACACTGAGGAAAAGCGCGAGCAACGGCAGAAGCCGCAGCAACCGGCAAAGCCGGCTCAGGCCGGCAAGCGATAACGCCCCAAAATCGACGGAGGGCCGTTGGTCGCGGCTTCACCGCGCGCCACCAGATCTTCCAGATGCGCCAACACCGACATGCCGGCGGCCTTCACCAGCCGCGGATCGAGATTGGCGTAGATCGCGCCAACCAGCGACGGGATATCGGTTTCGCCCTTGGCGAGGCGGTTGAGGATCGAGGCCTCGCGCGCCTTGCGATGCAGGATGTAGGCGGCGACGAAACGCGGCGCATTGCGCACCTCCGGGCCGTGACCCGGGAAGTAGATCGGCTCAGACCGTTTGGCGAGCTTTTGCAGCGACGCCATGTAATCGCCCATCGAGCCGTCGGGCGGCGACACCACCGGCGTCGACCACGCCATCACGTGATCGCCGGAGAACACCACGTTCGCCTCCTTGAACCCGTAGGCCATGTGGTTGGCGGTGTGGCCCGGCGTGGTGATGGCTTCGAGCGTCCAGCCCTCGCCGCTCACCACCTCGCCGTCGGCCAGCGCGCGGTCCGGTTTGAAATCGATGTCGTTCGAGGCGTCGAGCCGCGGCCCGTCGCCGACATGCAGCGGCCGCGACACGCGATGCGGGCCTTCGGCCAGCACCTGCGCGCCGGTCGCCTGCTTGATCGCGGGCACGCCCGGCGAATGATCGCGGTGGGTGTGGGTGACGAAGATGTGCGTCACGGTCTCGCCGCGCACCGCATCGAGCAGCGCCGCGCTGTGCGCGGCGTCTTCGGGGCCGGGATCGATGATCGCGACCTTGCCGCGGCCGACGATGTAACTCACCGTGCCCTTGAACGTGAACGGACTCGGATTGTTGCACAACAGACGTCGCACGCCTGGCATCGGTTCGTCGACCTTGCCGGCCACGAGCTCGAGATTCTTGTCGTAGGGGATGTCTTCGGCCATGCGGCCCTGTTTAGCCGCATTGGCCAGCGGATACGACTGCTTTTTCGGCCGAAGCCGCCAGCCCAGCCATTCGCCACGAAGCCGGCCCAAAGTTTGGCCCAAATCTCGCCCAAGCGCTCACAAGCGCACCCTGCCCGTTTCGTAGACAGTCTGACGTGTGCGCGATCCGCAAAAAAGAACCCCGCCGAAGCGGGGCAGTTTTGCCTGGGTAGACAGATGCGCAGAGGGAGCCTGATGCGCGGACACGTCCGCCCATCCACCACGCGATGTGGATCACACTAACCGCTCCCGCTCCGAGGGGATCGCTCGGAGCACGCTTATGATTGTCGTGTGATTACTTCGCGTCGAACGGATCGAAAGCGTCGCGCCAGAATCTTTCGACCTGGCTCTGCTTGAGATCCATGTACGGATTGCCGGGCCAATCGGTGTTGGACGCGGTCGCCGGATGAGCGACATGAGCCACGCGATGGTGATGATGACGCGCGTGCTTGGCGGCGTTGGCCGTGCTGACCACCGAAGCGGCAAGCGCCAGCGAGAGGAGAGCGATGGTGGTTTTCATTTCCCCATTCCCTTTCAACAAGCCGCCCCTGACGCAGAGTGCACGATTGTTTGTGCCTGCGAAACTATGTCGCACTTTCTTACAGAAATTTAATGTAGTGCGGACTCGCACCGTCGGGCGGATTCAGCGCGCCGCAGGCTTGTCTTCGTAAGCCGTGAATGGCCCATCGGCATAGACCACGCGGCCGCCGACCATGGTGAGGAGCGAGACGATGCTACCAACCTGGTCCACCGGCACGGTGAGAAAATCCTTGTCCAGCACCGCGAGGTCGGCGAGCTTGCCGACGGTGAGCGAGCCGCGCTTGTCGTCATCGAAGGTGAACCAGGCGCTGCCTTCGGTGTAGAGGCGCAGCGCAGCCATCCGCGATGGCGTCTCCTCAGGCCCGCGCATGACGGTGCCGCCGACGGTCTTGCCGTCCAGCATCCATTGCAGCGAGACGAACGGACTCGGTCCCATCACCCGGTGCGCGTCGGTGCCGCCGCCGATTTTGACGCCCATGTTCGACGCAGTGACGATCGGCGGCACGAGCCGCACCAGATCAGCACCGCGCTGACCCAGGAAGGCCTCGCCGCGAAAGTAAAACGCGTTCTGCACCAGCCAGCCGAGACCCATGGCCTTGATGCGCTTGAGACTGCCGACACTCGCATCGTTCAGGTGCGCGACCGACCAGCGCAATCCCGCCACCGGCGTCTCAGCGTTGACGCGCTCCAGCACGTCGAGAAGGTGCGGCACCGAATTGTCATTGTGCCAATGAAATGTCGCGGTCATGCCGCGCGACACCGCCCACCGCAGCGTCTCGAACAGCTGCGTCTTCTGGGCCTCGGTCGGCGTCTCGTTGTTGTACATGCCCCAGGTGACGTTCTCGCCGATGCCGTTGAAGCGCAGCCAGTCGTCGCCGAAGCCCATCGGCAGGATTTGCGTCAGCTCCTTGAAGTCTTCCAGCTCGTGACCGCGCCGCGGCGCGCTGAGGCTGTAGCGGACGCGAAGCGTGAGGCCGTGCTCGCGCCACACCTGAAACAGCGGCTGATAGTCTGGGATCGGTAGATTGTAGCCGCCGGGGTCGATCACGCCGGTCAGCCCCATGGCGTTGAGCGCGCGGAAGAACGCCTTGGTGCCGGCGACCTTCTGGCCGAAAGCCGGCCGCGGCAAAAGGTTGAACAGATCGCTGATGGCGCGGTTGTCGCCGGTGAGCCAGCCGGATGGTGCGCCCTCTTTGTCGCGCTCGGCGGTGATCCGCGCAGCGAGCTCGGGCGCGATGCCGAGCGCCGCGAAGCCACCCGGATCGAGCAGCACGCGGCTGTAAAGCTCCTGCACATAGACATGATGGTCGGGCGCGGCGGACGCGACTTCGGCCTGGGTCGGACGGCGGTCTTCCTTGAACTGTCGCGACGTCCAGCCGCCGGCCACCACCAGCCACGATCCCTTCGGCACGGCCTTCGCCGCCGCGCGGAGGCGATCGAGTGCCTCCGTAAGCGTGCGCACGCCGATCCAATGCACCTCGGTTTGCCAGGTGAGACCCGCGCGAATGGCGTGGATGTGGGAATCGATCAGGCCTGGGATGACGGTGCGGCCGCCGAGATCGATGACTCGAGTCGAAGCTGTGGCGAGTGCGCGGATGTCGGCGGTGCTGCCGATGGCGGCGATTTCTCCATCGCGCACGGCGAGCGCTTGGACAGTGGGTGGTGCGTTATAGGTGGCGAGTTTGCCGTTGAGGAGAATGGTGTCGGGTGATTGGGCGTTCGCTGGCGAGACGGTGAATAGCGCCAAGCCCAAGGCGATTGCGAGGGACGTGTCCCGGATGCGGCGCAGCGTGGAGCGCAGCGGAACGGTGCGACGCTGATCCGGGACCCCGGTTGCTATCGTGAGAAACCGGGGTCCCGGGTCTGCAGCGCAGCACTTCGTGCTGCGCTGCGCCCGGGACACAAGCTGGGACACCGCGACCTACAACCGCCGCAGCGTGCAGTCGGTCTCGATGAACATATCCTTGGCGCCCGGCGGCGTGCGGCGGAACACCTTTTCCTGCTTGTAGCCGCTCTTCTCGCAGGACACCGTGACGTCGTCGGGCGTGACATCCTTGTTGACGTGGCTGCGGTAAAGCCCGAGCACGTTGGTCTTGATGGCAATCGGCTCGCCGGTCTTCGGACGCAGCATCACCTGCGCATCCGACACCGGGGAGCCGCGATGGTCGCGCACGAAGCCGAAGTAGGCCGGACCCGCGCCTTCGGTGTCGTTGCTGGCATCGTAGTCGTCGCCGCCGGCGAAAGCCTGTGCGCCGAGCGCAAGCGCAACGCCGGCCGCAAGCACCATGGTCCGCATCAGCACTGTCATGTTGGCCTCCGAAACTGGACCGTCGAAAAACTTCAGACTCATTCTAACGTAACCGTCCTCGCAGACAAAGCCGCAGCCGGGCGACACCCCGCCGCACACCGTTACCAGCGCCAGAAGAATCTTAGCGCATAGATCAGGACCGGAACCGCGGCGAGCGGGAATATCCAGACCAGTGACAGTGGAATCTTCTTGGTGATCCGCTCTGGCAGCAGCATCGCGAGAATGCCGAGAATCGGAGCACCGATCAGCGTCGTCGCGATCCAGCCGTACCAGTACATCGCCGGGCCCTGGTCGCGGACAGCCGGCGAATAGAACCAATCGACCCGATTGGTTCCCGGATGATACGTGAACAGCGGCCAGTTTTGCATCTCGCAGATGACGTAGATCACCGTCGTGGCCAATCCCGTGACCACGGCGAATGTCCGGAACGCGGTCGATGTCGCAAGCGACGACGGCTGCGCCGTGGATCGGACGTCCGTTGTGGTGCTCATGAACCGAACCCCCGCACGTTGTTGACGATGTGCCCGACCAGGAACATGAACCAGACCATTCCGGCGAGCACCACGGTGAGCCATTTGCGGGCGCTGGCGTAGTCCGGATTGCGGACGTCCTTCCAGAGCAGCCAGTAGATCGGCAGGAGACCTAGCCCGATCACGGCGAGATGCTCCTTCAGCTCGAACACGCCCTGCGTCTTCCAGAAGCCCTGCTGCTCGATCGGGATGCGCACATACATCCGGTACTTGGTGTAGATCCAGGCGCCGAAGAAGAAGGTCACGACCCACAGCACGCAGACCGCGGCCGCATAGCCGGCGCCCTGCACGGCGCGAAACCGCGTGACGATACCGCTGCTTCCTGCGACCTGTCGCACGGGAGCCAGCACCGACATCGCCTGATGCGTCAGCGCGCCGAGCAGCGCCACGGCGAGCAGACCGTGGACGATCATCAGGATCGTCCAGAAGGTCGAGACGTCGATGTAGTCCAATATGAAATCGGGCAGTAAGCCCATCAGTCACCCTCCTGCCGTCGCCAAACTCAGTCGGGATATGCGTTGGGGCTGCGTTCGCCGCAGCCCCAACTTCGCTGCCAATTCTCCTGCGCGCCTAGTGCGCCAACGGATCGGGCCGCACCTGGATGTGCACGGCCATCGGATAGGCGCCCTTGCCGCGCTCGTTGAGCCAAGGCGTGCGGTCGCCGCTCGCGCTCCACAACCCCCTGCCCTTCCAGCCGGCCTTCGGATCGTCGATGCGGGCATCCAGACCCTTGGCGTAGTAGCCCATCGGGTACGGCACCTTCATCAGGATCATCTTGCCGTTGACCAGGGCTGCAAAGCCGTCCTGCAGGTTGGCGGTCGAGATCGGCACGTTCTCGCCAAGGCCGACCGCGTTGTGATGATCGACCCAGGTGTAGTAGCTCGCTTCCGCGCTGGAGTTCGGCACGTCGTCGAAGCCCGGACCGGGATACTTGTGGAGCGTGAAGCCCTCCGGGCAGTGATTGCCGGTGGCATTCGGCCCGTTGAGCGGGCCTTTGCACTTGGTCCGGTCGAAGGCGATCAGATGGCCGGCCGAGCCTGAGCCGTACAACACGCCGTCCTTGCCGATATCGCCACCGCGCACGCCGATGGCCTCCTTCGGCAGCTCGTAGAACTCGCTGAGCTTGGTCTTCGGATCGAAGCGCAGGAAGCCCGCGCGCCCACCGAACGTGCCCGACGTGTACCAGATCGATCCGTCGGTCGGATGCGGCATCACGGCGTAAGGCCCGGAGCCGGGATTGTAGCGCGTGTCCTTGCCCTCCTCCGGCTTGTCGCCGAACTCGTCGAGCTTGCCGTTGCCGTTGCTGTCGAGCACGAACGGGAACCAGCCGACCGCCTTTTCGGCGTCACCGGTTTCGTCGAACACTTTGGTGTTGATCCAGCCGGCCACCGGCCCGCTGCCGGACATCCACAACGTGTTGTCGGCGTCGTAGCCGAATTGCGGATGATGGGTGCCGAAGCAGGTGTCGATGAACTTGTACTCCTTGGTCTTCAGATTAAGCACCGCCGCCTGGCGCGGGCTCCTCTCGATCGGGAAGACCTTGGCGTACTGGTTCTCGGAGCCCTTCTTGCACCACGCCGGATTGTCCATGCCGCGCACGGTCGAGGCGAGCCACACCCGGCCGTCCTTGCCGAACATCGCATTGTGGTTGTTGGCGCGGGTGTCCCAGAGAACCGTGTCGCCCCAGTAGGCCGACGGCGCCGTGGGTTTAATTGCGCCGGCATGGCCCGGTCCGAGCGACACCGGCATGCCCGGATCGGCCACCGGCATCTTGTAGTACGAGATCGAGTTGGTCTTCGGATCGAGGATCGGGCTCGCGTCGGTCGAATATTCCGGCGAACCGTAGAGCGGGCCGTTGGCATTGACGGTCGGGTCGCGACGATCCGACGCGATCAGGTCGTGCATATACTTGTCGGGCGATGACCAGTCCCAGGTGGTGACCACGAGATTGCGCTCGACGCCGGTCGGACGCGGCGGCTTGCCCTTCGGCAACTCGCCCTTGGCGACGCGGTCGGTCCAATCGCCGAAATACTTGTATGGCACACCGCCGAACTGGCCGGCGATGCGATTGGTCATCATCTCGCCGGACTGGCCGGCCTGGATGCGGCGCATCCACGCTTCGGCGCCGGAGTTGAACTTGCCGAACTGCGCCGGAATGGTGCGCGTCGCCTCCTGGCCGAGCTGGTGACAGCCGACGCAGTCGACGTTGTTCATCTGCTTGCGCCAGCCATCCCGCGTGACGTTCTTCGGGATCTCGGTGGCTCCGCCGAAATCCTTCTCCGGCGGAAGCTTCATCATCACGTACCAGTAGATCGCCGGATAGTAGTGCGCGGCGGCGGCCGGCGACGGCGCCGGTACTGCGGTGTGATTGACGGTCTGGCCGGGCTTGGCGCGCATCTTCGGCGAGTCCACCAGGCCATAACCGCGCACCCAGACCTGATAATTCGCGGTCGGCAGATCGGGAATGACGTAGCGGCCTCTGTCGTCGGTGACCACGCTCCGCGTGAAGCGGGTCGGCAGGTCGGTGGTTTCGGCGATCACCCAGACGCCGGCTTCCGGACCTTTCGGCCCGCTGACGATGCCGCCGATGTCGTCGGCATCGATCGCGACCGACGCGGCTGGCGCTGTTGGTTTCGGCTGCGCAACGACCGGCGCGCTGGACACCAGCGCCGCCATTCCAAACGCCGCCACGGTGGAAAATAGAATCGACTTCAGGCCCATCATCGCTTCTCCCCTAAGAATGTCCGGGCTTAGCGCCCGTTGTCGCACCCGTTGTGGAACTGATCTTATACCAATTAGGATCATTCGGAAGATGCCACCGGCCGCGTCAGGAAGGCGCAAAGAACCGGACGCAATCCACGGGAGGATGCCATGCAGGACGCGCATTGGACGGTCGTTCGCATCGCTGCTTTGGTTCTATTCCAATGTTCCGTTGTTGTTTGCGGTGCACACGCACAGTCCTATCCGACGCGCGCCGTCACCATGGTGGTGCCCTACCCGGCCGGCGGTCCGTCCGACACGCTGGCCCGCGTCATTGCCGAGCGCATGAAAACCGCGCTCGGCCAATCGGTGATCATCGAGAACGTCACCGGCGCGGGCGGCAGCATCGGCACCGGCCGTGTCGCGCGCTCGGCGCCGGATGGCTACACGCTGGCGCTCGGACATGTGCAGACGCATGTCATCAACGCCGCCACGCAAAACCTGCAATACGACGTGGTGAAGGATTTCGACCCGGTCACGCCGATCGCCGACACACCGCAATGGCTGGTCGGGCGGAAGGCGATTCCCGCCGAGGACATGAAAACGTTCATCGCCTGGCTGAAGCAGCAGGACGGCAAGGCGACATCCGGCGCGGTCGGCGTCGGCGGCCCGACCGATCTCGCCGCGGCCTATTTCCAGAAACAGACCGGCACCAAATTCCAGCTGGTGCCGTATCGCGGCGGCGCGCCGCTGGTGCAGGACATGCTGGCCGGGCAGATCGATTTCACCTTCGGTCAGGCGGCGAACTATCTCGGCCATGTGCGCGGCGGCCAGCTCAAACCGTTCGCGGTGCTGTCGAAGAAACGATGGTGGGCCGCACCCGACTTGCCGACCATGGATGAGGCCGGCGTCACTGGACTTCATTCGTCGTTCTGGCACGGCCTTTGGGTGCCGAAGGGCACGCCGAAAGAGATCATCGCAAAGCTCAACGCCGCCATGGTCGAAACGCTAGCCGACGAAGCGGTGAAGAAGCGGATGGCCGATATCGGCCAAGAGGGCTGGCCGGCCGAGCAGCAGACGCCGGCGGCACTCGCCGCGCAGCAGCAAGCCGAAATCGAACGCTGGTGGCCGGTGATCAAGGCCGCCGGCATCAAGGCCGAGTAGGAGCGAACGGCAGACGTCAGAAAATTCCCGCTGCAGGAGGACGCCATGACTAAGTGGCTATCGGCAGTCGCAATCGCATTGGCAGTGAGCGCGGGCGCGCAGGCGCAAACCGAACCCTATCCGAACAAGCCGGTCAGGATCATCGTCGACTCCGCAGCCGGCAGCGCGACTGACGTGGCGGCTCGGCTGATGGCCGAGCGGCTTGTGCAGATTTGGGGCCAGCAGGCGATCATCGACAACCGGCCGGGCGCCGGCGGCTCGATCGCGGCGCGGGCGGCGTCGCAAGCCGAACCCGACGGCCATACGCTTTATGTCGGCGCGGCGTCAGTATTCACCGCGGTGAAGGGCGCGCCGGGTGTGCCGCCGAACTTCCCGATCGAGCTGCCGCGCGACTTCACGCCGATCGGCTTCATGACGCAGCAGCCGATGTATATCGCGGTCGCGCCCTCGCTCGGCGTGAGCACGCTGCCAGAGCTGATTGCGCTCGCCAAGCAAAAGCCCGGCGAGCTGTCCTACGCCACCACCGGCCGCGGGCGCATCACGCACATGACGATGGAGCTGTTGCAGAAGCGCGCGGGCATCAAGCTGCAGATGATCCCCTATAGCGGCGGGCCGCATCAGGCGATGTCAGATATCGCCACCGGCCGGGTGCAGATCGTCATCGAAGGCTATTCGGGCCTTGCCGGCGCCGTCACCAGCGGAACCATCAAAGGCATCGCGGTCGCGGCGAACGAGCGGCTGCCGGGCCACAACTTCCTGCCGACCGTCGCCGAAACGCTGCCTGGCTTCTTTGCCGGCGGGTGGAACGTGCTGCTCGCGCCGGTTGGTACTTCCGACGCGATCATCCGCAAGGCCAACGCGGACTTGCGCAAGGCGCTCGACGACGAAGCGTTGCGCCAGCGGCTCGCCACCATGGGCTCCTACCTGCGTTACATGACGCCCGAGGAGGTGACCGCCTGGGCCCTGGAGCAGCAGCAGACCTGGCGGCCGATCGCCGAGGAGATTGCCAAGCTTGCGACCGAGCAGTCGCGATGACGGCGATGCGCATACTGGTCGCTGTTCTGGTATTCATCGGTGCGTCCGCGCCGGCCACGGCGCAAACCTTTCCCGACCGCCCGATCAAGATCATTGCGCCGTTCACGCCCGGCTCACCCAACGACGTGGTGGCGCGTCTGATCGCGACACCGATGACCACGCAGCTCGGCCAGTCGGTGGTGGTCGACAACCGGCCGGGCGGCGGCACCACCATCGGCGTCAAGGCTGCGATCACCGCCGAGCCCGACGGCTATACGCTGCTGATCTCCAACAGCCCGACGCATTTCATCTCGCCGCTGGTCAACAAGACCTTCACGTACGATCCATTGAAAGACTTCGTGCCTATCGCGACGATCGCGAGCGGCGGCCTGATGCTGGTGATCGCGCCCGAAGTACCGGCGCGGACGCTCGCCGAATTCGTCGCCCATGCCAAAGCCAATCCGGGCAAGCTCAATTTCGGCTTCGGCCAGGGCACGCTGCCGCAACTGGTCGGCGAGATGTTCAAGCGCGCGACCGGCACTGACATTGCCAACATTCCCTATAAAGGCGGTGCACAGGCCGTCACCGACATGCTGGGTGGCCGTGTGCAGATGAACATCGGCACCATCTCCACGCTCGGCCCGCTGGTCCGCGAGGGCAAGCTCCGCGCGCTCGCCGTCACCAGCGCCGTACGCAATCCCGAACTGCCGGACGTGCCGACCATGACGGAAAGTGGACTGCCCGAGGTGGCGTCGTTGACCTACTACGGGCTGTTTGCGCCTGCCGGTACACCCGCGAACGCCGTGCAGCGCATCAACGCTGCGGTCAACGACAGCCTCAAGTCTCCGGAAATCGTCTCAGCGATCCGGCGGATCGGTTTCGATCCGCATGGCGGAACGCCAGAGGACTTTACCAAGCTCCTGACCAGCGAAATGAAGGTCTGGATTCCGGTCGTGCAGGCGACCGGCTTCCAGATGAACTAGCGCTTACGCGCGCGCCGTCACCGGCAGGCGCGCGATGGCCCGCAGGCCCGGCCGCGGGCGCCATCGGATATCCGGTTCGGGCACCGCCAACTCGAGCTTCGGCCATCGCCGGAACAGCGCCTGCAGGGCGCACTTGGCTTCGATGCGCGCAAGCTGATGGCCCAGGCAAAAATGGATGCCTGTTCCGAAGGCGAGATGATGATTGGGCGCGCGTTCGAGATCGAGCCGCTGCGGACACTCATTCGCCGCGGGGTCCATGTTGGCTGCCGCAAGCATCACCATGATGGTCTCGCCCCGCTTGAGCCGGACGTCGCCGAGATCGACGTCCCGCCGCACAAAGCGCGGCTTGGAAAACTGCACCGGCGAGACGAACCGCAGAAATTCCTCGACCGCCAGGCTGGCGCGGCTCCAATCCGCGGTGACCCAGTCGCGAAGCTTCTGATCTCTTGCCAGTTCGTACACCGAGCCGCTGATCAGATGCGTGGTGGTTTCCGTTCCGGCGCCGAGCAGCAGAAACACCATCGCCACCATTTCGTGGGCGCTGATCCGCCCGCCTTCGCGCTCGACGCGGACCAGTTCAGCAATGAGCCCCTCGCCGCCCTGCCGGCGCACGATGTCGAGACGCCGCTCGATATAGCGTTTGATCGCGAACAGCGCTGGAAGCAGTCCGAAAAGGCTCATGACACTGGTGAGACGCGTGATGCGGCTGGTCCAGGCGATGAACTTCGGCCTGTCCGCCTGCGGCAAGCCGAGGAGTTCGCAGATCACCGACAGCGGCAAAACGCGCGCATACCGCTCGACAAGGTCCGCGGGGTCTCCCGCCGCAAACAATTGACCGGCGAGTTCGTCGGCAATGGCAAGAATACGCGGCTCCATGCCGAGAATTGCACGCCGACGGAAGGCTTCGTCGACGATGCTGCGCAGCCGCGTGTGGTCCGGCTCGTCCATGGTCAGCATGTTGTCGGCAATCGTGCGGATCGGCCCCGGCAGCCACCAGCGCATACCGGCGACGGTACCGCCTTTGCGCAGCGTGAACGTCTCGCTGTCTTTCAACACGCGAGCCGTCATCTCGTGTGTGGTCGTGATCCAGGTCCTGCCGACAAATGGGAACCGGACTTCGACAACCGGCCCAGCGGCCCGCAGCCGCTCGAGCGTGGTGGCCGGATTGCGGAAAAAGTCCTGGTTGGTGAAAAAATCCCGGCTGGTGAAATCGGCGTGCGGCATAGCGGCTGATCCCGGCCTTTCCAGCCGCCCCTCGCATAGGTGGGGCGCGAGGGAGTCCGGCGCAACCGATTTCGGTGTGTTCGCGCCGTGCAGACAGCCGTATTCCGGGTGAGCCGGCCGCGTTGCGGCTCCCACGCCACACGGTAATATCGTACACACGTGCTAGGCCGAGAACCAAGACCATCACACGGCTTACGGGGGAACCTGATGGACCGACGTTTATTCGTTGCAGGACTTGGCGGCGCTTTGGCGTGGCCAGCCGCTTCACTCGCGCAACAGAGCAAGATGTATCGCGTCGGCGCATTGATCATCGGCAATGCGGACGCCGAATCTTTTCGTACAGAATTGCGCGAGGAGTTGCGCAAACATGGTTACATCGAAGGCCAGAACGTTCAGTTCGAGCTTCGCTCGGCGGAGGAAAAACTTGATCGGCTTCCCGGATTTGCCGCCGAGTTGGTTGCACTCAAGGTCGATGTGATTGTGGCGCTCTATACGCCCTGTGCACTTGCGGCAAAGCAGGCGACGCAAAGCATCCCGATCGTTGTGATATCCGGCGACCCGGTCGGCACCGGGATCGTACCGAGCCTCAGTCGTCCGGGCGGCAACATCACCGGCGTGTCGCTGATCGCAGCCACGCTGCACGGCAAATGCGTCGAGTTCTTTCGCGATATGCTGCCTTCCGTGCGCCGCATAGGCGCCCTGGTGAACGAAGCCGACCCGTTCTGGAAACCGTTCCTGGAACAGGTTCTGCTCGCAGGCAAAATTACCGGCATGGAGATCGCGCCAATCGTCAGAATCCGGCAGCCGAGCGAGATCGATGAAGCTCTCGCGACCATCAAAAAGGAACGCGCAGGCGCTGTGGTCGTGCAAGGCAGTTCCGCATCCAAGAACACCGCCGATCTCGCGTTCAAATACGCTCTGCCGGCAGCGACCATCTCGCGTTCGTTTGCCGAGGCCGGTGGCCTGATGTCGTACGGCGCAGACGCCCCGGATTCATTCCGACGGAGCGCAATCTTCGTGCATAAGATTTTGCAAGGCGGCAAACCAGCCGACATGCCGGTCGAGCAGGCCACCAAATTCGAATTGGTGGTCAATCTCAAGACTGCCAAGGCTTTCGGGATCACAATATCGGAATCGTTCTTGTTGCGCGCCGATACGGTCATCGAATAAACCTCGATACCTTATCAAATTCGGAACATCCCATGCCCGACGCTTCCATTCCTTCCGCCGGTCCGGTCGACGCCGCGATGATTGAGGACCTTGTCGCCGCGAGCCGCATCCTGGCGCAGCACGGCGTGCTCGACGCCTGGGGCCATGTGTCGATGCGGCATCCGAGCAATCCGCAGCGCTATCTGATGTCGCGCGCCCGCGCGCCGGCGCTGGTCTCGATCCAGGACATCATGGAGTTCGATCTCGACTCCAACCCGGTCGATCAGCGCGACCGCCGGGTGTTTCTGGAACGCTTCATCCACGGCGGTGCCTACAAGGCGCGGCCCGATGTCCATGCCGTGGTGCACAGCCATTCGCCGACCGTCATTCCGTTCTCGGTGACGGACCAGCCGCTGCGCGCGATCTCGAGTGTGGCTTCGTTTTTGGCCTGCGGCTGCTCGGTTTTCGATTTCAACGGCGTCAGCCGGACCAAGGGCCTCCTGGTCACCAACAACGAGCAGGGCGCGGCACTCGCCAAGGTGCTGGGCGACAAGCCGGTCGCGCTGCTGCGTGGGCACGGCAATCTCGTGGTCGCGCCTGACATCCCGCGCGTGGTGCACCGCGCGCTCTACACCGAGATCAACGCCAAGCAGCTCGCCACCACGCTGTCGTTCGGCAAGCCGATCAAATATATCGAGCTCGACGAGGTGCTCGATCCGCAGCGGCTCGGCGACTCGTGGGATGTGTGGAAGCACGACGCGATGGGCGGGGCGTAAGCCCGCCATCAGACGATCGCGAAGGCCTCAATCTCCACCATGAACTCCGGCCGCGACAGGCGGCTGACCTGCACCGTCGTGCTGGTCGGCAGCGCGGCCGCGAAAAACTTCATCCGCACGTCCTGGTGCCTGAAGTATTCGTCCATGTCGGTGACGTAGGTCGTGGTCCGGACGACATCGGCGAGCGTCGCGCCGGCGGCCTCCAGCGCGTCCTTGATGTTCTGGCCGACCTGCTCGATCTGCGCCCGCATGTCGCCTTTGCCGACACAACTGCCGTGCCGGTCCCGTGGCGTCTGACCGGCGACGAAGATCTGCCTGGTGCCGCCGACCTCGACGACCATCACCTGAGAATAGAGAACCTTGTCGCCATCCCGGCGGACATGCAGCTTGTCCGGCTGGATGCGCTCGCGTTTGGCACTCACGTCAGGCCCCCTACATCTTCTCGACCGCCGGCATCACGTCTTTAACGAACAGCTTCATCGAACGCATCGCGGTATCGAACGACATGTTACCGAGGAAGAGATAGGCCAGAAGGTAGTTGAATCCAATCTCCCTCGCGTGACGCTCGATGCCGGCCAGCACGGTCTTCGGCGAACCTGCGATCACGGTTCCCTCCTCGAGACATTCCTCGTAGTTCGCGCCGCGCGTGTTCTTCATCCGCGCGGCCGTTGCAGTCACACCATGCTTGTTCCTGATCCAGTTGATGTGTTCGAGGTGCTTGTTCATCGCCGGCCTGGCCCAGGCATGCGCCTTGTCGTCGGTCTCGTCGACGAAGATGTGGCGCTGCACGCCGATGGCGATGCCACCGGGAAACTCGGGCTTGGGATGCGCAGGCTTGCTGCCGCGCTTGGCAAACGCCTTCTTGAAGGTCTCGATGTTGGCCTTGGCCGCGGGGTTGGGGCCGAGCGTGACGAAGTGCAGGCCTTCTTCGCCCGCCCAGGTCGAGCCCTCCTCGCCGGAGGAGCCGTACCAGAATGGCGGATGAGGCTTTTGATAAGGCGAAAGCGCGATCGGCACGTTCTCGTATTCGTAATGCGGGCCTTTGTGGGTGAGCACGTCGGTGGTCAGGCCCTTGGAAACGCAGCGATAGGCGTCGATGAAGATGTCGCGCGACTTTTCAGGGTCGACCTTGTTGTATTTCAGCTCGAACGGCGAGACGCCGCGACCGACGCCGATCTCGGCACGGCCATGCGTCAGGTGATCGAGCATGCAGATCTCGTCGATCATGCGGAGCGGCGACACCACCGGCAAAAGGTAAACCAGCGGTCCGATCTTGATCTTTTTAGTGAGCCGCGCGACCGCACCCATGAACACGCCCGGCACCGGCACCATGTTGAGCGGCGTCTGGTGATGCTCGGCGAGATGCAGGCAGTAGAAGCCGGCCTCGTCCGCGACCTTGATGAATTCCAGCCGCTCGTCGAAAAGCTGCGAGATCGGGCGGCCGCCGTGCTCGATATGATCAAACAGTCCAATTTTCATTTCTCGTCCAACCTGCCGATTTTTCTGATGACGGGGATAAGTCGGCAGGTTGGACGAGAAATGAAAATTGGACTGTTTGATCATATCG
>Ga0075366_10000651_pt1 | contig 16360 bp, 13 predicted proteins | sample EndMethybrTD3031_FD_72351 | JGI IMG/M metagenome (GOLD analysis project Ga0075366, IMG submission 72351) | Populus endosphere microbial communities from Tennessee, USA - Endosphere MetaG P. TD hybrid TD303-1 | ecosystem: Host-associated > Plants > Roots > Endosphere | place: USA: Tennessee...
GCCCTGAGCCCGCCGCCCATTCCCGAACTCGGCTCGTCGTCTGGCTTCAATTTCCGCCTTCAGGATCGCGGCGGCAACGGCCACGCCGCCTTGCTGGCGGCGCGCAACCAGTTGCTGGGCCTGGCATCGCAAAGCAAGCTGATCGTCGGTGTGCGACCCGATGGCCTGGAAGATGCCTCGCAGCTGCAGCTCGACATCGACCGCGACAAGGCGAGTGCGCTGGGCGTGAGCTTCGACTCGATCAACGCCGTGATCTCCACCGCCCTCGGCTCGGCCTACGTCAACGACTTCCCGAACGCCGGCCGCCTGCAGCGCGTCGTCGTCCAGGCGGATGCGCCGGCGCGCATGCAACCCGACGACTTATTGCGCATGAACGCGCTCAATGCGCGCGGCCAGCCGGTCCCCTGTCGGCCTTCGCCACGACGCGCTGGATCACCGGGCCCATGCAGACCATCCGCTACAACGGCTACCCCACCATGCGCATCACCGGCGACGCTGCCCCGGGCCGCAGCACGGGCGATGCCATGGCCGAGATGGAGAAGCTGGCTGGGCAGCTACCGCCGGGCTTCGCCTTCGAATGGACCGGCCAGTCGCGCGAGGAAAAGCTCTCGGGTTCCACGGCCTTCGTGTTGCTGGGCTTCTCCCTGCTCGCGGTGTTTCTGTGCCTTGCGGCCTTGTACGAGAGCTGGTCGATCCCGCTGTCGGTGATCCTCGTCGTGCCGCTGGGCGTGCTGGGCGTAGTGCTGGCCGCCACCTTCCGTGGCCTCGCCAACGACATCTACTTCAAGGTTGGCCTGATCACCGTGATCGGGCTGTCCGCGAAGAACGCGGTGCTGATCATCGAATTCGCGAAAGACCTGGCGGCGCAAGGCAAGTCGGTCATCGACGCCGTGCTCACCGCCGCGCATCTGCGCTTCCGGCCGATCCTCATGACCTCGATGGCCTTCATCCTCGGCGTGCTGCCGCTGGTGCTGTCGAGCGGCGCGGGCTCGGCCAGCCAGCGCGCGATCGGCACCGGCGTCATGGGCGGCATGATCACCGCGACCATGCTGGCCGTGTTCTTCGTGCCGGTGTTCTTCGTGGTGGTGAGGCGCCTCTTCAAGGGCAGCGAACGGCAGCGCAAGATGTATGCACACCAGCTCGACGAGAATGGCAATGGAGCGCCACCCGCGCCGTCGGCGTCCACTTCGCACGCGGAGGGTTCGCATGAGTAAGCGCGCTCTCATCGCCGCGGCGGCCGCGCTCGTCGCCGGCTGCACTTCGCTAGCGCCCAAGTACGAGCGCCCGGCCGCACCGGTGCCGGCGCAATTCGCCGGCGACTCTTCGCCCGCCGCGGCCGGCCCGGCGGCCACGCAGCTCGATTGGCAGAACTTCTTCGGCGACGAACGCCTCAAGCGGCTCATCGTCATTGCCATCGCCAACAACCGCGACCTGCGCATCGCGGCGCTCAACATCGACCAGGCGCGCGCGCTCTATCAGGTGCGTCGTGCCGACGAGCTGCCCACGGTGGGGGCCGGCATCACCGGCTCGCGCGCACCCAACACCGACCGCAGCGTGGGCGGCATCACGAGCGTCTACACGGCGGGCCTCTCGGTGACGAGTTATGAACTCGACTTCTTCGGCCGCGTGCGCAACCTGAGCGCCGTGGCGCTGTCCCAATACCTCGCCACCGACGAGGCGCGCAAGACGGCGCAGATCGGGCTGGTGTCGGGCGTCGCCACCGCCTACCTGAGCCTGCTGGCCGACGACCAGTTGCTCGACGTGACGAAGAAGACCCTCGCCACGCGTGAGGAGTCGCTCAAGCTCACCAAGCTCAAGTTCGACAACGGCGCCGCATCGGAGCTCGACTTCCGATTGGCCGAGTCGCTGTACGAGGGCGCCCGCGTGGCCATGGCCCAGCAGACGCGCCAGCGATCGCTCGACGAGAACGCGCTCACGCTCCTGCTCGGGCAATCCATCCCGGCGGACTTGCCCGCGGGCCTGCCGATCACCGACCAGCGCATGGTGGCCGACCTGCCGGCCGGCGTGCCGTCCGAGGTGCTCGTGCGGCGGCCGGACATCGTCGCGGCCGAGCAGCAGCTGATCGGCGCCAACGCCAACATCGGCGCGGCGCGCGCCGCGTTCTTCCCCAAGATCACCTTGACGGGCAGCGTGGGCACGGCGAGTTCGGAGTTGAGCGGTCTCTTCAAGAGCGGTACGGCGGCCTGGACCTTCGCGCCGCAGGCCATCCTCCCGATCTTCGACGCCGGGCGCAACAAGGCCAACCTCGAAGCCGCCAAGGTCGGGCGCGACATCGCCGTGGCGCAGTACGAGCGCGCCATCCAGACGGCGTTCCGTGAAGTGTCGGACGCCTTGGCGGGACGCGCGACACTCGGCGAGCAACTGCGCGCGCAAGCCGCGCAGACGAATGCCGAAGAGGTTCGCTTCAAGCTGGCCGACCTGCGCTATCGCAACGGCGCGGCGAGCTACCTGGATGTGCTGGACGCGCAGCGTTCGCTCTTCCTCGCGCAGCAGGCGCTCGTGCAGACGCAGGCGCAGCAGACGCAGAACCTCGTCACGCTCTACAAGGTGCTGGGCGGGGGCTGGACGCAGCCGAGCGCCCAGTGACGCGCCGGTTCAGAGCCCCGGCGGCACAGGGCTGAGCGACGCGAAGCTCGGCTCGCGCTTGTTCTTCCACGCGTCGATGGCTTCGGCCATCTCTCCGGTGTCGAAGATGGCGCTTTGCAGGAGCACCATCTGCTGCAAGGCCGCGGCCGTGCCGTGGTCGCGGGCGTGATTGAGCGCGAGCTTGCTGCCGGCGATCGCGACCGGTGATTTCGACGCGATGCCGTGCGCCACCTTCATCGCGTGCTCGAGCAGCGACGCGGTGTCCGGCAGCACGCCGTTCACGAGGCCCAGTTCCAGCGCGCGAGCGGCCGGCAATCGCTCACCGGTATAGGCCAGTTCGCGCACCACGCCTTGCGGAAGAATCTTCGGCAGACGCTGCAGCACGCCCAAATCGGCGGCCATGCCGATGTTGATCTCCTGGATGCAGAAGAACGCGTCCTCGGTGCAATAGCGCAGGTCGCAGGCGGCCGCCAGGTCGAATGCGCCGCCGATGCAGCCGCCCTGCACCGCGCACAGCACCGGCATGCGCGCTGTGTCGAGCACGTCGAAGCAGGCCATGAGCTTGCGCAAGCCGTCCTGGAAGTTCAGGCGCGACCGCGACGTGGACATGTCGAGCATGCCGCCGTCACCGGCAAAGGTGTCGAGCGCCATGCCGGCGCTGAAGTGCTTGCCGCTGGACGAGATGACGAGCACGCGCGCCTGGCCCGCGTCGCTCACCGATTGCACCGCATCGCGAAAGGCCGGGAAGAACGCCGGCGCCATGGTGTTTATGCGATCGGGACGGTTCAGTTGCAGAAGGGCGATGCCATCCTCGACGGTGAGCTGGAAGAAGTCGTTCATGCGGTCTCCTGTGCTTGCAATGCGCTTGTGGCGTGCTGGGGTGGCATCCAGCCTAACCGAGGCGCAGGGCCCGCCGGCGCCAAAATGGCCGCACGCGCCTCGCGGCGCAGTCACGCACCGGACAAGGCATCGACTGCCTACACTGCCCGCCATGAACACCCAGCTCATCACCGCCGACGGCCTGCCGCTTCACGTCCAGCATTGGCCTGCGCCTGCGCCGGCTCGCGGCACGGTGCTCATCGTGCATGGGCTTGGCGAACACATCATGCGCTACGCGCACGTGGCCCGGCACTTGAACGGACTGGGCTGGAACGTTGTGGGCTGCGACCACCGCGGCCATGGCCGAAGCGGCGGCGCCAAGGGCGTGCTGAACCTGGCCGACGACTATGTGCGCGACCTGGCGCTCGCCATCGACGCGGTGCGCACGCAATACCCCGGGATGCTCGTATTGCTGGGCCACAGCCTGGGCGGGCTGATTGCCGCGCGCTTCGTGGCCGAGGGCCTCGCGGCAACACCGGCCGACTGGTATCGCGCCGTCGACGCGCTCGTGCTCAGCTCGCCCGCGCTCGACCCGGGCATGAACGGCGTGCAAAAGCTCATGCTGGCGGTGGCCGGCCCGCTCGCTCCCAACCTCGCGCTGAACAACGACCTCAAGCCGGCGTGGATCTCGCGCGATCCGGCGGTGGTCAAAGCGTATGTGGACGATCCATTGGTACACGACCGTGTCACGCCCAAGGTCGTGCGCTTCATCCTCGACGGTGGTGCCCTGGCCATCGAGCGTGCACCGCACTGGAAGCTGCCGACGCTGCTGATGTACGCCGGCCGCGACCAATGCGTGGCGCCGCGCGGCAGTGCTGCATTTGCCAAGGCTGCCCCGAAGAACGTCGTGACGACGCGCGAGTTTGGCGAGATGTTCCACGAGATCTTCAACGAACCCGAGAAGGCCGTGGTGCTCGATGCGCTGGGTGGCTGGCTGGCGAGCCGTGCACACTGATTGATCAGACGCGGCCGAGCATCTCTTCGGACACGCGCCACAGCCGCTGCGCCGCCTCGCCGTCCATGATGTGCGGCGAGTAGCCCGAGGCACGATTCGTCGGCTCGGCCGGCAGGCCTTCGTTGCAGTCTTCGAGGTACTTGCCGCCGAGCCCGGTCAGTTCGGGCGCAGTCGCTGCCCACACGCTCGTGGATGCGCCTTGCTCGGGCGTCTTGAAGATGTCCAGCGGCGTGTCGTCCGGCTTGAGCCATCCGAGCGCGCGCATCTCTTCGAGCGGCACGTGCTTCTGCAGGCCGGTCATGATGCCGCCGGGGTGCACGGCATTCGCGGTGATGCCGTTGGCGCCTTCTTTCGTCCACAGTCCGAGGGACATGAGTGCGTTCGCACTCTTGGCTTGCCCGTAGGCCTTCCACTTGTTGTACTCGCGGCGCTCGAAGTGGATGTCGTCGAAGTCGACGCCGCTGATCTTGTGGCCGCTGGAACTCAGCGCCACCACGCGCGACGGCGCCCCGCGGCGCAGGGCGGGCAGCAAGGCGGTCGTGAGCGCGAAATGGCCGAGGTGATTGGTCGCGAATTGCGACTCCCACCCTTGCGCGCTGCGTGCGAGCGGACACGCCATGATCGCGGCGTTGTTGATGAGGATGTGCAGCGGCGCATCGCCCCAGTCGCGCGCGAACTGCGCGACGCTTGGCAGGTTCGCCAGATCGAGGGGCGCGACCTGCACGTTCGGGTTGGCGTTTTCTTCGCGCAGCCGCGCCGCCGCGGCCTCGCCTTGCTCGCGGTTGCGCACCGCCAGCGTCAGGTGCGCGCCGGCGCGGGCCAGCGCGCGTGAGGTCTCGTAGCCCAAGCCTGCCGCGCCGCCGGTCACGATGGCGCGCTTGCCGCCCAGGTCGATGCCGTCGACCACGGACAGCGCCGTGCTGCGGTTGTTGAAACGCGAAGTGATGCGTTCGGACATGACAACCTCCATGAAATGAGGGCGATCGACGAGGATACGCCCGGCACCGAAGTCCTACACTCGAAGACCCCCAAAAAGGAGCCGCCGACATGAACGCACGCGACCCGCTGCTGCCTGTGCAACCCGACGAAGCCACCGCCCTCGGCGCGTTCGCGGAACGCACCTGGGACGAAGAGATCGTCCCGGCACTCACCGAGTACATCGCCATTCCGGCCAAGAGCCCGATGTTCGATGCCGACTGGCAGAAGAACGGCTTCATCGAGCGCGTGGTGCGTGATGCCGCCACCTGGGTCGAGAGCAAGAAGGTGGCCGGACTCCAGCTCGAAATCATCCGCCTCGAAGGCCGCACGCCGGTCATCTTCTTCGAGGTGCCGAGCACCAAGCCCGGCAGCACCGACACCATCTGCCTGTACGGCCACCTGGACAAGCAGCCCGAGTTCAACGGCTGGCGCAGCGATCTGGGCCCCTGGTCACCGAAGTACGAGAACGGCCTGCTCTACGGCCGCGGCGGCGCCGACGATGGGTACGCCATCTACGCGTCGCTCACTGCGATCATGGCGCTCGACAAGCAAGGCATCGCGCGTCCGCGCTGCGTGGGCGTCATCGAAGCCTGCGAAGAAAGCGGCTCCTTCGACCTGCCGGCCTACATCGACCTGCTGCGCCCGCGGCTGGGCAACGTCGGCCTCGTCGTGTGCCTGGACAGCGGCGCCGGCAACTACGACCAGTTGTGGCTCACGACCAGCCTGCGCGGCAACGTGACGGGCACGCTGAAGGTGGAGATCCTCACCGAAGGCATTCACTCGGGTGACGCCAGTGGCCTGGTGCCGTCGAGCTTTCGCATCATGCGCCAGGTGCTCGACCGGCTGGAAGATTCCAAGACCGGCAACCTCTTGCCGCAGAGCTTCCATTGCGAGGTCCCGGCTGAGCGCATCGAGCAGGCGCGGGCCACGGCGAAGATTCTTGGCGACGAGGTGTGGAAGCGCTTCCCGTGGGCTTGCGGCGCCGATGGCGGCCCGTCCCTGCCGACCACGACCGACCCGCTGCAGGCGATCTTGAGCCGCACCTGGAAGCCCACGCTGAGCGTGACAGGCGTCGACGGCTTTCCCGAGTTGAAGAACGCCGGCAACGTGCTGCGCCCTTACACCGCATTCAAGCTTTCCCTGCGCCTGCCGCCGCTGGTGGATGGCAACGAGGCCGCAGGCCAACTCAAGGCGCTGCTCGAAGACAACGCGCCGTACAACGCCCGCGTGACCTTCCATGCCGACGGGCGCGTGGGTGCGCAGGGCGCGAGCGGCTGGAATGCGCCGGCCATCACGCCGTGGCTGGAAGACGCCTTGCATGCCGCATCGAACGCGCACTTCGGCGCACCCTGCGGGTTCATCGGGCAGGGCGGCACGATCCCGCTCATGGGCATGCTGCAGCAGGGCTTCCCGAAGGCACAGATGGTGGTGTGCGGTGTGCTCGGGCCGAAGAGCAACGCGCACGGGCCGAATGAATTCCTGCATGTGCCGTATGGCAAGCGCTTGACGGCGGCGGTGGCGCAGGTGATGGCGGCGTGTCCTTGACACCCGCCCTGCGGATGCATACGGAAGCACACCAACTATTTCACGCTCCCTCTGATCGGTCGATCAACGGTCGTGCGATCCGCTTGATCGGGCATCCGGCCGGACAGGGCTTGCGCTCCAATGCAAGCTCAGTCCGAACGCCCTCGCGATGCCATCCCCAACACGCACACGCTCCGTCGCCGCCGAACCGGCTTCCGGCAACCTGGCCCGCGCCATGGTGTCCGTTCTCTTCATGGGCACGCTGCTGTGCTTGCCATTCGCGCTGATCTTCGGCACCTCATGGTTCGACATACCGCGCGCCGTCCCCGGTGACACGCGGCCGCTCCCGCAATGGATCACGCCCGGTGAAGTGCGCGCCAACACGCGCGACGGCACGCTCGTGAAGGTGCGCGTGTCGCTGGATGCAGGCACCTCGGGCAACAAGTCCGCGGTGCAGCGCCACCTGCGCGAAGTGGGCCAGGTGCTCGAAGTGAGCGTGGGCGAGCGCAACACGCGCGAACTCGTCGGCGCCGAAGGCATCGAGCGCCTGTCCGACGACATGCTCGAGCGGGTCAATGTGTACCTCGACTCGGAGGGCATCGGCCACCTCAACGCGGTCGCCATCCAGGACCTCTGGTACACGCGGCCCTGAAGCACGTCGCTTGCACCGCGGCCGGCGCGACTACACCGGCTGGGTTTGCAGGATCGCGCGACCCACGGCTTCGGCCACTTCGATGCCGTCGACGCCGGCCGACATGATGCCGCCCGCATAGCCCGCGCCTTCACCGGCCGGGTACAAGCCCCGCACGTTCAGGCTTTGATAGTCCTTGCCGCGCGTGATGCGCAGCGGCGACGAGGTGCGCGTCTCGACGCCGGTGAGCACCGCGTCGTTCATCGCGAAGCCGCGTATCTGCTTGTCGAACGCGGGCAAGGCTTCGCGGATGGCTTCGATCGCATAGTCGGGCAGGCTCGTCGCGAGATCGGTGAGGTGCACGCCGGGTTTGTACGACGGAATGACGGTGCCGAATTCGCTGGACGCGCGGGCCTTGATGAAGTCGCCCACCAACTGCCCCGGTGCGTCGTAGGTGCCGCCCCCAAGCTCGAACGCGCGCGACTCCCACATGCGCTGGAACGCGATGCCGTCCAGCGGGTTCACCGGCCCCGTGGCGCCGCGTGCCAGCACATAGTCTTGCGGCGTGATGCCCACGACGATGCCCGCGTTGGCGTTGCGCTCGTTGCGCGAATACTGGCTCATGCCGTTGGTGACGACACGGTTCAGCTCCGACGTGGCCGCCACGACCGTGCCGCCCGGGCACATGCAGAAGCTGTAGACCGAGCGGCCGTTCTTCGCATGGTGCACGAGCTTGTAATCGGCCGCACCCAGGAGCGGGTTGCCGGCATTCGGTCCGAAGCGCGCGCGGTCGATGATGGACTGCGGGTGCTCGATGCGAAAGCCCACCGAGAACGGCTTGGCTTCCATGTAGACGCCGCGCTCATGCAGCACGGTGAAGGTATCGCGCGCGCTGTGTCCGAGCGCCAGCACCACATGGTCGGCGCGGATCGCTTCGCCCGATGCGAGCGTGACGCCGCGAATGGCGCCATCGTCGATGAGCACGTCGGCGACGCGTTGCTGGAAGCGGATCTCGCCGCCCAGCGCCTCGATGTCGGCGCGCATCTTCTCGACCATGCCGACCAATCGGAAGGTGCCGATGTGCGGCTTGCTCACGAAGAGGATCTCTTCGGGTGCGCCGGCCTTCACGAATTCATTCAGCACCTTGCGCGTGAGGAAGCGCGGATCGCTGATCTGGCTGTAGAGCTTGCCGTCCGAAAACGTCCCCGCGCCGCCTTCGCCGAACTGCACGTTCGATTCGGGTTCGAGCACTCGCTTTCGCCACAGGCCCCAGGTGTCCTTGGTGCGCTGGCGCACTTCCTTGCCGCGTTCGAGCACGATGGGACGCAGGCCCATCTGCGCGAGGATGAGCGCGGCAAAGATGCCGCAGGGGCCAAAGCCCACCACCAGCGGCCGCAGCTTCGGCGTCGCGTGGAAATCTGCCGGCGCGTGCGCCACGAAACGGTAGCTCGTGTCGGGTGTTGGGCCCACGTGCCGATCGCCTTCGAAAGCCGCCAGCACCGCCGCCTCGTCACGCAGTTCGCAATCCACCGTGTAGATGAACAGCATCGCGTGCTTCTTGCGCGCGTCGTGGCTGCGCTTGTAGACCTTGAAGCTGCGCAAATCGTCGTCGCGAATCTTCAGCCGTTGCACGATGGCAGGCCGCAGGACGTCTTCGGGGTGTTCGAGCGGCAGTCGCAGTTCGGTGATTCTCAGCATTGGCCCCAAGTGTAGGTGCCGGTCCGGTGACATGCGCCATGAAGAAGGCCGCCCGAAGGCGGCCTGTGGCGAGATGCGAGAGAGTCCGATCAGCCGCCGACGTAGAGCGAGTTCACGCCATGGCTGTGGGCCTGGGCGCGCGCTTCGGCACGGACTTCGGCGCGGTCGCGATGCGTGGTCGCCACGTCGGTGAATTGGGTGGCTTCCTTGTTGCTCACGATGACCGCCGTCGGAGCCTGGGTCTTGGCCGATTCGATGGCCACGACGCCGGAACGGGTCAGCGTGGAGGCAGCCGGGTTGTCCTGGGTGGCCTCGACGGCCATGGCGGCAGAGCCGGCAAACACGAGGGAGAGGGCGGCGACGATGTGCTTGGTGTTCATGATGATTCCTTCAGTACGGTTGGCGGGGTTCCGGGCAGGCGGTTCAGGGGTTTCTTCCGTCTTGTCCAGCCTCGGTGAGTCGCTTGGTTTGTGTTCGGCTCATCGATGGAGTGAACTGTAGGCATTGCCGCTCGATCAATAAATAGCCTAAACTTCAATGCGCCGTTTCTAAAACCGAAAGAATGAAGGAGTCGTGATGGACCGACTGCATTCGATGCGGGTGTTCTGCCGCGTCATCGATTCGGGCAGCTTTGCAGCCGCCGCGCGCGAGATGAACCTGTCGCCCGCCGTGGTCACCCGCTTGGTGGCCGACCTCGAAGAACACCTCGGTGCCCGGCTGATCAACCGCACGACACGGCGGCTTGCGCTCACCGACATCGGCGAGGCCTACCTCGAACGCACGCGCCTGATCCTCACGGAAGTGGAAGAGGCCGAGGCCCTGGCGAGCACGGCGAGCTCCGAGCCGCGCGGCCACTTGCGACTGCTCGCGCCGCCCGCCTTTGCGACGCACCAGCTCGCCAAGCACCTGCCGCGCTTCCACGCGCTCTACCCGAAGATCACCATCGAGCTGTCGGCACCCGGGCCGGTGGACACGGTGGACGAGAACTTCGACGTGACCATCATCAGCATGGGCCGGCGCCCGCTCGACGGCGACTTCGTGGCGCGGCGGCTCGCGAAATCCGAGGTCATCGCCTGCGCGTCGCCCGAATACCTCGACCGCAACGGCCGGCCCGAGCATCCGACCGATCTCGCCCTTCACGAGGCGATGCTCCCGACCTTCCTGCGCGAAATCACTTTCGTGCAGGGCGCCTGGGGCGACGACGAGCCGGCGGGCGAGTCGGTCACGCTGACGCCGCATCGGCCGGTACTCGGCACCGTTCATACCGACACGCTGTATGCGGCCGCCCTGCATGGCCTGGGCATCGCGGGCCTGCCGTCGTTCGTCGCAGAAGACGCCTTGCTCGAACATGCGCTCGAACGCGTGCTGCCGGCATGGCATCTCTTGACACTGTCAATCTACGCGGCCATGCCCACTCGAAAGCACGTGCCGGCGAGGACGCGTGCCTTCGTCGAGTTCCTCGTGCAGGTGTTCGGCGGAGAAGACAAAGACCCATGGCTCAGTGCCGCCGGATGCGAAACCACGCGCCCCGATCGGACATGCGCCGCCAAGGTCGCCGCGACGGTGGCCTGAGCTGCTGCCGGGTCAGTAGAAGACGTCGGTCCGCGTCTCGCCCATCAAGGGCTCGATGAGCCGGGCGAGCGCACCCAGGCCGTTGTAGCGCGTCGCCACGCGATGCGCATAGCGGAAGAACCGCGGCAGGTCTTCGCTGTACTTGGGCTTGGCGTCGCGGTGCTTGAGTCGGCAGAAGATGCCCAGCACCTTGAGGTGGCGCTGCAGGCCCATCCATTCGAGCTGCTTCCAGAAATCGCCGAAATCGTCGGGCACCGGCAGGCTGGCCTGGCGGGCCTGCTGCCAGTAGCGCACGGCCCAGTCGATCTCCTGCTCTTCTTCCCAGCTGATGAACGCGTCGCGCAGCATCGACGCCACGTCGTAGCTGATGGGGCCGCGCACCGCATCCTGGAAGTCGAGGATGCCGGGGTTGGGCTCGGCGAGCATCAGGTTGCGCGGCATGTAGTCGCGGTGCACCGCCACGGTCGATTGAGACAGCGCGCTCTTCACGAGCAGATCGCACACGCCGTGCCATTGCGCCAGTTTCGCGCCGCTCCAGGTCTGGCCGTATTCGCGCTCGACGCACCAATCGGGGAAGAGCTGCAGCTCGCGGCGCAGCAAGGCATCGTCATAGGGTGGCAGGCCGGTCGCATCGCCGCGGGCCTGCCAGGCGACAAGCGCGGTCGTTGCATCGTGCATCAAGGCGGCGATGGTCGTGCCGTCGCCCGCCTTCACCGCCGTCTGCAATTCGCGCAGGTAGAGACGGTCGCCGAGGTCGGTCAGGAGCAGGAATCCGTTGTGCTCGTCCTGTTCGATGACGCGCGGCGCGTTCAGGCCGGCGTCGAGCATGCGACGGGCGATGTCCACGAAGGGGCGCACGTCCTCGTGCACGGGCGGCGCGTCCATGATGATGAAGCTGCCCTGCGCGGCCGCGACGCGCAGGTAGCGGCGAAAGCTCGCATCCGCCGACGCGGGGCTCAAGGTGTCCGGCCGCAAACCATGGCGCGGCCCGATGGCGGCCACCCACTGGTCGAACAGCCGATGGCGCGCCGCGTCGGGCCAATGAACGGTGGAGACGGTGTCCGAAGAGGTGCTGCTGGTCATGAAGTTGTGATGCTGCGCCACATGGGCGTGCGCTGTCGAGGGTCGTGCACCACGCGGACAGGGTGCCTCATGGATAATCAATTCTACAAACCCGCCCCGACAAGCCTGCCGACCCGGCGCCGCAACTGCCCGCGGTGGCGTCGAGCAGGTCGGGCATTCCGCTTCCCCTTTCGCCACCCGCTTTGCTGCGTCGCTCTCGAACCTCGTCCCGCATGCCGCCGGCTCGCCTCGCGCCGGTGGCCGCCGCCATGGCGCTGATGTGCTCCGGCGCGTTGGCGCAAGACGCGGGCAGCGAAGGCATCCAGCTGCAGCTGTCGCCCTCGCTGGCGGCGCCGCCGCGCGGCGACGGCGCAAAGCAGCTGCCTGTGATCGTCCAGGCCCGTGAGCTGCGCGGGCGGCCCGATCTCGAAACCGTGGCCGAGGGCGAGGCCGAATTCCGCCGCGGCGGCATGGTGATCCGCGCCGACCGGCTCGCCTACGACCACCCGGAAGACCTCGCTTCGGCGCGCGGCAACGTCCGCGTGAGCCGCGACGGCAACATCTACTCCGGCCCGGAACTGCAGCTGCGCGTGCAGCGCTTCGAGGGCTACTTCCTGAACCCGACGTATTTCTTCAGCCGCACGAACGCGGGCGGCTCGGCGCAACGCATCGACTTCATCGACGACCAGCGGGCCGTGGCCACTGGCGCCACCTACACGAGCTGCCCGGCCGACGGCAGCGGCGGACCGGCATGGCTCTTGAGCGCCTCGCGGGTGAAGATGGACTTCGAAGCCAACGAAGGTGTTGCCGAGGGCGCCGTGCTGCGCTTCATGGGCGTGCCCATCCTCGGGGCGCCGGTGCTGAGCTTTCCGCTCACCGATGCGCGCAAGTCCGGCTGGCTGCCGCCCAACCTCAACCTCGACAACAAGAGCGGCTTCCAGGCGTCCGTGCCGTACTACTGGAACATCGCGCCCAACCGCGACGCGACCATCACGCCGGGCATCAGCACCAAGCGCGGCGTGTCTCTCGGCACCGAATTCCGCTACCTGGAGCCGCAATACAAGGGCACGGCGAACATCGATGCGATGCCCAACGACACGCTCACGGGCACCTCGCGCTATGCGCTGACCTGGAACCATGACGCGTCACTGGTGAGCAACGCCACGGTGGCCGTGCGCGTGCTGCGCGTGTCCGACGACACCTACTGGAAGGACTTTCCGCGCAACCTGCCCACGCTCACGCCGCGACTTCTGCTGTCAGACCTGCAGGCCAGCCGCCCGATCGGCGACTGGACGACGTACACGCGCGTCATGCGCTGGCAGGTGCTGCAAGACACCGACGCGCCCATCGCCGGCGCGCCCTACGAGCGGCTGCCGCAAGTCGGCACGCGCACCGAGCAGCGGCTGGGCGGCGGCCTCCTGGTGGGCTTCGAAGGCGAATTCAACCGATTCGCCAACCCGGTGGGCACGCTGGCCGCCGACCTGCCCCGCCCGACCGGATTGCGCGTGCACACGCTCGCCAGCCTCAGCCGACCCTGGGTCACGCCGGGCTGGTCCATCACGCCCAAGCTCCTGTTGAACGCAGCGTCGTATTCGCTCGACCAGCCGATGGCCGACGGCCGGCGCTCGGCATCGCGCGTCATCCCCACGTTCAGCATCGACAGCGCCTGGGTGTTCGAGCGCGACACGACCTTGTTCGGCCGTGCGGTGCGCCAGACGCTGGAGCCGCGCCTGCTGTACGTCAACACGCCGTTCAGGGATCAGTCCAGGCTGCCCAATTTTGACTCGGCGGGCAAGGATTTCAACTTCGAATCCATCTACACCGAGAACGCCTTCACCGGCGTCGACCGCGTGTCGGACTCCCACCAGGTCACGGCGGGCGTCACCACGCGCTTCCTTGATCCGGCCACGGGCGCCGAGGCCGTGCGGCTGGGTGTGGTGCAGCGCTTCCTGTTCCGCGACCAGACCATCACGCCCGAGGACACGCCTTTCACGCAGCGCGTGTCGGACATCCTGCTGCTGGGTTCGAGCAACATCGTGTCGCAGTGGCATCTCGATGCGACTGCGCAATACAACCCGGACTCGCGGCGGGTGGTTCGCTCGATCCTCGGCGCCCGCTACTCGCCGGGAGCCTACCGGACCATCAACGTCACCTACCGGTATACCCGCAGCCTGAGCGAGCAACTTGAACTCGGCTGGCAGTGGCCGATCTATGGACCTGTGCCGTCGGCTGCGTCCGAGGCCGTGAGTGCGGGCAAGGAATTGCGCACCAGCGGCGGCGGCAGCAGCCAGAATTGCAAGGGGACGATGTACGCCGTGGGTCGTGTCAACTACAGCATGCGCGACAGCCGCGTCACCGATTCGGTGATCGGCTTCGAGTACGACGCGGGCTGCTGGATCGGCCGCGTGGTGGCCGAACGGCTGTCCACCGGCAACAGCGAAGCGACGACGCGATTGCTGTTCCAGCTGGAGCTGGTGGGCCTGTCACGGCTTGGTTCGAACCCCTTGCAGGTCTTGAAGGACAATATCCCGGGCTACCGCCTGCTGCGCGACGGCGCCTCCGCTCCTGCGACAACCTCTTTGTATGACTGATTTCAAAACCGAAGCAGCCGCCTGCGGGCGCACCGTATTCACCTTCGCCCGCTGGCGACGGATCGGCGCAGGCGCCATTGCCGCCGCGTGCGTGCTCGCTTCGGGGTCGGCACTGTCTCAGGGCGCCTCGGCACCCAAGGCCCGCACGACGCCGCGCACCGCCGACTACATCCTTGCCGTGGTGAACCAGGAACTGGTCACCGCTGGCGAGCTTGAGCAGCGCCTGGCACGGGTGCGCGAGGTGGCAGTGCGCAACGGCACCAAGCTGCCGCCGAACGCCGAGTTGCGCAAGCAGGTGCTCGATGCGCTCATCGACGAGCGCGTTCAGGTGACCCACGCCCGCGACAATGGCCAGCGCATCGAAGAGTCCGAGCTCGACCGCGCCGTGGCGAACGTGGCCGCGCAAAACCAGGTGACCATGCCGCAGTTGCGCCAGCGGCTGGCCGCGGAAGGCATCGACTACATGCGCTTCCGCAACAACATCCGCGACCAGATGATGATCGAGCGGATCCGCGAGCGTGAAGTCCAGGGCCGAATCCGCGTCACCGATGCCGAGATCGATGCCTTGCTGGACAAGCAGCGTGCCCAGGCGGGCGCCGCCACCGAATACAACATCGCACAAATTCTCGTGACGGTGCCCGAGGGCGCGAGCGACGCCGTGGTGGCCGAGCGCCGGGCCAAGCTCGATGCGGCCATGGCCCGCATCAAGGCCGGCGAGGCGTTCGAGGCTGTCGCGAAAGATGCCTCCGAAGATGCCAACAAGGCCCAGGGCGGGGTGATCGGCCTTCGCCCGTCCAATCGCCTGCCCGATGTCTTCGTCGATCACGTGCGCGGCCTGAAGGCCGGCGAACTGGCCCCCGACTACCTGCGCACCTCGGCCGGCTTCCATGCGCTCAAGTTGATCGAGCGTCGCGAGGGCGGCGCCTTCGCGATCACGCAGACGCACGCGCGGCACATCCTGTTGCGTCCCTCGCCCCAGCTCACGCAGGAAGCGGCCATCGCGCGCATGGCGGAGTTCAAGCGGCAGATCCAGTCGCGCAGCAAGAGCTTCGAGCAGCTCGCGCGCGACAACTCCGAAGACGGCAGCGCGCCGCAAGGCGGCGATCTCGGCTGGTCCTCGCCGGGGCAGTTCGTGCCGGAGTTCGAGGACACGATGAACGCGCTCGCGGTGGGCGGCATTTCGGAGCCGCTGGTGTCGCGTTTCGGCGTGCATCTCATCCAGGTGATCGACCGCCGCCAGACCACGCTGGAGCCGAAGGCGCAGCGCGAGCAGGCGCGCAACGTCTTGCGCGAACAGAAGTTCGACGCCGCCTACCTCGATTGGCTGCGCGACCTGCGTGCACGCGCGTACATCGAGATGCGCGAACCGCCGGTATGACCTGCGACCCGTCGGCATCGCCAGCGCGCCGCGCCGCGTGAAGCACATCGCACGCAAGCGCTTCGGCCAGCATTTCCTGACCGACAGCATGATCATCGACGGCATCGTCGATGCCATCGACCCGAAGCCCGGAGAAACGCTGGTCGAGATCGGCCCCGGCCTGGGCGCCATGACCGACCCGCTGGTCGCACGCAGCGGCCGGCTCACTGTGATCGAACTGGATCGCGACCTTGCCGCCAGATTGCGCCTGCGGGCGGAACTCGATGTCGTCGAATCCGACGTCCTGCGGGTGGATTTCGGCGCGCTGGCGACCCGTTCAGGCGGCAGGTTGCGTGTGGTGGGCAACCTGCCCTACAACATCTCGACGCCGATCCTTTTCCACCTGCTCGACGCGGTCGAACACGTCATCGACCAGCATTTCATGCTCCAGAAGGAAGTCGTCGATCGCATGGCCGCTGCGCCCGGCAGCAAGGCCTACGGCCGGC